>SDBT01021644.1_pt1 | contig 10047 bp, 7 predicted proteins | sample 2277101 | NCBI WGS metagenome assembly SDBT01 (sample SAMN10404973, study PRJNA504765) | marine sediment metagenome | isolation source: marine sediment core GS10_PC15, 103 cmbsf | place: Arctic Ocean: Southern Knipovich Ridge | collected 2010
GGAACGACCTTCGTTCCTTCCTCGAGGACCCCATGGCACACGGGGCAGCACAAGTAATCCATGTCGTCAATGATATCGCAACGCCCCGGGCTGTTGCATAATGCACGTCAGGGGCCTGGCCCCTAGGGTGCGTTTTCTATTACCACCGCTTGACTTGCGTTTGGGGCCTGGCCCCAAACGCAAGGTCTTCGCTTGGGGAGGGAGGGGTCTTCGCCCCTGGGCTGTTGCATTGTGGGGTTTGGGTTTGGGTGGATGTTCCAACGGCACCCGCCCGGGGATGGCGTTCTTGTCTAACCGTCGTTTGTCTTACAGAAAGGGGTCAGGCCCGCTGTTGCATCTTGTCCGGCGTTATCGTGTATTGGGGTGGGGACAGGCCCCTTCGTTGCATTACGGACATCGGCTTTTGTTAACTATCAAACGACAACTACGCGGCCAGTCCCCGTTTAGGTAGGGAGCCGAACGGCACCAGCCTGGGCCAGGCACCGTTTGGGTGGCGGGTTAGTTTCCGGTGTGGCCCTCGGCGAAGTACCAGGTCGTACCGGGTTCTGTTACTCCCGTGGAGTCGTGCCCACCGGGGTAGGCGTCATCGTAGACGAAGTACATGGCGCGCTCGGCTATCACCTTCGCGCCTTCCTGGCCCTCCACCAGGGTGGACACCTCCGCGTTGTCGAAACCCGGCATCTCGTCGACATGAACCGTGAAACGGGAGTTCGGGAGCAGTGAGTCCGTCCTGGACCAGGTGTACCCGTCATCAGCCCTTATGAACGTGCTCTTTACTTTCGCGATGGAATCACCGGGATTCATTACCAGTACATAAGTATCAAACGAGCCCCCGGTGTACCCCTCGGCCAGGTACCACTTCCCTGCCGCTTCGCTGACGCCGGTCGAGTCGTGCCCGCCGGTCCTCCCACCGGCGTTGAAGTACATGGCACGCTCGGCTATCACGTCAACGTCGGAGCGTACCTCGGTGGAGACCTCCGCCGCCTCGAATCCGGGTACGCCGTCAACCTTGATGGTCTTGCGGCTCCTGGCGGGAAGCACGAACGACACCTTCCCGACATGTCCGTCCCCCCTCAGGAGATTCACGTCGACATTCGCATTCTCGTTGCCCGGGTTCTGTATGAGAACGAACGTATCGTAACCCTGAGCGGTGTACCCCTCGGCCATGTACCATTGCCTGGCGGGTTCGGTAACGCCCATCGCGTTGTGCCCGCCGATGTACCCGTTGTAGTTGAAGTACATCGACCTCTCACATATGACGTCCCCGGTCGCCTCCACCAGGGTGGATACTGAAGCGTTCTGAAGCCCCGGGACGTCTTTCAGGTTAAGGGTGGACCTGCTCTCGGCGCCGACATCGAACGCCGTGTGTACCGGTGTGTCACCCTCCCTCATGAACGTCATGTTGACGGTGACGGGGCTCTCCTTCGGGTTCTGCACCAGGACAAACTCGTCGAAGTTGTCGGCGGTATACCCCTCCGCCATGTACCACTTTTTAGCGGGCGCCTGCGCTCCGGCGGAATCGGTCCCCCCCTGCCACCTGTTCTGGAAATTGAAGTACATGGCACGCTCGCAGATTATCGGGTTATCCGAGGTCACCTTCGCGCTGACACTGCAACCGGGCATGTGCCTATTGATGAAAACCGTAGAGCGCGAAGAGGGTAGGAGTGTCAACGACACCATGCCCTTCTCGCCATTCTCGTTCATAAGCTGTATCCGGGCGTTCGCGGCCTCACCGCCGGGATTCATGAGCAGTATGTACTCGTGGAAGTTCGCCGGTGGTGGTGGTGGCGGTGGTGGTGGTGGCTCTTTCCCGGTTAGGATCGTTCCGTTGTGGTCGCTGGTGTGGCGGAACATCCGCCAGGGTAGAAGCGAAGCGTCGCCCCCGTTGACCTTCTTCTTCGGCCCGCAGTCGAATACCCAGAAGCTTCCTCCGGGGGCGCCCCCCGGAACGTCACCGGTGCCGCAGGCGACCTCCAGGTGGCCGTCGTTGTCGAAGTCTCCAACCGCCGGGCTGTTGATGACGAAGTTGTCCAGCGGCTGGTCCCAGATGACCCTGCCCGTCCCGTCCCACGCCCCGATCGCCTGCCCGGAGCCCATTATCGCGTCGGGATAGCCATCGCTATTCACATCCCCCAGCGCCGGCGACCCCAGGTTGGGGCCCCCAAACGCCTGGTTGCTCCACATGACCGTCCCGTCCGGCTTTATGGCCATAATATGGTCGTTACCGATGCCGTGCATCGTGTTGCAGGCGATCACTATCTCCCTGACGCCGTCCCCGTCTATGTCACCCACGGCGGGGGACGAGAACGTTGACCCCGCGGCCACCACCGGCCAGCCTTTGACGGGGGTGCCGTCATGATTGTAGGCGTAAACCCGGTGGCCCTCGGTGGTCAGCCGCCCGGTCGCCTTGTAGTAGTGGCCGGTGCCGATTATTATCTCCTGCAGCCCGTCATCATCGATGTCCGATATCGCCGGAGAGGACCAGAGGACCTCGGGGGTCACCTGTGGGAACCCCCGGGCGATGCTCCCGTCTCCGTTGAACACGTAAAGGAGCCCTCCGGCGGGCCACGGCCAGTCGCTGCCACCGGTCGAGTCGGCGCCGACGATAATCTCCTTGAGGCCGTCCATGTCGATGTCCGCCAGCGCGGGGGACGACCAGATGCTGTCCTTGTTGTCGTACGGCCACCCGGGCAGGAGACCCCCACTGTAGCTCCAGGCGTAGATGTACTTGCCCCAGGTACAGGCCACGATATCGTCGGCGCCGTCCCCATTGATGTCACCTATCGCCAGTGACGAGTACACACCGTTCACACCGCCGCCCGGGGAGCTCTGAGTGGCCTTAGGCCAGCCCCACTGGGTCAGCTGTTCTCCGTTGCAACTGAAGCCCCATACGATGCCATTCATATCACCGACAAAGACTTCCATGGTGCCGTCGCCGTCCACGTCCTTGCAGGCGGGAGCCCCCCGTATCTGGGCGCCGGTGTTGAAAGCCCACTTGACGTTTGCGTTGTGATCGAAGCAGTAGAGGTTTCCGTTGGCGTTTCCGATCAGAAGTTCGGTTAGGCCGTCTCCGTTAATATCCGCCGCGGTGACCTTGGCGTCATGGAAACTCGAGCCCACCTGACAGACGCCTTGTACCTTCTTGGACCCACCATTTGCGGCTTCGGCTTGAAACAGCCAAGGAAAGACGAGGACAGACACCGCCATCAGCAAGCCCAGGACAATAGAAAGCACCGGCCTCAACCTGTTTCCAGTGGCATGTACTGACTCAACTCTCACGTAACACACCTTTTCTCGAGTTCTATGGCCGCAAAACAGAAACCGGACTCCGTCCCCGGTGCCTGTACCCGGACATTTATTATCTTCCTAATACTTATATCGAAACACCCGGGCCGTTTCTTTACACCATGGCTCAACAACAATAACGGCCTACCCGGTATAACTGTGCCCCAGTGGGAACAATTCCCCGGTAACACACCACTGCCGCTAACCATAACACAGGCCGGGCGGATAGCGGCGTACCGCGTGAAACGCGGTTTCCCATCTGTTACAGTTGCGGGTGTGCGGGGGGTAAGGCCGGGATTAGTGGGAGGCGGGGCTTGAGCTCGAGAAGAAAAGCGGTCCTCATCTACGTGGTGGTCGTGCTCCTGTTCGCGTTGATAACCGCCGCCTACACCAGCCCGCTTCTCGCCAACGCGGACGACCACGTTATGGAGACGGCCGCCGGAGACGCCATGTTCAACATGTATGTCATCTCCTGGACGTCACACTCCCTGGGGTCCGACCCCCTCGACCTGTTCAACGCCACCATCTTCTACCCCGACAGCGACACCCTGGCGTACTCAGACCACGGGCTGATGATGTCCCTTATCGCGCTTCCGGTCCTCGCCGCCACCGATAACCCCACGCTGGCGTTCAACTTCGTGGTGATCATAAGCTTCATGATTTGTTCCCTTGGCGCCTTTCTACTGGTGGATTACCTGGCAAGGGACAAGCTTGCCGCCTTCGCCGCCGGGATAATCTACGGGTTCGCCCTCTTCAAGCTCTCCCACCTGTCGCACGCGCAGGTCCTCTCCGCCGGGTATATCCCGCTCGCCCTCCTGTGCCTGCACGCCTATACCGAGAAGAAGAGATGGGGGTACGCCCTGGGGTTCACCGCCTTCACGGTGGCTATGTTCCTGACCTCCTGGGGCGCCGGCTTCTTCCTCGCCTTCGCGGTACTCATCTACCTCCTTGTCCTCCTGGTGGTGGAGCGCCGAACGGTGATCTCGTCCCTGCGAAAGCGGATGGCCCCCGACCGGCGCAGGAGACTGTACCGATGGGTGGGGGTACTGTTACTGTCGTTTGTCGCGGTGGTGCTGATACTCATCCCGTTCGTGATCCCCTACCTGAGGGTCCAACGGGAGAACCCCGGCTTCCAGCGGGAGATCGAAGAGATCTACGGTTACTCGGCCGACGTGACCGACTTCCTGGTGGCCCCCGAGAACAGCGTTGCGTGGGGCTTACCGACCGGCGTCTTCCGCCCCGACCACTACCTGCGGGGGAACGCCTCGGAGAGGTCACTGTTCACCGGCATACTGCCGGTTCTCCTGGCGGTCGCCGGCGTTGTGTACCTGCACGGCAGGCGTCTGAAACGATACCTGTTCATCAAGTGGTTCTACCTGGTCCTGCTCATCGCCTCGGGGGTGATGTGCCTGGGCGTCACCCTCTACGTATTCGGGCGACACCTGGGAATCCCCATGCCGTACCGGTTGCTCTACCACCTGTTCCCCGGGTTCAAGGCCATCCGGACCCCCGCCAGGATGATCGTCCTGGTAACGCTCTCGCTCTCGGTGCTTGGCGGGTTCGGGGTGAAGTGGCTCAAGAGTAAACTTGCCGACCGCATGGACAGCATCGCCGTGCCGGTTGTCGTGGCGATGGTACTGCTCCTGCTGCTGGGGGAGTTGATGCCGTCGGGCATACTGATGGCCAGGGTCCCGGCGACATCCGAGATCCCGGAGGTCTACCAGTGGATGGAGTCCCGCCCCGGTGAGGCGCCGATGATCGTGCTTCCCACCGCCTACGACCCGTCTCTTCCCCTTCCGGACCGCCAGCTTCAGTACACGGCGCTGGCGCCGCTTCGCATGTACTACAACACCATCAACTGGAAGAAGATGGTAAACGGGTACTCAGGCTACATCCCCGAGTCATACCTCCAGGCGGCGGAGGCCACAATGGTGTTCCCATCGGAGGAGGCCATCACTTACCTGGATAGCATCGGAGTGGAGTACGTCCTCGTGGAAGGGGACCGTTACGAATCCCTTGTGGTTGACCGCATCCTCAAATGGGCCGAGAGAGACCCCCGCGTCGACCTGGTTAACGAATCAGCCGGCAACTACATACTTCACCTGAACTGACCGACCAAATATTTAATACCCAAACACCTTGCGTTTGGGGCCTGGCCCCAATCTTGCGTTTCACGGGGTGGTGAGGTGTTTGAGGGGTCCCCACCAGGAGGGGTTGTCGACGTACCAGCGTACGGTCTCCTCCATCATGGCCTCGAAGTCCATGCGGGGCTCGAAGCCGAGCGCGCGGGTCTTGTCGAACTCGAGGGAGTAGCGACGGTCGTGCCCGAACCTGTCGTCCACGTACTCGATAAGTGATTCGGGCTTTCCCAGGATGGAGAGTATCGCCCTGGTTATCTCGATGTTGGTCCTCTCCTGCCCACCCCCGACGTTATAGACCTCACCTACCTCTCCCTTCCGGAGAACCAGGTCTATCGCCCGGCAGTTGTCAATCACGAAAAGCCAGTCCCTTACGTTGAGTCCGTCGCCGTACAGCGGCAACGCGATGTCCTCCAGGGCGTTGGTGATGAACAGGGGTATCAACTTCTCGGGGTGCTGGTACGGGCCGAAGTTGTTACTGGAACGGGTTATTATGGCTGGCATCCCGTACGTCCGGTGGAAGGCGCGCACCAGCAGGTCACCTCCCGCCTTGCTCGCCGCGTAAGGGCTGTTGGGAACGATGAGCGAATCCTCGGTGAACGAACCGTCCTCAATGCTCCCGTAGACCTCGTCGGTGGATATCTGGACGTACCTGGATATGCCGCGTCCACGGCACTCTTCCAGCAGGGTAAAGGTTCCTATGACATCCGTCTGGATGAACTCCATGGGTCCGGCTATCGAACGGTCGACGTGGCTCTCAGCGGCGAAGTTCAACACCACGTCGAAGCCCTCGCCCAGCACGCCGTCCACCAGTTCCTTGTCGCAAATGTCGCCGTGGACGAACGTATAGCCGTACTTTCCCTCGATATCACGAAGGTTCTCGGGGTTACCGGCGTAGGTCAGCTTATCCAGGTTGGTTATCTCAATCCCGGAGTACGTCTGGAACATATAACGAATGAAGTTTGAGCCGATGAAGCCGCTGCCTCCGGTTACCAGGATTCGCACTTTATAAAACCCCTATCCCATCCTTATGTCCCAATCGTACGGTATCTTCTCGGTGTCAAAAGGCAGTCGGTGCTCGTCGGGGTCGTCGTAGTCGTATAATTCGGTGGGAACGTTTACCACGTACGACTCCTCCACGCTAACGCATTTCCACCCGTGATACACCTCGTGGGGTATGTGCACCAGGACGGGCCTGTGCTCACCCATGAATATCTCCATTACTTCACCGTGAGTGGCGGAGCCCTCCCGGCCGTCGTACAGCCCCAGTTTTATCATGCCCTTGACACACGCCACGTTGTCGTCCTGCTTCTTGTGCATGTGCCAGGCCTTGACCACCCCGGGATACGTCGTCGTTACATAAGTCTGCCCGAACTTCTCAAAGATATCGTCGTCGCTGCGAAACATCTCCATGAGGTGCCCTCGCTCATCGGGGATGACCTTCAACTGTTTGATGACCACTCCATCTATCATTCAGCCCTCCTTAAAACCTGGTGCCAGGCACCCGCGTCGCATTAAGAGCATCGCCTTGCGTTGACGATCGAATGCAACACTTGAGCCAGGCACCTCCTTGTTTAGGGGATTCCCACCCGGCTGTTGTCTCCAAGCATGAAACGGTAGACGGACGGCTTTATGGAGGAGCGCCCGACCTGCACGTTCTGCCCAATAAGGCTGCCCTCGATGCGGCCCGGAATGTCGGTGATGGCGCTGTTCTCCAGGATTATGCTGTGCTCCACCTCGGAGCCGGTTATGACCACGTCGAAGTACACCGACGTAAACGGCCCGATGAACGAGTTCTCGACCCTGGTGCGCTCCCCTATTATCGCGGGGCCCCTCACGGTGCTGTTGATTATGCTGGCGCCCTCCTCCACCACCACCCTGCCGTGCGTTTCGGAGTTGCCGTCCACGTGCCCGTCGATGCGAGGCTCCAGCGTCTCCAGCAGAATACGGTTCGCCTCCAGCATGTCCTCCAGGCGGCCTGTGTCCTTCCACCAACCGCTTATCACGTGGGAGTCCACGTTCAGGCCCTGGTCGATGAGCCACTGTATGGCGTCGGTTATCTCGAGCTCACCCCGCTTCGACGGCTCGATGGCCTTGACCGCGTCCATGATGTTGTGATCGAACATGTAGACGCCCACCAGGGCAAGATCGCTCGCGGGCTCACTGGGCTTTTCCACCAGGCGGACTACCTTGTCGCCCTCCAGCTCGGCGACCCCGAAAAGCTCCGGCATACTCACGTGGGCCAGCAGTATCTCGCTGTTGGGCTTGTTGGACCTGAACTGGTCCACGAAATCGGCTATCCCGTCCTTTATCAGGTTGTCACCCAGGTACATCACGAAATCATCATCTCCCAGGAACCCCTCGGACACCAGGACCGCGTGCGCAAGGCCCAGCGGCTCCTCCTGGGTAATGTAGGTAACGTTCAGGCCCCACCTGGAACCGTCCCCCACCGTCTTGCGTATCTCCACCGCGGTTTCCCCCACCACGATGCCAACATCCTCTATTCCCGCGTCGGCAATAGCCTCCAGGCCATAGAACAGGACCGGCTTATTGGCGATAGGGACCAACTGTTTAGCCAAGGTGTGGGTGATGGGCCGCAGCCTGCTACCGCTGCCACCACATAATACAAGCGCTTTCAACTGAATAACCTCCCGGACGGCTCTGAACGTCAGAATGGTATCATCAGGTTAACACTTTCTCAAGTGTCGGCTCAGACATGCCGGTTTCAACCAAGACATGTGAAAGCCGGAAGACCTTTCGCTGGCCTCATAACCTTGCGAAACCGATGCGTTTAGGGCAACATCGGGGGGGTCTGCGGGAAGTGCCGGATAAGGAGTGCCCGTTGAGAAGGAGGGAAAGATCATGAATAAAAAGGAAAGGCAGTTCTTCTCTAAAGACGACATTGGAATAATTGGTTCATATTCTTCATTTCTCGCTTTGCTGTTGGTTGCTACGATCTTGGGCTTTCGCCACTTTTTTGAATTCCTTGTCGGGTTGCCCGATTCTTCAGCGGATAATTGGTTTCTTGTACTAATACTCGCTATAGGCTTTACATTCATAGTAATCCCGTCTATACCAATTATCGCCAGCATCATCAGGGGGTTCCGGGAAAGGAATTACTGGTTGGCCTGTTTCTTGATATTCATCATGTGTATATATCTATTTGCGGTTACGTACCAGTTCATCTACACGCTGGTGGACCTGATGGCAAATGGGTAAGTCCATTCGACAGAGAATGCAGGTCTTGTGCGAGAAGCCGTTTCCAGCGGAAAAGAGATGAAAAGTTCACAAACCGTATCACTCTTCGAGACTGAGATTCCGGCGCAAGGGAAGAGCCTGGAAGCTCTATCCAACCTCACCTACTCCCGGGTTTTGAAACCGGCAAACCTCCGTGAAGCAGGACCCCCCCCCGGTCATGACCGTGAGAGGATGTCAATCACTCTAGCCTCACGGCTTCAGCACCCCGGACACGGTGGTCAGCTCGAAGCCGTCCGCCCTCAGGTTGTTGACTATCTCCAGCAGCGCCTGAGGGGTGTACGTACCGTTGGTGTGCATGAGGATGATGTCGCCGCCCATTGTTCCCACCGTCGCCCCGTCACGTATCTGCGCCTGGATGGTAGTGGGCTTCCAGTCGTTGGTGTCCCGGCTCCAGTAGATGATGTCGTAACCCAGCCCGCAGACTACCTGCTCGACCCTGGCGTCGACGTCGCCGTACGGGGGGCGGAAGTAGGCCGCTATCGGGGCGCCTCCGATCTCCAGCACCGCGTTCTCGGTGCTACGGAGCTGCCACTCCATCTCAGCGTTAGTCAGGCGGGTGAAAGGGGGGTGGTTGTCGGAGTGGCTGGCTATCTCGAAGCCGTGGTCTATCGCCATGCGAAGAAGCTCCGGGTTGGCGCGGCACCAGCCGCCGCAGACGAAGATTGTGGCCGGCACCCGCAGCGCTGTCAGCGTTTCTATTATCACCCGCGACCCCGGCTCCAGTACGTCGGTCGTGTCAAACGTCAACGCGACCTTGCGGGTTGAGCGGCAGCCATGGACGATCATCCGCGCCGGCCGGGGACCGTCCACCCCCGGGGAAGCGGGAAGAAACACGCAGTTGCCCTCCGGTGCCCCGACCAGGCGGTCCGGCGGGACGCTGTACGCCATGAGGAGACCTGAGTCCCGCACCGTGGAAAGTGACACGGGCCCCCCGCGCCGAGCGATGCCGCGCGGTACCATGTACCCCAGTCCCAGCCCATCCATGCGCTCGCCGCGAACGGATGCAATCGAGTATATCCTGCCTCCGTCGGCCTCCAGCGCGTTCACCACCTTATTGCCGGGCCTCGTTTCCAGTGAGGTCTGCTGCGCAAGATAGACGACAAGCACCGCGATAACCGCGATCAGGAGAAGGGCGAACGCCTTCCCGATCACGTCGCGATGAGTTATCAGCACCGGGTCCCCGGTGCTTTTCCGGTGTCCTGGCGACATGAAACCTCCCAAGTGCCCCGTCTCACAAATACAATGGCATTCGAACGCCGCTGCATCCACACCGGCTGCGTTCCGCTCCCTCGAAGTACTACAGAAGTACGTCTCGGTCGCGCGCCTTGCCGGAGCGGCGCTTCGACGCTCTCGGTGCGTCCCCGTA
>SDBT01021645.1_pt1 | contig 10047 bp, 5 predicted proteins | sample 2277101 | NCBI WGS metagenome assembly SDBT01 (sample SAMN10404973, study PRJNA504765) | marine sediment metagenome | isolation source: marine sediment core GS10_PC15, 103 cmbsf | place: Arctic Ocean: Southern Knipovich Ridge | collected 2010
GTTAGCGATCCCGGAGTCACCCTCATCGAATTATTTGCCTGGATGACTGAGATGCTCCTCTATCGCCTTAACCAGGTGCCAGATTTACATTACATAAAGTTCCTACAGATGTTGGGTATAACTCTACAGGAGCCAATTCCTGCGAGGGCGCCGGTCACCTTTTGGTTGACGGGTCCACAGGACACACCTGTGCTTATCTCTGCTGGAACTGAGGTTGCCAGCACTCAAACTGAAACGCAGGATCCGATAATATTCACGACAGATAAGGATTTCAGGGTTTTGCCTCCGAAATTGGGCCGTGTTCTCAACCGGGTGGCTGCCTCCGGCCGGCAGCAGGGCAAGCAGTACCTGGATCAGAATTTGCGACGACTGGTGTCGGGCTTTGAAGGATTTGATGTATTTTCACAGGTGCCCCAGGTTGGAGATGCAGTTTACTTCGGGTTTGAGAACAACCTGAGCGACCATATTTTAACCCTTAATTTCGACTGTGACCCCGCTGGCGGCGCCGGCGTTGACCCAACGCTGCCTCCATATGTGTGGGAGGCCTCTTCTGCCGATAAGGAACTACGCTGGGAAGAATGTGAATTAGAATTTGACACGACAAAAGCGCTGAATTCAGTTGGCTCTTTTCAGCTGCACATGCCTAAAATGGGTAAATACAGCGTAAATAAACAAAGCTACTACTGGGTACGATTGCGTATTAAGGAAATAAGTGATTATGACGAGCGACAAGGCGTCCAGCCTTATCAGGTCAGCCCAAAAATTCGGCAGGCTTCCATCGTTTCCATGGGTGGGACCGTTCCCGCTTCCCATTCAGAACGAATCAGGGACGAATTCGTCGAGCGAAGTGATGGATCTGCTGGTCAAAATTATCAGCTGCAACATACACCCATAATCTCCCGAGATAAAGGGGAATATCTGGAGGTCCAGGTGGAAGGTGAACCCCCACAACAGTGGGCGGAATCGCCGGATTTTGCTAGCTCAGATGCTTACGACCGTCATTACACACTGGACAGCGTTAGCGGTGAGATACGATTCGGTCCTGCAATTCGCCAACCGGACGGGACCATAAAATTGTACGGAGCGATTCCTCCAAGAGCATCTAACCTCGTCTTTAAGAAATATCGTAGGGGTGGGGGAGAACAAGGGAATGTCCAGACGAGTATAATCAATACACTGCGGACATCGATACCTTACATCGCTCAAATCCGCAACCGGCAGCCGGCCTGGGGAGGGCTTGATGCTGAATCCCTGGAATCGGCGATGATGCGAGGTCCCGCTTTGCTGCGTTCCAGGGATAGGGCCGTAACAGAATCGGACTTTGAGTTTCTCGCCCGGCAGGCGCTGCCTGCGGCAATCGGCCGGGTAAAGACCTTGCAACCGCGCCCGGCCGAGGCTGGACGCGTTGCGCCAGGGCAAATATATGTCCTGGTAATTCCCCGGGTGATGACGCCAGATTATTACATAGCGCCAGAGGATCTGGAATTACGTGAACAAGATGTGACCAGGCTTAGTGAATACCTGGACGAACGGAGATTATTGACGATCCAGGTGGATGTGCGACCTCCAGCTTATCGCTGGGTGGCAGTTAAGACACAATTGAGGGCTTCCCCAGGTGTTCCCGCCGATGAGGTGGAAGCAGAAGTTCTGTCGCGTCTTTACCGGTATCTCAACCCTCTAACTGGAGGCAACAGCGGCAATGGATGGCCATTTGGACGTGATTTATTTGTCTCAGATGTCTACCAATCACTACAAGGTATTCCAAACATCCAATTCGTGCGCAATGTCGAGATGTATGAAGCATCAGCGGGTGGGGCGGCAGATGGCAAAGCCCTTGAGACTCTAGAGGTGTTAACCCACGGCGTAATTGCTTCTGGTATTCATGAAGTTGAATTCGTTTAGCAGCGGCAGGATCCTTTCGTTTGTAGCTGTTCAATATATTGCGAGACGGACCGAAACGAATCGGGCCTAATAGCAGCGCTCTCGATTTATCCGGGAGCGCGAGATTTAAGAAAAATCGGCGCCTGGTGGCGTAGATTAATTGGTGCATACCTATCAAAATGAACGGTGTGGAAGTGTATATATAGGCCACGCCGTGCGGGTCCAAATCAGATATGGACGGAAAGCATATGATTACGGAGGAAGTCGGGGATTCGGCTGATTATGCGGCCGGAAAACGTTATTCTGATTATAATCGAGAGCAGCAAGGTCAGATCGGTCGAGATTATTGTTCTCTCTGGCTAAATGAACTAAACACAAGTGCTTACAGGCCCGATCTGCGCACTGGGGTCATATAACCGGGATAAAGAAGGAAAATGGCTGAACAATTTATTAACAGGTTAAACATCTCAGGACAAGATGGATCTCAGATTTTCGAACTGCCGCCTGGTAAAACAATTATCGGCCGCCAAGCGGGAATTGATGTTCGATTAGATGACCGTTTGATCTCGCGTCGGCATGTGGAAGTTGAATGCAACGCGAAAGTGTGCCAGATAACGGATCTGGGAAGCTCCAACGGTTCACTTATCAATGGTGATCGTTTAGAGGCTAATACACCAAGAACTTTGACTCCGGGCGATGTGATCGAATTGGGCCCATTTCGCCTGGCCTATGAACAAGTCGTTTTGGCCGCGCCCAAATCGAAACCGGCAAGAAAGAAAGCTGTCTCTCACAAGAAGAAACCAGCCCAGCCAAAAAAAGAAGAAGCTAAAGGTACAGCAAAGAAGGAACCGCCGCCCCCCCCTCCTCCCAAACCACCACGACCATCCAGGGACGGCAAGCCTGAGCCGGAACCAGATTACAGCCAGCCTCCTCCAGGTCTTGGGTTTGAGAGCAGGCGATTTATTGAGTTTCTACCAGGAATCTATCACACAGATTTTATGACCAGGTTTTTAGCGATATTCGAGGCAATATACATGCCGGCCGAGTGGAACATCAATAATTTCGATTTGTACCTGGATCCCCGAACAGCGCCTGAGGGCTTTTTGCCCTGGCTGGCTAATTGGTTTTCGATTAGCTTTGATCCAAGTTGGTCTATCGAAAGGAGACGCACTTTGTTGTCCGAGGCACATCAGATTTTTGCCAAACGTGGGACTCGTTGGGCATTATCTCGCGTCTTAGAGATTTACACGGGTTTTCAACCAGAAATTTTAGATCTGCAAGAGGGTGAAGATCCCTTTACTTTTAGCGTTAGATTACCCATCCCTGAAAAAGATGTCGACCGGACACTTATCGAAGCCATAATTGACACAAGCAAACCAGCGCATACAAACTATAATCTTCAATTCAAAGAGGCGAAAACGGGAGGAAAGAAGAGTTAGAGCCTGTTCGCTAATTGTGCCTTTCGTAAACCTGTCCAGACGTCTACCCTGATATTCTCCCCCATGTCTAATGACCTTAATATTCCCCTGTCTGTGCATTGAGCCCGTCTCTGTTAAAATGGCCCGCTAATTGAAGGGGCTGCTTGTCGAGCAGATGCTTATGGGGCGGACTCCTGGCGGATTGGACATAGTAATGGACACTGCGAACAGATTGTCTTGGTGCAAGCAGCATCCCAATTCATTTACTAATTTTGCGATTCTAATTGCTCTAGTCATCTTTGCTGCTGGCTGTCGAAACGAGCCCGACGGCCCGACGCCAACATCGACGGCCGTCCCAAGTGATATCTCGCCTGATTCACCTATCCAGGCATCCCGGCTAAATTCGGTCGAAGTAACCCAAATTGTTGTTGAGACACGGGTTGTCGTAATTACACCCACCCCGACCGCTAAACCGCAATTACCAAAGCATTTAAATATATGTGTATCGGAGGAACCGGAATCTCTTTACCTGTACAGCAGCTCTCGCACTTCTGTCTCGAAAGAGCATGTTCTCAACGCAATATATGAACCGTTGTACACTACCCTAACCTACGATTACCAATCACTTGGACTGGCCAAGATACCCAGCTTGAAAGACGGCGACGCGGAGATAGTAACGGTAGAGGTTACTGGTGGCGACAAGGTTATCGATGCACGTGGAAATATCGTCACTCTAAGGGATGGCACAATAATCCTTACAAGCCTCGGGGAGGAAGCTGTCTATTCAGGAGAGCCGCTAACTATGGATCAGCTAATTGTTCGGTTCGAGCTTAAGCCGATGACCTGGTCAGATGGCACAGCGGTCACGGCCGGTGATTCAGTCTATAGTTTTGAGCTGGCGGCCGATCCTCTCACCCCGGTTGCAAAAATCAAGGTCGATCGTACTGTCGAATATCGGGCAACCGGCGATCGCACTCTTGAATGGACCGGCCTTCCAGGATTTATGGACCGCGAATATTTTACGAATATATGGACGCCTCTTCCCAGGCATGCCTGGGCTGACATGGAAGCGGCCGACCTTCTGCTGGCAGATGAAGTAAATCAGCTGCCTCTAAGCTATGGCCCCTATGTGATTAGCGAATGGGTCACGGGCCAGGAGATTTCATTTGTCCGCAATGAGCATTATTACAAATTTGATAATGGTTTCCCCCTCATTGACAGCATAACCATAAAATTTGTTCCGAACAGCGAACAAAGTCTGCCATTATTATTGTCAGGCCAATGTGAAGTGCTGACTCATGATTTGTTTAGTTTAAGCGATACTCCGGCGCTGCTCGAAGCCGCGGAAAAAGGATTAATTGAGGCCCATTTTCAACCAGGCACTGTTTTTGAGCATATCGATTTCGGTATCAATCCTATTGAGGAATACGAGACCGAACGGCCGGATTGGTTCGAAAAGCCGCTTGTTCGTCAAGCCTTCATGATGTGTACTAACCGACAGGCGATTATTGACGAGCTTCTCTATGGCCAGTCAGCGCTAATCAACGCCTATGTGCCGGATAACCATCCACTCTTTCCAGATGAAGCTGTTATCTGGCCATATGATGTTGAGAGGGCCAACGAATTGTTGGACGAAGCCGGCTACCTGGACTTCGATGAAGATGGTCTTCGAAATGATCCTCGTCTGGGCGGTGAATTTCAAGTTGATCTCCTCGTCGCTCTAGGAAACAGTACTGGTCTGCAAATAGCCAAAGCATTTCAGAATGACCTGACCTCTTGTGGTATAGAAGTGGCAGTCGAATCAATCAAGCGCGATATCTACTATTCGGATGGGCCGGATAGCCCGCTCTTCGGCAGGCGCTTCGACCTGGCCGAATTTCCCTGGTTAATCAGCATCGAACCAAACTGCTCACTGTATTTATCCTCAAGAACGCCTGGACCCGATAACAACTGGAACAGAACTTTTAACAATCAAACGGGCTTTGAGAACAGTTCATTTAACCAGGCTTGCCAGGCTGCTCTTGAGGCATTACCTGGAACCGAGGAGTATGAAGAAAATCATCGGGAGGCCTTACGGATTTGGACTGAGCAGGCGCCGGTAATCCCCCTATTTCTGCGCCTGAAAATGGCCGCTACAATTCCCGAAGTGAGCGGGTTTTCACTAGACTCGACCCAAATTTCTTCCCTCTGGAACTTGTCAAATCTTGACATCAACGAGACAGAAAGCAGCAGTCGCTAATCGGCTCTGTCACTATTCTGTCACTTTATTGACTCCAATATATTCCGCTGTATAATTGATGCGTGTTGAATATGTCACGGAACTTCAACTCGTTCGGTAGAAATACCATACAACCCCTTGCTCTCAAGCTAGCAAGCATTTGTGTTTCGTCATCTTCTTGCGTCCCAGTGTGGGAGCAACCCCTGTATCCCCTAAGGAGGTGGTAGGTCCCAATAAGTATCGATAATTGAGTCTGAAAAATTCTTACTGTTTAATATTCGTAGTGTTACTTCGCTCAAATAGAAGTACGGAGGAGAAAAATGTCTAAAAAGTGGTTAACGTTAACCGTTGTACTAGTGGCTTTCGCCTTTATCCTGGCCGCCTGTCAGACTGCTGATCCGGAGATCGTAGAAGTGACGCGGGTCGTCACCGAAACGATTACTGAGGTGGTCGAAGTAGAGGGTGAACCGCAGGTGGTCGAAGTTGAAGTCACCCGAATAGTAATAGAAGAAGTGGAAGCTGAACCGGGCGAGGAAGTTGCTGAGGCAGGCGCTCCAGCAGCCGCATACCGTGTTGGTATCTTTGAGGATCCCGTATCGCTGAACCGCTGGAACTCCTTCGGACCCGGCAATTCGGTTTGGACATCGTATGTACTAAGCGGGCAAGAGGCAACCCTGTTTAATCTCTCAGACCAGCGCTTTGATTTCGTGCCTGAGCTGGCCGTTGACCTCCCGGAGGAACCTGTTCAAGAGGGTGATCTCTGGACCATCACGGTTCCTATGGTTGAAAACGCTGTTTGGAGCGATGGCCAGCCCATCACTGCTCACGACGTGGCCTTCACTCAGAATGTCTGTCTCGATTTGAAGCTTACCCAGGGCTGGGTTGACCAGTGTCAGGGAACATTCCAATCCGCTCCAGCTGAGGCCCTTGACGATTACACCGTCAAGTTTACTTTTAACACAAGACCTGGTTTAGGCGTCTGGCAGGCCGGAGTAGCGCTGGCCCCGATTCTGCCCGAACACTTCTGGGGAGATGCGGTTGCCGAATCCCGAGCCTTTATTGAAGGTCTTGAAGAGCCGGCAGCTCCTGAAGACGTTGAGGATTGCACCGCCGAGGAACTAAGCGATGCAGATGCGGCTACATGTGAGCCCTACCTGGCTGAGAAAGAAGCCTTTGATGAGGCCTTTACTAATGCCCGCGTTACGCTTTATGAAGCCGATCCGACCGGGGTTCCAACAGCCGGTGGCTACAGCACTGATACATGGGAACCTGGCGCTTTCGTCCAGAGAACGAGCAACGATGCCACGTACTTAGCCGGCGCTCAAATCATCCAATATGATGACGGCACCTGGATATTGAACACGGCTGACGGCCGCAACGTACAGCTATACGGCGATGCGACCGGCGAGGAGACACTGAACTTTGTCAAAGGACCGTACCAAGACAACGTTATATTCACTCTATATGGCGACCAGTCAGCTGCCTACCTGGCTATGGCCAATGGTGAAGTTGACTACGTGCTGAACCCCTTAAGTATCGCCCGTGGTCTCCGGGAACAGGCTCAGTCCAGCTCGGATGTCACAACGTACGTCAACGACGATTACGGTATGTTCTACCTGGCCTTCAACATGCGTTTCCCCCCGTTCAACGATCTTGCCTTCCGCCAGGCCGTTGAGGCTGTGATTGATAAGGAATTCGTTGCCGAGAACGTACTGCAGGGCTCAGTATTCCCCATGTACTCCGCCATGCCGCCTGGAAACGGCGCCTGGTTCCAGGAGGTTCCCACGCCATACATTGGCATGTCAAGGTCTGACCGCTTGAATGCGGCCATTGGTTTCCTTGAAGATGCCGGCTACACATGGGACCAGAAGCCTGAATGGGATCAAGAAGACGATACTGCTGAGAACCTGATTAATGGCGAGGGTCTGCGCGGCCCTGATGGCGCCCTAATCGAGCCCTTCGAAATCCTCGGTCCTGGACCCGCCTACGACCCGCAGCGAGCCAGCTTCAACCAGTGGATCACCGAATGGATGCGTGAAATCGGCATCCCTGTCGAATCCCAACTGACCGGTTTCAACACAATACTGAACCCAGTATTCGTAGATGGCGACTTTGACATGTATATCCTAGGCTGGAGCTTAGGCAACGTGGCTTTCCCAGATTACTTCTGCGGCTTCTGGCACAGCCGGAATGACACGGTCGAAACCGGTGGTAACAACTCGACTGGCTACGCCAGCGATGAGTATGATGCCCTGTGCGAGGCGTTTGAAAGCACATCCAACCTCGATGACGCCAAGCAGTCTGCCTTTGATATGCAGCTGCTGCTGGCCCAGGATCTGCCCTACGTAAATCTGTTCTACCGGCAGGCCATTGACCTGATCAGGACCAATGTTGAGCTTCCCTATACGAATGTTCTTGGTGGCATAGCAGATCAAGACGCGTTCCAGGTAGATTCTAGGGTCTCTTTAACCAAGTAAGTTTTCATGGTTCTTGAATGAACCATTTCTGATAGAATAGTGGGAGTGGGAAAGATATCCTTTCCCGCTCCCACTTTTTCAACTTAATAAGAAAACGGAGCGCATCTTATGTGGAGTTACATCGGCAAGCGCATCATCCAGATGTTCATAACCCTGTTGCTCTTTCAGGCGGTGACTTTTGCTCTGTTGGAAGCTAATCCCATCGATATTGCCGACCTGCTAACAGCGAATCCAGATATTCCACCTGTAGAAAGGGATCGGCTCCGGGCCGAATTGGGATTAGATCGACCACCCGTTGAGCGTTTTCTTACCTACGTTGGAAATTTCTACCGGGGTAATTTAGGGGTCTCTTTTTCCCTATATCCTCGACCGGTCAGCGAGATCCTTATTGAGGTTTTACCACGCACTATCGTTTTATTTTTGACCGCAGTGGTTACTGCATACTGGCTCGGTTATGTCACTGGAAAATACCTGGCCTGGCGGCGTGGTGGGTTCGTTGAGTATGGGGCTACGCTGGTCGGGGTTGGTTTTTTTACAGTCTTCTTACCCTGGTTCGCCTTAATGATGATATGGCTTTTTGCCGTTTACCTAGATCTACTGCCAGCCGGTAAATTCCTGGACCCGCTCAAGTGGTTAAATGCTGAGGTTAGAGCTAACGACATCTTTATTCAATTAATTTGGTCGGCCTTGTTTTTCATATTCTTTGCCTTTATCGGCTTCTACATTTCAACGCGGGCGGAACACCGGTACCGTCTGCCAATCCGGATCGTTAGCGTGGTTGTTCCGTTCGCCGCCATACTTTATTACTGGTGGGCCAGTGGAGTAGGCGAATTGGCCTTGGACATCTCCACGCACTTGATACTCCCGGTGATGACCCTAACCCTGGTCTCCTTTGGCGGGGCCATGCTGCTTATGCGCACCAGCATGCTTGAGACAATCCGGGAGGATTACATCCTAACAGCCCGGGCAAAAGGCGTCTCTGAAAGCGTCGTAAGGGATAAACATGCAGCACGTAATGCGCTCCTCCCGCTGTGGACAGGCCTGGTTTTCGCTATTGGCGCCGCGATATCTGGAGGGATTATCACCGAATCGATTTTTTCATGGCCAGGTATTGGACGAACGCTGCTAAATGCCTCGTTAGTCAACGATGTCCCCTTAGCCATGGGCGCTTTAACAGTTATCGGTATCTTAACCCTCGTCAGCCACCTGGTTGCAGACATCGGATATGTTTTCCTCGATCCAAGAATTCGATATTAGAAATATTGAGTTTGCGTTGGCTGACTCCTGAAAAATTGATTACGCCCAACAGACGAAACCTAAATGGGTTAAGGAATAGCGGTAGAGAGTGCTCTAGCTTATCTAGCTCGAATTTATAGTTGTGGCAATTTTGTGCATGGCGTAAAATAAATCAATTAAGAAGGATGAGTTCAGCACGATGGTGTCAATAAACCCGTCCAACTAGAGGATCATGACAAACCATCAGGTAAGCAATTGGCGTTGTCTGACCTCACCACCAGGAGAATATGATGACAACGACATCCACGACTGTTTCATCACCAGATCAATATGAACATATCCCACTGTGGCGAGTTCGTCTAAGTCTTTGGGGTAAAAGTTTTCGGGCTAATTGGGCTATCTTTTTAGAAAGTCGAATTGGCATTGTGGGCCTGGTTATTATCGTGTTCTTTTTCCTCCTGGCCGTAGCCCATCCGATACTGATGAATACCGTCTGGAGAGACGAACAGGCCGTCTACGATCCGATTCGTGGCTACGATATAGAGATTGCCTTCCACCCCTCGCCTCCATCTCTCCGGCATATTTTAGGGACGGATCCCCGTGGACAAGATGTATTGAGCCAGCTTATGTACAGCACCAGGTTTGAATTTGCCTTAGGGATCATGGCGGCCGTGGTTACTGTCGTAATAGCGACTACTGTAGGGGCCCTTGCAGCCTACTATGGGGGTACAGTGGACACAATACTCATGCGCCTGGCTGACCTGGTGATAATGGTGCCGTTTTTAGCCATCCTGATAGTAATGGCCTCCCTTGTTAC
>SDBT01021646.1_pt1 | contig 10047 bp, 10 predicted proteins | sample 2277101 | NCBI WGS metagenome assembly SDBT01 (sample SAMN10404973, study PRJNA504765) | marine sediment metagenome | isolation source: marine sediment core GS10_PC15, 103 cmbsf | place: Arctic Ocean: Southern Knipovich Ridge | collected 2010
TTTTTGCACAATGTGCGCATTTTTGCTAAATTATTTTCAAAACACCAATAATTTATTTGAGATAATTTTATATGAGAACTTTTTTTGAAATGAGTTATTATTTATTTAAATGATGATTTCCATTTACCATTGTTTAGTCTTATTCTTTTTTTTCTTATATTATACACATCTTGTTCTTTTATTAATATATGTATTGGTCTTATTGTCTTTGTTGAATATCTATGAGATACAATAGGTGCAGGTATAAGAATTGTAGCATCTGATGTGTCTACTTTTCCCTTTTGGGTTAAATAATCACATAGTGAACCACAGTGTGCCTTATCATTAGTTTCATTTGTTATAGAATCATTGAACCAAATAAGTCCATCTTGCTTTAATGTAATTGTTATTCTAAACCAATCTACATTATTCTGGTTGATAAATATAGATGGTATTCGTGTTTTAAAATAATCCTCCTTTTCATTATGAAATTTTCTCTTATCAAATGAATTACTTCGTTCTATAATAATATGTTTTAATACCATAAATATTGTATCTGTATTGTGTTTGTTTGTAATGAATACATAACAAACAGACATTATATCATCAATGGTTAATAGCGATAGATTACACATGTTTATAATTATATCAAAAGGTAAATCACGGATATCCTTATCCCTTATAGTTGTTGCTTCTGCTTCTGCTGCTGTTGTTGTTGTTGTTAATAACATAATTGGTTGGTTACGACAACAGTTATTTTAAGAAATAAAATATAAGACGATATAAGTTGTGTCGTTTATTATTATTATTGTTAATAAAATAAAAATACAATAAATGAGTTAACTGATAACAACAACACCGACAACAAATAAACATCAACGTGGTCAACACACAACAACAACAACACTACTTTCAGATCAGAATGAATAACGACGATAAAAATACGATGAAATCACATAGGACTATAATCATCTCAGTAAGCCGGACTATGGGTTTATATAAAGGTAAAAGTTATAGGGGTGATCAATTATGGAGATTAAATAGCGAAGATGTATACCAAAGCAAAGACTTGGAACTTGTAATGAATTTTACAGATTCTGTTGATGTAACCTTAGGGTTTTCAAGCCCAGAAGAAAGAATAGTATACGAATGGATCATTAAATATTTGAATAGTATACATTGTGTTAAACTTTGTCATGTGAATACTATAGGATCACATTTATTGTTTCAAGGAGATTGTGTATTGAAGAGACTGGATTATTGTGATTAATAAAGTATTTATTTATTCTAACTCTACTCTAATATATTAGAAAATAACGGTTAATATTTTGGCGGGAAATTATTGGCGGGAATACCCGTCCTGATTTTTTACCCTAATAAAAAGAAGCCTCGGGTTTAGTCATAACCGAAGTGACCGATAACATACAGCAACGCCTCTCTAAGAGTATGTTTATAAACGATATATCTTTTGTAGGTCTAACCTTATTAAGTGAGTCAAGTAAATGCAATAAGATTAAGGACTACAAGACTTCAACAACAACGGCGACAAACATTAAAAAGGAGATCTGTGAGAACAAAAATGCCATCATATGGTTTTGTAGCCAAAGGATCAAAAAAGTTAACTCAACGACGAAAGCTTCACTTATTAGCTACTACCAGCGGTAATGCTCTCAAGATGGATAAATTAGTTCAGATGAAAGAGTTTGATCCTGTTTTATCGCCTGTAGTCTCGATTCGAGGAAATGTTTTGGATAAACAATCTGTATGCAAACATGGTTGGTGGAATGAAGGAGAATACAAACCTATGAAGATCATATCGAAACTCTTAAAGGCAAACATCAAGAGGTTTAGAATTGAAACAAAAAAGGATAAAGAACTTTTGTCAGATGTCTGTAGGATCATAGAAGATTATGGCATCTATGGTAAAAACGATGATGATTATGTATGTTTGTTTTATCGTCACAAATAATATAGCAATATTAATCATTTAATAGGGCAAATTATTGTATTATCCACTTGATAAAAAGAAAGCATCCAGTCCTTGTTTCTGTGGTTATAAGAAAAGTAAAGGATCTAAGAGTGCTCTAAAGGGTAACAGATCATGTCTTGTTGTAGAGGTAATATATTTTTCCTATAACAAAATTACTTATTTTATATAGTATACTACAATGAAACAAAAAATGAAGACTTTTCCAAAGGATATGCGTTTGGTAGATTATTACTCTTGCGATTGTGGTGGTGATTGGTCTCCATCAGATTTTATACCCGTTAAAGCTGTACTTGAGTTATTAGAATACAGAAAAGAATACAAATCTATGAGAAAAATGCTAAAGAAGAAGAATAACCCAACTAGTATTCTATCCAATACTGAAAAGAAGACTAGTGGTGGTGGTGATGATACTACAAAAGTTAGATTTGCTGATGAAGATTCTGATGCTACTCAACAAACATTTGGTCCTAAATCTCCTTCTAAAACCATTGTAATTGATGATAATGATGATTCTGATTTTGAGTCTCCTATGAGCATGACACAAGAAGAAGAAGAAGAAAATGTTGATGAAATTGTACCTCTTGATGTGACACCTGTCGTTCTTATGGAGGAAGAGGAGGAGGTTGAAGAAGAATATTCTGATAATATTATTATTGATGGCTTGATATTAAAGTTAAACTTACAACCAAAAAAAAGACTATCTCGCTTGAAGAAGAGAAAGTATTGTGATGATAAAGAAGATAACAATGATGATAATATAGTTGAGCAGCAACAACAACAACAACCACCACCAACAAAGAAGAAGCAGAAATTAGAAGAACCTTGCTCGTCTATTACTGTGCCTATTATGGATGATGATGATACTCATGCTCTTGTTGAATCTGATTGTAACTCTTCTAGTATTATATTTCCATCAAATATTGTCACATTGCTACAATCATCTATATCAAATAATTCTGGATTTCGCATTGTTTCTGATTGGAAATTTAAACAAGATCCATTATATGTATGTATTCATATTCTACCTGTCTATCTATCTATCTATCTATCTCTTTATTTATTTAATTAGTTATTTGAATATACATGGAAGAATTCTTTCCAATCAGATGGATCTTCATTTGTTAAAATGTTTGATGGAATACCATCAATGTCTGTTCTTGGTCATAATGATGAATGCAATCGTGCTACTGCTATGTTCATAAAGGAGGATGACTACAAGAAAACTATCGGAAAGAATATGGAATTGCGCTGTGGACCTTCTAGTAGACTTAGACTAGATAAATTTGATGGTACAATTACCTACTATGGTATAGAATCTGGTACTGACACGCATGTTGATTATATTCCTGATGATGTTTATACAGTTATAATATCATATAATGTTAATATTGAATTGAATTGTATCGACCAACCATGTATTATATCAAACTCTGGTATAACCACATCAAAACGCTTTACAACCACTATTGATCTACCTGGTGTTTCTCTTATAGTTACTCGTGGGACAATTACTGTGACCAATCTCTCTTCTTCTCATTGTGGTGATGGTAATGATACAACTTCTAGAATAATATCTTATTCATTTGGACCTCTATCTATGTCTTTGGATCATGGTAATGGTGTGATGTTTTCATATCATCAAGTATATAAACCAACAGCACCTCTGATCAAATATATCGCATCACAAGGAAACAGTGATCTAATAGAAGTCCGTCCAAAAATTGATTATAATATACTATCATCTCATGATAATCAATCAAGCTCTGCTCTTATTACTTTGCCTTCTGTCTCTGAAACCAACAAACATACATCTCTCGTTCGCTCTCATCTTGAAATGGATCCTAGTTCTCTTGGTCTTAACCCAAATCAATCCATGATGCCAAAAATGAGCAAATACTCAAACATTAATGATATTATTAGAAATATCTCTATCAAGAAATTGGAAGATGGAAGATCTCATTACTATAATGGATCTACTAAACTCTATTGGCGAAAGAATATGTTTGGGAACTTGACTTTATTCTCTAAACGATTACCTATAGCAACTGCTATAGAATTTGGATCCAAAATTGATATAATACCAACATTCCCAGCAGAACATGATGGAATACGTGTTGCTTGCTTGTCACAAGTTGAATATCAAAACTATGCTATCGAAAGATGGGGTGGTCTCTATGAAATTAGAGAAGAAGAAAAATCTATTGATTCTAATCAATCACATGATGATGCTAAGGCTTCGTTTATATCGACAGATACAGAAATCTTACAAGAACAAATCAATACAATCTTTTCTGTTGGTTCAAAAGTTGTGAATGATCAAAATAATAAGATTATAAATCTAGAAAATCAACTCAAAGAATTGGCGTCAAGAATGGATATTGTTGATACTATTAATACTCCTACTCCTGTTATTGATACTCCTGCTCCTGTTGTTGATACTCCTGCTCCTGTTGCTGCTGTCGATGATTACCAACAAGATGATAATACAATTAGTATTGAAGATCCTGTTTATGATACTGCTAGTATACAAGATGACCATACCAATGATAATAATGAAGAAGAAGAAGAAGAAAGTAGTAACAGAGATACAGTAATAGATTCTATTACTAATACCATGGATGAACTTTTATCTTGCCCGAATGATGTTGCTCCTGCTGCTATCTTTTCTAGTGATACTACTCAATCAAACAATACTGGTAATGATAATTTTTTCCTTGAAATACCCACTGTGGATATCACTACTGTTGGTGACACTGTTACAAACAATGGATATCTAGTACCAACTACTATATTACAAAATTGTCTTATTTCTTCACAGAAATATGATCCTCAAACAAAAGCTAATGGTTATATTATAATCAAGCCATTCTGGGCTGATGTTAAATCAAATGGAATGGTTGGTAAGGTGCTTGTTATTCCAGATGATGGTTACTATTGTATCAGAGATATATTCAATGCTATCTATTTTAAACACGATGGAAGTGTGGTGAATGGTGTATACAATACTTTGGAGTACAAAAATAAGAAGATATTCAGTAACAAACGCATGATCAGTCTTGATAATCATATTTTATTAACAAGAAATGTTGGTACAGATCTAACTCTCCCTCTTCCAAAAGTTAATACACACAATGTATCTCAATTAAGACTCAGTTGGACCATCAATTGCAGATTATGGAAGTCTAGACAATTACAACAAAACAAAGATAATAGCTGGTGGTTTGAACCTATGGACAAGACATTCCAAGATTCATATCATGAATTCACCCAACACTCTATTCCAATCAAACAATGGTATCCTTGCATATATGGATGTGCACCAAATCTGCTATTCAATATATCTATTCCTATCCATGCAGAATCTGGAATACGAGGAACTGGTAACAAATGTAAATTCTGTAATATGCATATTACAAATTTACCTGCAAAGAAGAAAAATCTTGGTCACTGGACACACACATGTCCATTGATCTTAGAATCATCTAATACAATAGAAGATATTATTGATTTGTATGTTGAATTAAAATATACTCCTGGCATGTCAGAAGCGAACCAAGCTGGGTTTGATGAGATAATCGAGAAAACATCCGATTCTAATGCTTATATTGCTGCTGATGGACATAAATACAAACTTGTTGGTAATGGTTCTATATTCCTTAACAAGAGAAGAAAGGCTTGGGAAAAATACGTCAATCGTATAGAAAAGATTGCTAAATTCGATGATGATAGCTTATTCAATCTATTTAGACAATCAACTGATGGACCTGATGTCTATGCTAAGTTCTTACGTCCTGATTTTTACCAAGCTGATCGATCCATGTTGCTCAGTCTGTTCATGGATGGAACTATGGATGATTACTATATGAAACACAAACCCAGTGTAGAGACAACTGATCAATTCATAAGACGTCTCAAAATACGTTCATTCGATACATACACTCTTGTCCATAGACAAGAACATGAACAACAACAACAACAACAACGATATTCAAATCCTCTGAAAATATTCAAAGCGATCTACCCAGCAGAGTTGCGATATAAACGTAAAATGAGAATACAAAAAGAAGTACAAAAAGATAAAAGAAGAAAAGAAGATAAAAAAAGAAGAGTAGAAGAACGTAAAATGAACCAAAGAGAAAATGAGAGACAAAAAATGGAAGAAGAAAAAAGACAAGAAACAGAAGATAAAAGGATACCACATGATACCCCCCCTACAACTCCATTACAACCAATTCCTCTAATTTATTGTGGCCCATATGATTATTATAATGTTCCTGTTGTTCCTGCAGATAATCATATCGTAATACCAACAGTGTATAAACCAGCAATTCCTAACAATCATTATACCGATCAATTACAAATTCCTATTGATCAGTTACCAATTCCTAATTATCAACCTGTATATGATAATTATGAATGGGATGATATGGATTTGATTCAATCTTTTGGTATAACGACACAACAACAGCAGCAACAACAACATTTGGATACAACACCAACAAATAATAACAACAACGAGAAAAAGGATGAAGAATCTATTGATTTATTTCAAAATACATTAATGGATAACAGAAAGGATCCTCATTCTTTTGATTTCTTGTCTTAAATAAATTATAGTTGCATTTTAAAATTGTCTTTTATTTATCTAGTGAAAATGTTTTTAATAATAATTTTACACTCTGAACATTCTTTTTTTCCTATATCAGCCTCTATTTCTTCAACAATTTGACAAATGGGTGAATTCGACAGTGCTGTTATTTCTTTATACCCATACCCTATTACACTTCTCGTATTATATCCCCACCATCTCTCGGTTTTTGTTTCACAATGATAACCAAAATATATAAATTTTGGTGGTGGTGGTGATACTGCTTGTTTTTTAAATAAGTTACTTATGAATTGCATAAAGTCTACACTAAACAACTATCGGGTATTTACATAATATAACTTGTTATTTATTTTTTTATAATAATAATAATAATAATTCTTTTATGGACCTATGAAGGAATCGAACCTTCTTCTTTGTTAGAAATAAATCTACAAAGTACTATCCAGTATAGTTAACAGATCGTATATAAAAGATTTCTTATTATTAATAATAATTAGTATATAGTATATAATATATAATAACAACAACAAAACACAAAGATGAAAAATAAATACATACCCTCAAGTACAGTTGGATGGCTTTTCTTATTACATGGGATAATAGATATATTATTTGCTTTGATACTTTTTATAATACCAGACCAAACGGTGGATTTGTTTGGACTTGAACTTATACCACACACATCAGACAATAGAATATTCATAAGAATATTTGCAGCTGCTTTAGCAGCAATTGGGCATCATTCATTACAATTAGCTTATAAAAAAGATATAGAAAAAAGAATATTTCTGTTGTCTAAAATTATATGGGCATCTGTTGTAACATTCTCGTCTATTTTATATTTGTTAGAAAGAAATATAGAAAAGGGTTCGTTATCGTCACTACCTTGGGGATGGTGGGTCATATTTATAGTTTTTGCTATAGGTTTCATAACATGGTTATTATCTCTAATATACATAATGTCTAACATAAAAAGGAAGAAGAAGAGGAAAAACAATGTGTAATAATATCATAAATTGATAAACATAGTTGTTTTAATAAATCTATTAATAATGTATGTACATATATAACAAGAGTATCATATAATTGTTCTAATAAATATCTGATGAATATTCATCATCAGCAGATTTATCACATGAATGCTCGAAAGAATTGTCACCATTTTCTTCTTCAACATTGCTATTACTCTTTTGTCGTTTATTTGGTGTTGTTGATCTACTTGTTGATCTCTTTCTTTTACTGGTAGTAGTAGTAGCAACAACTGGTGATTCTGAGCGTGATTCTGATATAGAGTGTGACCCAGAGCGTGATCTAGAGGGTGATCTAGAGGGTGTACCAGATCGTGATCTGGAATATGAACCAGAGCGTGATCGATTGTATATTTCACCATCTTCTTTTACATCAACATCATGTGTATTATTCTTCTTCTTATCATCATCCAGAGATCGACCACGAGATTTTATGTATTTCTGGTTATTTCTTCTTGTATATTGTTGTTGATGAGTAAATTGATCATATGGATTCCATTTCTTTTTATAACGATGATCTCTTTGATGATCATCAAAATGATGAAAATTGTAATGCCCATACATAGGCATAGGAGCACCAGTCATAGGCATAGGCATAGGCATAGACATAGGAACACCAGGCATATGAGGTGGACGATCACTACGAGGATATACAACTCGACCTACATTAATACCACTATCATCAAGGTAGCCTATTCTATTTTTTATAGCAGTATGTATTAATCTATGCTTTGCAACAGGAGGACGAGGACATTTAGATACATCTTCATCATATATATGAACACCTTTACATTTTTCTTTACCATCTCTACACCCAGTAGGTTGATTAAAAAACCAACAAATAATATGACCATTCTGTAAATTGTAAATAAATATATGATAATATAATAGTAGTAGTAATAATAATAATATAATAATATATACAGGTGTCTTTTTTGGCGGTATCCTTTTCACATAACCATGTTCGAATATAATGCCATTATTATCATCAAAAGGCAAACGGTGGTTAAATCTGTGGTTGTCATCGTCATCTACATAAGTAAATACATTTTCATAAAGTTAGTAATATGTAACATACAATGTTTTCTTTGTTGTTGTTGTTGTTGTTGTTGTTGTTCTCTTTCATAATTCTTTAAAGAATCTTCATTTATTTGAACACGTTGATGATCACCCCAAATACTATGAAAACGAGAACGATTACGACGAGGAGAAGGTGAGCGTGACATGTATCGACGAGGAGGAGAGTGATTATTATGTCGTTGATGAGGAGAATCTTCTCTGTTTGTGTTATGTAAATGATCATCATCATGGTGATCTGATGTGTAACAATCTTCATCTGATTGTAATCTATTTTTAAGGAATTTTCCTGATTGCACATCACCATTTTGTTGCAATCTATTTTTAAGGAATTTTCCTGATTGCACATCACCATTTTGTTGCAATCTATTTTTAAGGAATTTTCCTGATTGCACATCACCATTTTGTTGTGTAGGTAGATCAGAGACGATAGAAGTAACATCAACATCAGGTGTGTCGACGTTAACTTTTATAGGCATAGTATCATCGTCTTTAAGGTTTTTTGGTTGTTGTTGTGTAGTTATACCAGAGGCGATAGGAAGAACAACAGCAGTAGCAGCAGGAGCAGAGGAGGCAGATTGCAATTTCATACGAAGTTCCATGTTTTCTAATTTTAACTTCAAAATTACATTCTGAGCTAAAAGGTTATCATAGTTTGGTGAGGTCATTGGAGAGGTGTTGTTACGTTGTCAATGTGATCAAGGATAATATATTCCGGTAATTCCGTTTTATTTTATACTATTATTATTTTTTTATTAATTAATAAAATAATAATAATATTATATCGTCTTTAATAATTTTAGTCTACTTAACAATTTTTCATTAGGTTAAAGATGATGATAACCACTTATAAAAACAAAGAAGAATGTCAAAAAGCTTACCCAGATCAAACTAAAGTTTCTTTCGAATATCAAGGAATCAAAGGCGATGGGCTAGTAGTTGGTGTTTGGCCATCACGTTCTGATTATAGAAATTTTGACATTCTAATCAAGATAATATCAATTTACTGGGGAGAACAAATGTCATACAAATATAGTGTTATATCTATACCTTTGGAAACAAAAAACGGACTTGGTCACCTTGAAAAACTCAATGTAATTAAAACAATTTAAATAAAATCTATTTATTTAAATATCGTCACTGTTACAGTTTAAAATATTCTGCATTAATTAGATCCTTTAATGTTTTATGTTTTTTTGAACGATGTAAGCATGATAAAATATAGTGGTGGTTTATTTCTATGTCGTCTATTGACATGATTATCATATGATTGTTTTGTTTTACATTTTCTTGAGCAACCTAGTAATGTACAACAAAAGTATTGTTGTATATTTTGTTTAACTTTTGTTGTTGTAGTAATAGCT
>SDBT01021647.1_pt1 | contig 10047 bp, 8 predicted proteins | sample 2277101 | NCBI WGS metagenome assembly SDBT01 (sample SAMN10404973, study PRJNA504765) | marine sediment metagenome | isolation source: marine sediment core GS10_PC15, 103 cmbsf | place: Arctic Ocean: Southern Knipovich Ridge | collected 2010
CGGACTATATAGTTAAATTCATAAGCAGTCCATAATTCTCCTAAGAGGAATATAATTTTGAAATTTTATAATCCGACATCTTTTTTTTTTCATTTTATAACACTTTAGAAACTTAGAAAATAAATACACATATGTACATTTTCTGAACAACAACTTATATCCATTTGTAAACAGGATATTATAGTTCTTTAAGAATATTCGAAGAATTATTAGAAAATCCTGATATAGAGAATTTTTTAAGAGTGAGATACGAAGAATTAAATCAATTTATTTTTTTGGAGTTAATCTTACCATGATATGCCTTTAGAAAAACGTAAATCTTGAATTATTCTTTTTGATTCGTTTTTTGGGACTTCCATGAATGCATAAAACTCATTTTGCCAAAAAGCCCTACCAGATGTACTTGAACGTATATCTTCAGCAAACTTAATAGAATTTCTGACTGGTAATAAGATTTCAATAATTGATTGGTACTCCTTATCTTGATCTATATTTCTAATTTTAGCAGAATGCTTCGCAAGTAATGAAACTGTGCTTTTAATATAATTTGGGGGAAGTTGGATAATTGTGTGATATATAGGTTCTAACAAGATTAACTCTGCTTCATCTAAACCTTTTTTAATAGCCTCGTAGAATAGAGGAGATAATTCTGTAAATATATTTTCTTGCGAAATATTATCAATAAATAGATCCTCAATAGTAATTTTTGTCTCAGTTAGCTTTTCTCCGCATAATGGACCATTCAAGAGAATTTTATTTGTAATTTCAATAATTGTATTTTTATAAAACTCGTCTAATTTAAGTTTTCCGTTATATATTAAAACATTTTGCTCATCATCGCAAATTATGAAATGTTCAATTTCCTCTCTGTTTAAGTTAGTTTTTTCCTTTAAAATTTCTCCTAATTTATTGATAATTTTTGCAGTTCTATATTTAATATTTTGAAAAAATTGTACACTTGTATTATCCAGTCTTTCGATTTTTAATTTTAAAGAATTTTTTTGATTAGGGGAATGAACAGTAAGTACTGATGATATGTTCTTACAAGATTCTTTAAAAACCGCTCTTGGTTCCGAAACAGAAACATTAATACCTCGCTTTCCTATTTCAGTAGCAGTGACTTCAAGATGTAATGGACCCACTCCAGATAGTAAAAATTCACCATTTTCTTCGTTAATTTCAAATTTTAAATTAGGATCTTCAATCAATAAATTCTCAATTAATCCTTTCAATTTATCTAAATCTCTTAAATATTCGGGTTCAATTGAGACTGTTACTACTGGTGTTGTCACATATTTTACATCCTCAAAAGGCACCATTTCATCAAATTTATGACTATCAATAATAGTTTCTCCGCTTCTTATCATTTTTAATCCTTCAATAGCAACAATATTTCCAACGGGGATTTTTTCCACTTGTTCTCTTCTTTGCCCCATGAAGATAGATAATCTCTGAATAGTATCATATTTATTTTCTCTTAACAATAAGATATCACTTTTCTTCAAACAATTTCCAGAGAATATTCTTCCGGTTCCAACTAACCCATGTTTATCTGCTTGAACTTTACTTAAACACACTATTAATGGACCATTAGAATCGCAATTAATCATTGCTTTTCCCACTGGTGAATTAATATCTCCATCCCAAATTTTCTCAATTCTATATTTTTGTGCTTCTCTCGGATTAGGTAAATGATCCACAACCATTTCCAATATAGCTTTATGGATTGGAAAATACGTAGCTAAATCTGAATAACTTTCTTTTGAGTATGTCTCTTTATTATATCTTTTTCTAATATCTTCAAATTTTAAATCACTTTGTTCTAAAATATTTAAAGTAAAACCCCATCTATGAAGAGCTGATCCAAATGCTACATTTCCTGCCAAAGGGGATACTTTCCATCTTTTATTAAAAGGATGTTCAGCATGTCGTTCGATAAGTGTATTGAAAGATTTTATTATTCGAATATATTTTTTTTTAATTTCTTCATCTGAGAGCATTAATTCTCTAACTAAACGATCTACTTTATTAATAAATAATACTGGCTTAACTCCTTCTTGTAAAGCTTGTTTTATTACTGTTTCTGATTGAGATATAATTTCCTCAACAGCATCTACAACCACTATCACTCCATCAATTAACCTTAAAGCCCGTGTAACTTTTCCAGAAAAGTCTAAATGTCCTGGAGTATCAACTAAATTTATAAGAAAAGGTTCATGTCCTTCAAGAGATTTCTCATAATAAAGCGAAATGTTAGCTGACTTCATAGTTATGCCTCGTGCTTGTTCTTCCTCTAAATAATCTAAAACTCGTGCTTCACCTGCTAATTCAGGAGATAAGAAACCAGCTTCACTTAAAAGTGAGTCAGAAAGAGTTGTTTTTCCATGATCTATATGACCCACTAAGCCCGTATTCCTAATATTATTAGCTTTTTCCATTAAGTTTAATATTTCTGATATTTCTTTTCTACGAGGCATTCTAAATTGAAAAGTATTCTGAGTATATTATTAAGGAATATAATTATTCTGATTAAAATTTTAGGGTTTAAAAGAAAGAAAATCAGCGGGAAATGATTTTTCTCGCTACTCAAGATCTTCTTCATATAATTGAATATTAATATATCAATTTCAGTTGGGTCAGATAGCACATTAAAAAATCATTTCCCTTAATTAATATAGGAAAGAATGCAATTTAACTTCTCTATTTATTCTGATGATTCTTCGATCAATATACAATCTATAATGAAAGAATAACAAAATCATACAAACATCAATCTTCTAACTACATTATAAGCTGGAAGTGCTAATCCCCCAATAATGACTGTTGTAATCTTAAATCGAACCGTCGCAACGTCCAAAATTGTTTGAAGAAAATTACTTATCAACTTGAATCAACTTGAGCATATCTTTAAAGATTTTTTCTGGGGTTTTACCTCGCTCAACTAAGCGTTTGAATTCCTCTGTTTTTCTATATGCCCTTTCTATATCTGCAAGAGTGACATGAATAGGAGCTCTCTTTCTTTTTTTCTCGCTCATTTTCTTCTTATAAAACTAAATGTTTTTTCTCCTATTTATAATTTTATATAAGATTGAATACAGCATTTCATTTTTTCAAAATTCATAAATTAAAGATTACAATTTAACTTCTCCATTTATTCGGACAATTCTTCCATCAATATGCAATCTCTTATCACAGAACAACTCAATCGCTTTAGGAAAAATTTTATGTTCCCATTCCAATATTCTTCTCCCTAATGTTTCTTCAGTATCTGTATTATACACGGGGACGCATTTTTGTATGATTATTGGACCATGATCCGCTTGAACATCAACAAAATGAACAGTTGCTCCCGAAACTTTGACACCGTACTCTACTGCGTCCCTATGAGCATGCATTCCTTTGAATGAAGGAAGAAGGGCTGGATGAATGTTCATGACTTTCCCGTCGAAAGCATCAATAAACTGTCCACTTACTAATTTTACATATCCAACTAAAGTTATTAATGTGCAATCATACTGTTTAAGAACATTAATCAATTTTAGATCATATTCTTCTCTAGGAAGGTGAAGGAATTTATCCGATTCAATCAAAACATAAGGGATATTATGATTTTTGGCTCGTTCCATACAAAATGCGTCAACTTTATTACAAATTAAAACTTCTACTGTCGCTTTACTCTTTAATATTCCCATTTCACATGCCTTAACTATTGCTTCAAAATTACTACCAGACCCGGAAGCAATAGCCCCTATTTTTAATTTTCCCATAATTCAGTTTAAGTTTTTTTCTCAAAAAAATATAACTTATTAATTATCAAATAGGCAAGAGAAGGAAAAATAAAAACAAAATTATCGTAGCTATTTAATAAAGCTAAAATTTTTATTTGATTAATTTATAATCTTCTTAGTAATTTAGAAATATTTCATTCTAAAAAGTATTCTCTATTGTAAATAAATTGTATTGTAAGAGAATGTAATTCTATTTATTCAATAATATTATTCATATGTTATCAATGCATATCTGTAAATAAATGAAATCTCGTGTGTTATTAATAAAATCTATTAATGCATAGTTTAAAGCATTTTATTAGTAACCCGAAAATAAAGAAATAAGATCTAAGTTTCATAATATAATTAAAAAACAGACCAATTTAGGACATAAAATTAAATAACTCACACACAATGAACGAATATGAGTTTTGAAACGGAATTAAAGAGGATTAAGGATGAAATAGTCAATATTCTTCCTCCAGATATAATAGTTAAAAAAATCGAATTTGAGGGTCCTGAGATTGCAGTTTACTCTGAAAGTCCTGATGTAGAGGCTGTTGAAAATTCAAATGTTTTAAAAGAACTAGCCAAAACTATGCGAAAACGTGTAGTTTTTAGATGGAATGTAAGTAAACGTAAGGATCCAGCTGAGACTGAAGCATACATAAGAAATTTAGTAAATGAAGACGCTGAGCTTACCAATATCGAGTTTGATCATACCCGTGGTGAAGTGATAATTGAATCAGGAAAACCTGGACTTGTTATTGGGAAAAAAGGTATAAATCTAAAAGAGATAAGAACAAATACGTTTTGGCAGCCTAAAACGATTAGAACCCCTCCTCTTGCTTCTAGGACAATTCAAATAATTAGGAAAACGCTTAAAAAAGAACGACAAACGCAAAGAGATATTTTATTGCGAATAGGAAAAAGAATACACCGACCAGCTATTTTTAAAGATTTAAATATTAGATTAAGCGCTTTAGGAGGATTTCGAGAAGTTGGCAGATCATGTATATTAATGCAAACAAGGGATAGCAATGTATTATTAGATGTGGGATTGAATGTAGGAAATCCTAGGGATAGATTTCCTTATTTTGATATTCCTCAATTTTCTGTAAGAGACCTTGATGCAATTATTATTTCACATGCTCATTTAGATCATTGTGGGCTCGTACCTTTTCTTTATAAATATGGATATCGAGGACCAGTCTATTGTACGTTACCTACGCGCAATTTAGCTACAATGCTTCAATTAGATTTCATCCAAATATGTGAAAAAGAAGGTACACCACCACCCTATTCTAAGAGGGATGTTAAATCTGCCGTTCTTCATACTATTCCATTATCTTGGGGGAAAGTGACAGATATAGCACCAGATATAAAATTAACACTGCATAATTCAGGACATATCTTAGGATCATCAATGGTACATTTGCACTTTGGAAAAGGAGATTATAATTTTGTTTACACAGGAGATTTTAAATTTCAAACAACCCGATTGTTAGAAAAGGCAACTGTTAAATTTCCGAGAGTCGAAAGTTTATTAATCGAATCTACATATGGAGGTCCACAAGATCGAATTCCTAGTAGACAAGATTCTGAAAAAGAACTGAAACAGATTCTAAATTCAACACTTAAGAGAGATGGAAAGGTTTTAATTCCGGTTCTTGCCGTGGGGAGAGCTCAAGAACTGTTAGTCGTTTTAGAAGAATATATCTCAAAAGGTTTTATTGATAAAGTACCAATTTTTATTGATGGATTAATTAGTGAGGCTACTGCCATTCATACAGCTAATCCTAACTTCCTTAGCAGTGACTTGCGAGAAAAGATATTACATCAAGGAAAAAACCCTTTTTTGAGTGATTATTTTGAAACTGTTTCAGCTCAAGAAGAACGATTAAATATCATTAAGGGTGGACCTTGTATTATAATGGCTACTAGCGGGATGCTAATTGGAGGTCCTTCTGTGCAATATTTGAGAGCCTTAGCAGAGAATTCTAAAAATTCTCTAATTTTTGTATCATATCAAGTAAATGGTACATTGGGCTCACGAATTCAACGGGGATTTCGAGAATTTCAGTATGTAGATGGTAAAGGGAGAATTCAATTAGTTAAACTAAATTTGAAGACCTTTACTTTGGAGGGATTCAGTGGTCACTCGTCACGCTCTCAAATAAGCCAGTTTTTGCGACGAATTCAGCCTCGACCAAAATTGGTTATAGTAAATCACGGAGAAGAGTCTAAAGTTATTAGTATGTCAACTATGATTCACAAGAAGCTTAGAAAATCAACTAAGAGCCCAAAGAATTTAGAAACTTTACTTCTTAAATAGCCACACACAGTATTCTCTTTAAGAATATCCAAAATTTACACACTTTAATAATATTTAATATCAATTTTTGGATTTATCAGTAAGGTTAAGGAGAGACATTATATCTCTTTAAGTAAAGTAATTGTCATCGTGAATACAAAAAAAAGTGATAATATCATGAGAAATAAGTAAAAGAATCCATTTTCGAATTAATAGAAATCAATAAAAATTAGATTAATTATGTAAAACTTTTTCAAACATTCATTTTATTAAAAGAAAAATTAATTTATTTAGATAGGATTAATTCTTTTTCTCAAATAGTATTTAGTGGTAATTTTTGAAACGAAAAAATTTTAAAATAAGAAATCGCAAAATAACAATATTTAGACGTATTATTCAGATTATTGCATTTTTATTGATTAATTATGTTATTTTCGAATTGATATTCACGATTAGTTTGTGGAGTTTTGATGTATTTATAAAAATTCTTCCAATTTTAAACTCTCCTCGAAATCCAATTTCTAATGGAGCTGGAATTTTAGAATATATTTTCTTTTTTATTTTAGAAGGTACTTTTCCATTATTTCTTATTGGAGTGCTTATTTTAGTTTTACTATTTACTAATAGGTTTTTTTGTGGATGGATTTGCCCTATTGGAACAATTCAAGATGCTTGTGCGGCAATCTCCAAAAAGAAAAAGGCAATTAAAACAAAAACCCATACTTCCTTATTAAAGATTAAATATGCAATCTTTATTTTGCTGGTAATTATTGTATTTTCTTTGGGATTTACATATTCAGTCAATATTAATTTTTACGAGGATTTCAGAGCCAACTTAGGAGATTTTGGTGAAAAACCTATGAGTTATTTCTCTCTATCTGAATATATATTTGTTGTTTTTCCTAATATGATGAAAGATATTTTCGTTTCCTGGAGTATTACTCCATTATTTTCCAACCCATTAGTATTTATTATTTTTATTTTTTATATAATTATCCTTGTTTTATCTGTATGGTATCCTCGAATATATTGCCGATATCTATGTGTGTTTGGGGCAATAGCTTCAGTGATTAGTGAATATTCTTTCTTAAAATTATCACGAAGTCCTGTGAAATGTGTAGGAAGAAGAGAATGTGGGATTTGTGAAAAAATTTGCCCTAAACAAGTAAGGGTGCTAGATGAACCTTTTGAGTTTTTTACTGGCAATGGTGAATGTAATCTTTGCTTGAAATGTAAAGAATTATGTCCATATCAGGCAATAGAAATAAAATTTACATGACTTAGATTAGTTTCTAATATTAGAAATGAGTCTATTAAGAAAAAAAATTATTAGTCCTAAAGGTCTAGAGAGTAAAATCTTAATATTGCCTATCTAATCTTATATCAAAAACTTTTTATAAACCATTTTTTAATTTAGGATTATAAAACGCGATGGATAAAAAGACAGTTGATCTCTTGCAAGCTCGGATGAAGCGCGATGTAAATGTTGGAATACATGGCATACTAGATTCAGAAGCCTCCAGGTATTATGAGGAAGAAAGTGTAGATATCAGACCTCCCTTTTTCAGGGACGTAGATCGCATTGTTCATTCAAGAGCCTATGCTCGATACATAGATAAATCTCAAGTATTTTTTGATATAAATAATGCAAATATCACTCATAGGTCTCTTCACGTTCATATAGTTTCAAGAATCGCTCGCCAAATAGGTCGTGTTTTAAGATTAAATACTGATTTAATAGAAGCCATCGCACTAGGGCATGACATAGGACACGCTCCTTATGGTCACCTTGGAGAGCAAATTTTAGATGATCTCAGTAAAGAAAATAATATGGGTATTTTTAGCCATAATGCTCAAGGAATACGATGGCTTTCTTTTCTTGAAAAAAGGTACCCTAAAAAACCTGCCGATGGGCTTAATTTAACCTTACAAGTCCTTGATGGGATTCTTTGTCACGATGGGGAAGTGAATGAACAAAAAATCAAACCTCTTAAAAGAAAAGGAAAAACGTGGGAAGAACATTTTGTAGAGTATAAAGATTGTTTCAATCAAAATAAGATTAAGAGAATTCCTATGACGTTTGAAGGGATTGTGGTAAGAATCGCCGATACTATCTCATATATAGGAAAAGATATTGAAGATGCAATCTTGTTAAAATTAATAAATCGAGAAGAAATCCCTGATATATGTAAAAAAATTCTTGGAGATACAAATGCGAAGATACTCAACACTTTAATCACCGATTTACTAAATTTTAGCCTAAACAATGATGTAATTGGCTATAGTGATGAAATTTTCCAAGCGCTAAAAGAATTAAAGGCTTTTAATTATGAAAAAATTTATATCAGGAGAGACTTATTAAAAAAAAATTCTTCTGATAAAACATTCCTAGATAAATTAAAAGAAAAATTTAACTTGATTTTTGAAACGTGTTTAAAAAATTTAGAAGAAGAAAGGTATAATACTCCAATATTTAGAGATCATATCGAATATATTGATGATCCCAATTACAGCACTTATTTTAAACCACTTAAAAGTAATAAACAATTATCTTTAATTGTAAGAGATTATATTGCAGGGATGTCTGATAAATACTTTATCGACACCTATAGTAGAATTCAAAAGAATAAATAATCTACTTTTTTTATTTAGCGTAAATTAAACCATATAAAATTGATTGATAGTATTATACCTATACTACACTTTTATTTAATTGAATATTCAAAATAAAAATTAAAGGTGAATTACACATAAGAGGAATTTATTATAAAAGTATTCAGTTTAGGGTTTTTTTTTTTCAGTCACGGGGTTTTTTAAAAATTAGTTTTTATAAACTGATATCTTTTTAAATCCCATTGAATGTGTAATTCAAGATATGATATAGATCTCAGTACATAAAAATCTATCTTTATTTTTTTGTAAACAAATTATAGTTTTTTCTATAATTTTATACTACAGACTAGTTCCTTTAGATTTAAGTAAGGTTTTTTAGAAAAATTTGATAATAATCACTTATTCTATCTTATACAGTAAATTTTCAACCGCTACAGACGATAGACCAATTAAAATAAACTCGTTAATATTAGAGTATATTATAATTATAAAACCTATAATAGCTGGTAAAGCTACCATAAGAAGAATTTAAACGGAAGTCTGATTTAATATAAACCCAAAATATTTTGTTTTATATTTTTATTTTTGCTATTAGATTTCATCTTATTTTTTGTAAGAGTCGCTTGTACAAAAGATTACTCAAGAATTTAGTTTAGATTTAATCAATTGAGAAAGGTTTTTTAGAGTAATAAAATTATTAATTAACAAATAAAGCGCAATTATGTAGAATTAAGAAAATTTAATACTCATTTTTTTAAAAGGCTTTTATTATATCGTAGTAAGCATGGAAAAAGTATAATTATTTAAAGCCGCGTAGTGTAGTGGTCAAGCATTTTGGGGTATGATATTCTCATATCTGTGGAAAGGGCCCTGAACCCTGAGACCGCGGTTCGAATCCGCGCGCGGCTATTTATTTTTACCCTGTTCGTTTTATAATATGATATCCAAACTGAGATTTTACTGGTTGAGAAATTTCACCAATTTTAAGTTTAGTACAAGCATTCCAAAATTCTGGAACCATATCTCCTTTCGCAAACTCACCTAAATTTCCACCTCTTTTCTTACTTGGGCAAATAGAATATTGCTTTGCCAAGTGTTCTAAAATTTCACCCGCATTTAAATCTTCATATATCTCTTGAGCTTTATTATACTTCTCTACCAAAACATGGCTTGCTTTTATCTTTCCACCACGGATGAGAGCACCTCCTTTTCTTGAATCTCGACTCATCGATGATTTTCCTTTTTTTTGAAATCCTCTTCCATATTTATTTTTTCCCATAATAAATACTATAACATTGAACAACATTAATTTATTATTTGAAATCTAAAGAATTAATTTAGATTAAATTGAGA
>SDBT01021648.1_pt1 | contig 10047 bp, 10 predicted proteins | sample 2277101 | NCBI WGS metagenome assembly SDBT01 (sample SAMN10404973, study PRJNA504765) | marine sediment metagenome | isolation source: marine sediment core GS10_PC15, 103 cmbsf | place: Arctic Ocean: Southern Knipovich Ridge | collected 2010
AGGATATCTGAGTAACGGCGACGAGTATCAGGTTGATCTAACAGTCGGAGAGTTCGACTTGGACTTGGAACTAATAATCAGGTAATCAGGTGAGTCATTACATCTACTTCAAACGTAAAGGTGCTCTCCCTATCGTCGTCCAAGATGTGATAACCGGAGACCAACGACGTGCCAAATCCGTCTACATCGACGGTCCATCCGAGATCATCTGGGGTGAGAACAATCCCGATCTTGACGTGTCGGTCTACTGCCTCACCGACGCTCCCGTCCATCTAAGAGACACCTGATGAACCAACGAGAAGCCAAACGACGAGCCTGCCATACGGCATCACTACTCATCGAATCCCAACTCAGCGCAGGGTGGGATCTGGCCGTTGCCAACGAGTCCGAAGCTGACACAGAGAGGGTTGAAATAGGACTCCAAGAGATAGCCGCCGAGTTATATCGAAGATCAATCCAATGATGGACGACGCTCCCTTCATCTTTCAGGGTGTCTTGTTTCTCCTCATTCTCCTCCTCATTCTTCTCCTCATAGAGACAGTCAGGGCATTCGGCCGGTGGATCAAACGAAAGATTGATGGACCTTATGGCAAGGACTAAAAGAAGCATCATCGGGGACCCCACTTTCAAAGGCGCAGGCAGGCTCCTCTGCAAGCTCTGTTCCACACCCCTCGTCAAGCATCCTCTGATGCAACCATGTCCCTTCAAGTTCAAACCTCTCAACCGTGAGAAGATCCAATGAGTCCAATGTTCCCAATCACTCTCGCTGGTGTCGCCATGGCCGCTGTTGGAGTCCCACCGTGGGCGTGGTTCGTGCTCATCGAAGCTGCGGTACTACGCGCAATCCTTATCGACATCTTCGGGTGAGTTCCAACCCATTCGATGAGATCTGTGGGGTATGTAACCGCTCGCTGCAAACACACATCCTCCGCGGCAGACAGGCCCGCTGTAACGACCAGGAAGTGTCAGACATCCCCATCTGGACTGTTGTAGCAGCCAAGCGTGCGTTGGGGCACAAGATCAATCCTTCGATGTCTCATGCAGCGTTCAAAGCTGAAGCTGAGTACAACAAGACTCATGCTGCTAGTTGAGGGTGTGTGCTGGGGTCTCGGCGCACATGCAGTCGGCTACTACTTCCCTAAAGATCGCGCACGGTGCGACCTGTGCAAACGCAAAGCCGTGAGTGTGCTCTGGTTTGAGATCGACCGTGCGCTATGCGACAAGTGTGCCATAGCGAGACATGTCAACTGTCCTTGTCTACTGAACCTGTCTTCCGATGTCGTCCCTGTTTGATCTTGACTGGAGTGACCTGTTTCCGCTGAAGCCACTGGTTGAACGCCACCACCCCCACCACCACTACACCAAACCAATCCACCCCCACCACCTGGTCTATCGCAACCACAATGACAGTGAACCCGCCTATCACATAGACGGGTTCACCATGCCAAAGGTCACGAAAGAGGTTCTTCACTCAACAGTTGCACTGGCATTGAAGAAGTCAACACCCACACCAGCAGCCGAACCGAGAGCTACACCAGCCAGAACATGATCCTGCCAGTTGACGAGCACCAATCCAGCCTCGGCAGCTTGTGAAGATCCTGCAATCAAGTAGACGAGACCAACACCGATTGCCCATGACCCGACCACCAATGAGATGGCTCGCCATTGGATAACATCGCCCTCAGCGATGTAACGGATCACATCAAGAACCTTCTTGACAATCGGGAATCCAAGTAGAAGTTCAATACCCATCACAACACCTTCGCTTTCTGTCCAATCTCAAATTCTGTCCCAGGCTCCAAGCCTTGACCATCGGTCCCGTCGTCGCCGTCAGCACCTTTGGCTCCAGTGGCCCCCGCCGCTCCCGTCGATCCGGTAGCTCCGGTGGCTCCGGTGTCACCTTTGTCGCCTTTGGTCCCTTCACCACCAGGATTCAATTCCTCCCACTCGTTAGCACCGATCATCTTCCCATCAGCCGAAGAAGTTTGAGCTTTCACATCAGCGGCAGTCCCGTTGCCATAAACCCCGTCTTGTGGAGCCTTCTGGCCGAGGGCCTTCTGCGCCAGCTTCACATCTTCCTTCTTGAACGACTGATCTCCACTCAGTCCCGAGTCGGCTGGCGGCTTTGTGAAACCGTGGCCGTACTGGATAGGTAGCAAGCTCAACTTCGATCCTCCTGGTATTGGGATAGTCGGGTTCTCAGGGTCGGCAGGTCCGAGAACCTTGACCAACGTGGCGTATGTTAAATTGTTGGATGCACCACGAGTCAGTCCGATGTGGTGATGGTCATAATGAGGATGTGATCCGGTGTAGACCCGACCGTTAGGTGACGAATTGCTCCAGATCCTCCGGTTCCAAATGTCGTGGTCGATGCCCAACTCTCTACCGTGAGGCCCGAGGAGTTCGATTATCGGATCACCGAACGCGGAGATTGCAGACCCCCCCGCTCCTGTCGGAAGCATGGCGTCAAGTGCTCGGCACTCAGCATGATGAGACCAACTGGACCCACCATTGACAGACCGGCAAGAACAGATCCCAGTGGATTTGATCTGCGGAAAACGGTCCATCAAGTAAACCTTCAGGGCTTGCGAACCCGTCCAATCAGATGAGTCGCAGCCAGTAGCCCCCCGATACGAAGCCCAGTTGTAGCTCACTGGAGGTCTTCGGGACTGGCGACGGTTGTGTTGCGCCGGATGTCAGCGGCCTCCTCGACCGTCATCTCATCCTCAAACACTTCAGTCTCTTTGGGATCTCTGCCCCGACGACGCAAACGGTTGACATGTTGCTCACGCATCGGATCGTCCTCGTCAAACTTCCGCTTCCTGATCCTCTCAGCTAATCCCATTGCCCGCTCCCTATGTGTCACTTGCCGACTTGGTTTCATCACGGTAATTACGCACCCACCGAACACCCCACATGACGAAGGCTATCGCAGCGAACACAGCCCCGAAGAACAGCAACCAAGCAAAAGTCAGTTGAACTATCTCCGGTAGCAGGTCCATCAGTCGTCTTCCGGTGGTCGTCGGGTACGTCTACCCCACCATATTAGAGCAGCCACCCCGCCGATGAGTGCAACGTCGGTTGCTAGGTCACCTGTCAGTGGGGCGAAATTGGGAGGTTTAGCAGTCGAGGGGGTCGGGATCGTTGAAAGCGTTGTCGATGTCGTCGTAACGGGTGGTGTCGTGACCGTAAGGGTTGTGGGTGGGGCGGTCACTGACACTGGGGGTATTAACTCTGTTGGGACAGTTGTACTTGGTGCAGATGTCACCGATGACGTTGCAGGAATTGTGTTCGCAGTAGACGACGAGGGGGTCGAGCTTGGCGTGATGATGGTGGTCGGTGTTGATGGTTCAATCAGCGTAGTGGGCGGGGCCGTAGAGGGCGTCATAGTCACCGTTACCGAAGGCACCGTCATTATGTCGCCCATCGTTGTCGTGCTCGGCTGGGTCGTGGATGTGCTCGGCTCGATAATTGTTGATGACGGAATGATGGTGGTGGAGCAATGACCGTGTGGGTGGTTCGTCTTGTGGCATTGTTCGTGCCTCTCATGTCCTGGCGGTTCGCCTGGTGGTGCTGCACCTACTGACAAAGCAACCAAACCCACCAAGAGAGCGACGACTATCCCCCCGAGGAGTCGTCTGGTTGGCATGGGTTAGATTCTACTGCCCTGAATTTTCGATTAGAGAAGTGACAACGGCGAAACCTCCACCGACAACGAACGGGGCCACACCCACAGCCATCTTCTGCCAGAACGACCACTTGGTGTTGATCCCACCGTTGGAAGCCTGCAACTCAAATCGTTCTTGGGCCTTCCGCATCTGACCTATCTCCCCTCGCATTCCCCCGGTGCGTTGTTTGGTCAGGGGGTCTTTATGTCCAGCAATCACAGTAAGCAAGTCTTCTTCAAACCCATCGAAGCGCATAATGTGAGAATCTAGTTTCTCGGCCAAGGTTAGGTCATCCATACGTCGATCTTGCTCCCTACGATCCTCGATCATGGGGTTGCATCCTACTAACTGACGGAGGCATTGATCCCCCACCGTGTACCGTCCGTGCTGGGAAGGAAGGCACTCCCGGTCGCTGTGGAGTAGCTAACCATGTTTCCTATAGCGTTAGCGTCTACGTCTATTCCCGAACTACCAGCAGCCTGTCCTGATGCAACAACATGCCCAGCAGCCAACGCTTCCTGTCTGACTGCGGCAACGCTGGTCCCTTTCGCTGTGGCATGACCCTCAGCGTCACCTTGCACAACCCCAACGACTGTGCCGACAACAGTGCTGGAACTGACAGCATGACCGGCAGCGAGGACAGCGCCTTCCACCACCGTTGCAGTAACAGTCCCACTCGCCGTCCCATGTCCCACAGCCGACACAAAAGGCAAACGGAATTCGTAGTAGAAAATGTTGCCAGTTGTCGCAGCAACCAGAACACCAACGGTTGACACATCAATAGGTTCAGCAGACATTCTGGTGCGACCGGCCAACGCTGCAACCTGTAAACCCTCATCGGTCCATGTGGTTGTGTTAGCCCCTCGGGTGGCTGCATAGATCGCTTCAGAGGTTGTGTCGTCAAGAAACACGACAACAGCCACGTTCGGCCCCATACCAATAGCAATCACCGACTGTTCATAGGCAGCGTCGTAGGCATCGCGTGTTGATGCGACCTGTTCGGTTGGAGTGGGGCTGTCAGCCGAGTCGAATACCAGGGCCATGATTCCCCCACCGTCTGCCTGTGGGAATGGAGCTACAACCTTCCAAATGCTGCCAGTGTCGATAGCCACACCAACGCCGAGTCGAGCTATGTCCTCGCTGGTGTCGTCGCTACCTGGCTCCGTTTGGAAGGTGTTGCCGCTACGCCAAGTCCGCTGGCGTACTCCTTGGGTGAGGTCAGCATCGGTTTTTCCATAGAACGTGTGAATCCGGTTGTCGGCAGCTATCAGATCGAACACCGTATGTGGGTCGGATGTAACATTCGGAGGAACATCTGTGTCGTTGCCAACCATCCAAAAACGAAGGTTCCCCACGTTGCCATCGTTCATAGCTTTGTAAGCGTCACTGATGTCGGTACGTTCCACTAGCCGTGCGTGGTCGTTGGCTGCGCCCAACACTCCGTTAAGTGACGCATCAGCTTTGACAAAGCTGGGGATGGTTGTCGCCGGGGCTACCGCATGGACCACACCATGAGGCCCAGCAATGTCGTCGCCTGACCATGTGAAAGCAACCAGTTCGCCGTCACGGTTGAGGAACGAATCAACAACCCCTATCGGACGACGATCAGATGCGGTGAAGGCTGTGTTGGCCCCTCCTGTAACCAGATTTGCGATGGAGCCGATAGGGAAACGACGAGTCCAATCTGACGGGTTGTGACCATCTGACGGATCAGTAGCCGACCATGCCCATGCGATTTTCTCAGTCGGGTCGATACCAACAACCCATTGTTTGCTGTCAGCGGTGTGCGGCCCTGCCTTACCTCTGACGGATAATTCCATATCACCGAAAGAAGGATCGCCAAGCGGTAACCCAGACAGAATCGGTATGCGTAATTCGATTGCTGACACTTCGATAGTGCCGCTGGTGTTGTCAGTGTCGATACCTATGGCAAAGTCGCTAAGAGCGACACTGGCAAGATCAACTGCTGTGTGAGGTGGCGACTCCCATTCATACCAGGCGAACGAACCCGTCAAAGACTGAGTATCTGGCCGTGTGTACAAAGTGGCTTGGTCAGATTTGCGAGATACCCAGGCCACAACTTGTTTGGTGCCGCTACTAAGACGGGCGCGTATCCGAATACGCCAACCGACAAATGTGTCCGGTTGAGAAATCGTCGCTAGCCCCACATGGGTTGCGTCAATGGACGTGCCGGTTGCGCTGATGACATCGCTGTCTGCTCCCGAATCGGTCGGGTCGTCATCAATCTTCGACCAGAGTGGGGCCGTAACCCAGTCACCCGCAACTTCGTCTGATGTGGGTCGGTAAATATCCCAGGCTGGGGGGAGAACTGCGGCGGTGGCCCCACTAGACGAAGCTGCATGACCTATCGCTGCGCCTGTGACGATGACTGGTGGTGCTTCTAGCTCAACGAAGTCAACTTTGAGCGCACGGTTAGACGCAACGCCCATGACGCGTATTTGCAGATCGGCATAGTCGGTGATCGCGTCAGCTTCAGCACCGGACAGGGCGGTTTCGTCGGTGTTGAGTGTGGTCGAGTTAATCGAATAGTCGTCGGTGGCTATCAGAGTCCCTTGTGAGCCTTCGCTTACATACCCCTCCCGTAATTCAATTCGGATCGTTTTGCCGCCGCCGCCACCAGAGTTTTTGGCCCATCGAATACGAAGAATGTGTCCGGTGGAAAGGGCTGGATCGACAAGTGTGGAAAGGTCTACTGTGAACGGTTCGGATGTGGTGGGGGTGGTATCTGAAACTACAACTGTGCCGTCGGGACTGTCACCGTCGTCAATGTCGGACCAGAGTGGGGCGGTAGTCCAAACCCCAGTGTTGTCTAGGTCAGCAAATGGCCTTGCGAACTGGGCCACATCAGGCCACGAGTATTCGGACGATGCAAGTTAGGTCAGCGGCGCTGTTGTGAGCGTCGATATCCAAACGGATCTCATCACCCGCTGCAAACAAAGTCGCATCAGCTTTGGCCGCTGTCCCCATGTTCAGCCCGTCAGCAACAGCAGGGTTGGTAGCTGTGGCATACATGGTGGTGCCGTTCTTATTGATATCGACCGTGACAGGTCCTCCAGATGGAACGGTGCCGACTGTGGGGAAAGCGTCGAGCATGATCGAAGCCTCAAAAATGGGATAGCGGGCTGCACCCGACACTGGTGATGACAACGCACCAGGGACGGACAGTGCAAGGTGCATGGCAGACGGGTACTTGGTGCCGGTCCCGAGATCGTTAAGGGGGAAGGTGGCGTAGTCGGTCACCACTCCGTAATCATTGTCACCTATACGATTGTCGTCACAGGTCGAAGCTGAGATGTTGATCGCATACCGAGGCTGATTGGCTGAAGTTTTCGCCAGGAATTTGTTGCCGTGGATGTAGTTGCGATCCGAGTTACCAGCGAGTCGCACACAGTCATAAGTGTCATCAGTGTCAGCCCCGACCATATTGACGAAATTCCCATTGATGATCCCGTCGCTGCAATCAGTGAGGACAATCCCGTCTTCGTCCAACAGTGATTCACGACCGATCATGTTCTGACCGATAAGGAAACGGTCGCAAGTAGCGAGAAGAAGGCCAGAATGAAACTCCATTGAGTTACCGACGATTTGCAGGTCGTCCATACCGCTCACATTTATCGCGGCGAGTGCACTACCGATTGTCCCCGTTAGGAAAGAGTTGCTGAGTAGGTGATGACCCAAACCACCAGTCCCGATAATGCTCCCATAGATGGTATTCCCAACAATCAAGTCGTAGAACCCTCCAGAACCCAAGTTGATGTCACCGATCTCTTGACAGTTCTGCACAGTGAGTTCCTGATGTCCTGATGTGCAGTCGATGAATGTGGTGCTGGTGTCAGCGAAACATCTGCTCACAGTCACAGAATTTGCTCCTGGGTTTTCAATACAAACGTCCAAGTTCTCAAATTCGATGTTCGCAATCTTGCACTCTTGCCCAGCTTGGATACCGATAAGCGTATTACTTTGAGTGGGGAACAACTGGAGGGTCAAGTCAGAAATTTCCCCTTGTCCGGCAAGTTCAACGAGGATGCCACTGGTGCCACTTGCTTCAAGTGTGGTCGCTGATCGACCCACTCCACACAACTGCCCCTGATCTGGAATCCTTACGACTCCAGTGGCGATACTGAAGGTACCTTCGCTCAACGCCACTCGTCCATCTCCGGCTTCGATAAATGCCGCCGTGATTTCCACTTCATCATCAGTGCCGTTGCAAACGAAGTCGGCCAAGTTCCGCACTTCTTCTCTAGCCAGTTCCGCTGCCACTAAAACTGTCGGATAAGATTCCTTGTCATGAACATGATCGTCAGGGCCATCACTACCTAACTGACTGGGTGGTATCCGCAACTCATCGAAACGATCAAGTAGTAATTGGACAGCTTTGACCACTGATTTGAGCGGATCTGATGTGTAAGAAGACTGGTCAAATTCGACTGTCCACACAGCAGTACCAGCGGTGAAATCAGTGGTGATCTCGACCACACGTTTGTCCCCTGCGAATAACCCAATCAGGTTTATCGGATAGGTGTCACCTGGGAAGAAATCCACATACGGTTGAGGAACTTCATCGTTGTCTTTCGGGTCGATGACAATCTTGATACCTTTGGTGGGAATGACCGTCCGGTCGAGAATTTGGTCAGCCACGATCCCCAACGTGTCATCACCTAAAAGGTTGACATTCCCTTCGTACCCTTCCCTCGTGTCGTAGTCACCTATGGCTGTGGCATCACGACGTACATCCCATTTAAAATCTTCACCTTCAGCGTGGATGCGATTAGTTCCCGTAGCTGCTGAGATGAGAGGACCGGCTTTAACCCCAGGTCCGAACTTGATAGCTGGGATATTGGTGCCACGACGGTCTGTCCCTATCCCACCTGTGCGGGTAGTCCAGTCGTACTTGTTGTAAATGTCAAGGTCAAAGCCTGTGCCAGTATCAACAACCTGCCATTCAAAGCCCATGCCGAGACCGTCACTTTGAATCTGGTCGTAGCGTTTGCCTCGGACAGCACGATATTCGACTGTGAGAGGGTCCCATGCGTTGCCGTCAGAGTCGAGAAGGATTGTGAAACTGGTGTAGTCGAGGAACCCGAGAGTGTCCCTAGCGAACCGGCCCGTTTCCCCCGTATGGTCGCTTGCAGCATCGTTGAGAAGTTGCAGTTTGATCTCCCCCCAAGATTTGGGAGGTTGACCTTCGTAAAGTTGTGTGGTGTCAACCCAAAAAGTCCCAGCTAAATCTTTGGTGAGAACCACCAACAGATCAGTGTCATCAGTTTTTCCATCAACAAAAAGGTCAGTCCAGGTAGCAGTCGGAACTGAAATCGTTTCGACCCCTGCCGAAGCTCCGTTCCAGCGTTCGTGTTTAAGCGAGACGGTAAAATCCTGATTTGATCCCGCTTCGTGATAGACCCGAGCCGCAAAAGTGTAAGTGCGTCCAGCGACAAGATCCTCGACTAATTGATAGATCCCATGGTCAACGGCAGTCGTGGTGACCTTGGCTGAAAAAGTTTCACTGTCAACCTGTTCGATGGATTGTTCAAACACTGTGACAATCGAAGTGGAACCTGTCCGACGCCAAGGTTGAATACCCAAACCTGGACCAACAGCCGTGAAAGAGTCAACACGAGCTACGGGGTGACTGCCTCCACCGTGATGGTCAAACTGAACAGCAACTTTGATCCGCTTGGTATTCTTTTCAGGTTCATTATCAAACTCTGGGTAGGTGATAGTCAGAACCATTTGTTGCCAGGTGCCGTCAGTCGAACCACCAGGCGTCCCGTTTTTGGCAGAGTTGCGAGCTACGTTGTCGAGTTCAGCGAACAGAAACCCGTTCCAGATGTAACCGTTAGATGTACCGCTGGATGACCCCTTCGGAAACTCAGTGCCGAAAACGAACCGTCTGCCCGTGACGGTGGATTTCATGTAGACAGAGAAGGTGTAGGTGCCTCCCCCTTCCACGGTAAATGTTTTGGCTACTCCAGAGTGAGTTTGGGAACCAGGGTCCCAGAACAGGGAGAAGCTACCGGCTTGGGCATCAGAATCATCAACGGCAGGGCCAACATCATTGGGTTTGAAAAATCCTCCAGTAGCGGTCGCCCACCCATCCAGTTTTCCATCTTCAAAATCAGACGATCCGGTCTGTTCCTCCATCCCCCCGTTTTCAAGACCACCGGCAGCACCCGAACCGAAGTTCCAATCGTTCTCAGCACTAGGACGAACCGGATAGTCGAAGTTTTCGACACGGGCGAACTCCATGACCTTGCCCTGAGCAGCACCTTCGATGGTGACTATCTTGTTGCCAATATCAGCCATTTCAGTGGATGTGCGATGACCGAAAAACCCACCTATCAGAGCGTTGTCTTGGAAC
>SDBT01021649.1_pt1 | contig 10047 bp, 7 predicted proteins | sample 2277101 | NCBI WGS metagenome assembly SDBT01 (sample SAMN10404973, study PRJNA504765) | marine sediment metagenome | isolation source: marine sediment core GS10_PC15, 103 cmbsf | place: Arctic Ocean: Southern Knipovich Ridge | collected 2010
ATTGAAAAAAAAATCTTTGACCGCGCCATCCTTCTCATTTGGGCAGGCTTTGGCTCATAAGTGGCGGGATTTGACCCGGGCGGGACCATCACGGAGACCCTTGCCAGGCCCCCGGCGACCTTCTCTGCAAAATATTTCTGCGGGAGTATGCTGACCCAAACATCCAGGGGTTCCCCGGCCAGGGATACCCCGGAAATAAGCGTCATCGGCAAAATGATGCAAATCAGGACCACAGCCCGCATCCGTATCATAGAAACATTTCCTCAGGACAACTCCATTTTCTCAAAGACTTCAAGATCCATTCTTTCTCCTCCCTCATATCACCGGTCTTCGGGCAGCCCCGCTATACAAACAATTTCTCCGGCGGTCTCCTTTCAGGTACATATTCGTGAGCGATCTTTTCATCGTTCCAGGCCTTTGAGACATAGAGATTGCAGTAACAGCTCCCATAGGCTGCAACATCGTCGACCCGGTAAACACAGGGGCATATGATGTCCTTGTCTTTTTCCCGTTCCCCTGACACCAATCTGCATGGACAGGCCATATAACCATAGCGTTCCCTGTTTAGCGCCAATGCATCGAGGAGTTCAAAGGCCCTGTCCTTATCCTTATTGAAATAGTATCCCTTGGGTTCTTGGACCTTCTTTAGTGCATCATAGAGTCTTTGCGCCTCACTCATAACCCGATAGCCTCCCTTATTTCATCCTCCTTGAAACCTACGATCACCTTATCTCCTATTATAATGGTGGGAAAGGAACATCGCGGATTGAATTGTCTTATATCCTCAAGGATTGCCACCCTTTCTTCCCCTTTTAGCAGGTCCACATCCTCAAACTCATACTGTACCTTGCAGTCGTTCAGAAATTTCTTGGTCGTCCGACAATGACCACAGGTGCTGAGGGTATAAATCTTGATAGTTTTATCCATAATTGACCCCTTTTTTATGACCCTTCACGGGATCTTTGGTAAAGGATCCATGGCCCTTTTTGCCGCCCGCCTCACCCTCGAATCCGGATCCCCCAGATATTCCTCAATGACTGTCTTTGCATCTCCATCCCCGATCCTTCCAAGAAGATCCAACGCGATTATCTTAAATGGAACCCCCTTCTTTTTCATCTCCGCCGTTATCGCCCGGATGGGGGTGCTCCCAAAAAGAGCCAGTGATAAGACAGCAGAATCTCGGCCCCACAGGCTTTGCGTCTCGATGAGTCTCAATAATCGGGGAATGGCCGGTCTGTAATTCATCTGCCCCAGAGAATAGGCTGCGGCCCTTTTCACTTCGGGGTCCGGGTCATCCAGGTATATCATCAATTGGGAGGCTACAGCATCTGATCCGTTGATATCCCTGATCCATGTTTCAAGGAGGGGGCGTATTTCCCCCAGATGATCATAGACAAAGGCGGCATATTTATCTATGGCTTTTTCTCCCTTTTTACCCGAAGGTATTTTCTTCAGTTTCTTGTATAAATGATAATCCATTGGAAGCGCCCGAACAAGGACGGAAAGAAGAGATGTCCTTTTTTTGTCATCCTCCAGATATCTCCGGATGGCATCGGGAGTTCCGCTCCTGGAGGCCTGATCAAGGATGTCCCTCATAGGAACCAGGGCCTTGAGCCGCCCATGATCCAACACCTGCCCAAGCGCCCACAAAGCACTTGATCTTACACGCCACGATGAATCCTTCAAGGCCCTGAGCAGGTGTTGACGGGTTCGGGTATCCCTGAGCAGACCCAATTGACGACAGATGCGTGATTTTATGAGCGGATCAGCGACCCGGGTTTTGTTGATCAGCCCCGGGATCGCGTGGTAGGCATGTATCATAAAAAACGTTCTTAAAAAAATCAGACGTGAAACATCCGGGGTCCCTATAAAACTGAGAACGACAGGGACTGATTTTTCAGGTTCGAGACTTAGGATCTTCTCTCTGGCCGCTTTTGGCATTTCCTTCTCGTGACCCCAGTGCGACGCCACCGTAAGCAGACCATCAATCTTGAAGGAGTAGGGTAGGGCCTCGGATCCTGCCAGTATCGCTGAAAGCCGTGTTTGTTCCTCTTTTTTTATTTCTTTCCATGCTCCGCCATCTGAAGCGGATTTTATCGAAGAGACCAGGTTGAGACCGCTTTTGCCATTCTCATCTTCATCCATGCCCACGCCCCAGCGATTTTGTATCCAAACGGCGTTGTTTGCACCTCTAGTCGAATATCTGTCCTCTCCCGAAGCATCGACGAACAGACCGATTCCGCCGGCTCTTCGGGTTCCGGAAAGACTCCCCACGCCCATAGAGGCCTTGGTTTCATATCCATCATTTCCTAAATTATCGACAAAAATGCCCACACCATTGGCCTCGGACGCGCCCATGGAGAGCCACTCGGATACATAGGTATCCTGGCCGCTCTCATTGACAAGGATACCGATGCCATAGTCATGACCGCACCCCTGGGAAACGCCCCAGGAAAAGGTATGATCGCTGCCACTCACGTCCATAAGAATCCCCAGAGAAAAATGAATCCCCGCCCCTTGGGCATATCGGCGCGCCACATAAATATCTTTCCCTTCCTCATCATAAAGTATCCCCACCCCCGCCCAATAGGATGCTCCTTGACAAAAATACTGACACTGGTAAAGATCGTTCCCCGACCTGTCCGCAAGAATAGAGATCCCTCCGCCTGCCAAATTTCTTCTTCCAAAGGCGAACCCCTGCGAAAAACTCTGGTTCATATCCGGTTCCCTTGGATCGGAAGTCTGCCCGCCGGAGATATATTTGTCATCCCCGTCGAGATCACAAAGGGCAGACGCACCCCGGACCCCGGAATATGCCTGTCCTGAATGGTGGTTTTTGTATACATCGTCACCTTCGAGATCAATCAGCCCGCCCCATCCCCATGAAGAGGCTGCCTGCACAAATGATCCGCCCAGATAATTGTCATCCCCCCCGCCATCCATAAGAAGACCGATGCCAAAAAGCGCTGCCCCCTGAGACCATCGGTCTGCCCGGTAGAGGTCATTCCCCTTGAGATCAAAAAGGACACCGACACCCCAGAGACCTGACCCCTGGGTATTATCTCCCCCCAGGTAAACATCATCGCCGCCCAGATCAAGGACAATACCGCATTTCCCATCCTCCCCTGACGCGACCCTGCCGTTATAAAGATCATTCCCCCCCAGATCCAGTACCACGATCGGGTTTCCTTCATGTACGTCGTTGGATGTTCCGCCAATCCTCACAAGCCCCAGAGGGGTCATGAGGGAGAAAGAGGCCACCTCTTTGTACCCTCTGTCATCTTTTGTTAAGAGGGTCCGTGCCCTGACCAAACCATTTAAAACAATAAACCCTGCCTCAAGGATCCTCTCCCAGTCCACATTTGCGGCAGCTTCGACGGCTTGTCTTATCTTTTTGGCGCTGGGTGTTCCCGGGATCTCTCCCACCGGATCAATTGGTGATTGGGGGCCCGGGTAGAGATGTCTTTCAAATAACCTTATGTCCTGAGGAGAAACCTGGCCTTTGACCTCGGTAAGAATTTTGTTGGCCTTGTCTATGGCGTTCATAATCAAATGTATGGCCTCAACTAACTGCCCTGGGAGATGTTCCGGCAGGTCAAGGTCTTTATAGCGTTTCAAAGACACCGCGAAAGATGAATGCGGGTCAACAGGCCTTGCCAGTTCCTGAAGCCAGGCGACGGGGTTCCTGGCAGTTCGGAAGAGATTTTTGGCTTTTTGTTGGGCCTCAAGGGGTGCCTTTAGTGGATTTTCCATCCCTTGTTTGAAAAGGTTTGAAACCAGGGGGGTGGAGAAGAGATCCGGCCTTATTGACAGATCACTCCTTTTTGCCGCAATGTCAGCAAGGGCTCGGTCAAGAAGAAAACCTCCCGGGGGGGCTTCTGCCATGGAGGGAGGGGAAGAAGATATCACGAGACACGTAATTAATGGTAGGAGCCGAAACAATAGGGTCACAAGCGGGGCCTGGACCGAGGTCTTGGTTTTTTTGACCAATTTCTCAACTTTCTGGCCGATGGCATACGCCGCAGCGGTAGCACTTCCCCACACTGCAGACCTCGCTTTCTTGTTCCTTCAAGGACTGGTTGTATTCGGTTTTGAGATGTTCCTTTTTTATCCCGTGATCAATAAAATCCCACGGCAGACGTTCATCAAGACCCTTTGGACGGTATACAAAAAATTCGGGGTTCAAATCAGAGATTCGTAGCGCCTTTGTCCAGTCACCCCCAGACTTATGACAGTTAAAAAGGATTGAACCGACCCGTCTGTCTCCAACTGAAATCAATGTCTGTATGTAGGCCCACTTGGGGAGGTCGACATTCACTTTAATCCCCCCCTCTTTTGTCAGCGTCTTCTGTAACCGCTTTTGTTTCTTTTTGAGGGAAGATACTTCTTCCATGGCACACCATTGAAAGGGGGTAAATGGTTTTGGCACAAAACAGTTAACACTCAATCTGATCCGGCCTATTTTCCCACGGGGGGCCGATTCCTTGACCATATGGTGTTTTATAACCTTAACAAGATTGACAATCGCATTGACGTCTTCACTGGTTTCTGTTGGAAGACCGATAAGAAAGTAGAGCCTCAGTGAAAAATTATGTGTTCTGGATATAAGCCGGACTGCATCTGTGATTTGTTTGGTTGTAAGATGTTTGTTAATGACCCGTCGCAGACGATCGGAACCCGCCTCGGGTGCTATGGCGAGAGATCTTTGCCCTGCCTGTTTCAAGTCCCTGAGAAGTGGCGGGGTCAGGCCGTCCGCCCTCAGGGAGGAAACGGAAAAACTGCACCCGTGACCGACAATTAAAGATGTCAACGTCTCTATATGGGGTATGTCGGAAACCGCCGTACCCAGCAACCCCACCTGACGACACCTCTCAAGGATATCTTCCACAAAGCAGCAAAGGCGCGATTCCCCATGAAACCTTGGAGGGCGGTACACATACCCGGCGGCACAAAAACGGCATGAACGTCCACACCCCCGCCCCACCTCGATCAGGACCTTGTCGGAAAACTCCGTCTCCGACGTGGTGACCACGGTATGGCCCACCTCTTCGCCAAGAGGGTCCTGACGAGGAACCTTGATTTTTTCAGGAATATTATCCTTGATAGGAAAGAATGCCTTCAAGGTTCCATCATTGTTGTATTCCGGTCGATAAAAAGCCGGAACGTAAAGACCGAGTATCGATCTGGAAAGGGTTTCAAGGGTCTCATCCTTGTCAACGCCTTTATTCGTCATTTCCTGAAAGAGATCAATAAACGCACCCAGGTTGGCTTCGGCTTCTCCCAGCAAAAAAAAATCCACAAATGAGGCCAAAGGTTCGGGATTAAGAAAGGTGGTCACTCCTCCTGCCATGACAAGCGGGAAAGAGGAACTTCTTTCTTTTGCAAAAAGAGGGATTCTGGCCAATTCTAATATCTTTAAAATGTTAGGATAGTCATTTTCAAAGGAAAGAGAAAAGGCCACAAGGTTGAACTTGTGAACGGGGGTTTGTGTCTCCAGTGAAAGAAGCGCCCTTCCCGACCGAAGGTAGAGGGACATTTCTTGACCTTCGGGCAGGAAGACGCGCTCCGCCACAACATCGGGCCGTTTGTTTAAGATGTCATAAACAATCTGAAACCCAAGATTTGACATTCCCAGACGATAGTAATTGGGGTAGGCCAGGGCAACGGAGAGCCTTCCGCCCCAATTCTTTCTGACAGCTCCTTTTTCTGCAGACAGTCTGCCCCGATAAAGAGAAATAATATCGCCTGTCATGCTATCAATCAACCGTATTGATCAATCTGCCTTGGCCCTGAGAAAGGTGGGGTAGTCCAGGTTGTCTTTTTTCAGATGGAACCTGCCAAAAAGGCCCTTCCCTCTTCCGTCGGGCTTTTCATCGGTGGAGAGTGCCGCAAGACCTGCTCCCTGTCTTTGAAATGTAGGGACATCCAGCGGTTCACCATTCATTTTTACGGTCCAGTCTTCTTCAACTTCCTCCGGACTCACATCTCTGAGATTTATTACGTTGCCATGAGATGTCGCAAAGGCCTTGCCATAACGACCTACATATTCATCATCACGGCTATCTATGCCGGTAGCAATAACCGTAACCTGAACCTCGTCCTTCATGGTTTCGTCCAGAACCATTCCCCAGAAAATTTCCGCATCTTCATTCACTTCACCCTTGATAAAGCAGGAGGCCTCGTCGACTTCATCCATTGTCAAGTCGGAAGGACCGGTTATGTTCATCAAAAGCCCCTTAGCTCCGTCGATGGTGATGTCCTCGAGGAGAGGGCTGTTGATGGCCATCTGTGCCGCCTCCAGTGTCCTTTTTTCTCCACTGGCTCTTCCCATCCCCATGATGGCGGTTCCCATTTTCTCCATAACCTTTTTTACATCGGCAAAGTCCAGATTTATAAAACCATTACTCATGATCAGCTCTGAAATCCCTTTGACGGCCTGTAGAAGGACATCATCCGCTCGTACGATAAGATCTTTGAAGGTCGTTGTTTCGCTGCCTAGGGTCTTGAGACGTTCATTGGGGATGATAATGAGACTGTCAACCTGCTCCTTTAGCTTCTCTATCCCCTCCAGGGCCCTCTCCATCCTCCTACGCCCCTCAAACTCAAACGGTTTGGTCACCACAGCCACTGTCAGAGCGCCGCTCTCTTTGCATTCACGGGCGGCTATGGGAGATGCACCTGTTCCCGTCCCGCCCCCCATCCCGGCTGTCAAAAAAATCATATCGGCCCCGTCCATGGCATCTCGTATCTCATCGATGCTCTCCTCGGCCGACTTCTCACCGATTTCGGGGTCAGCCCCTGCACCCAGCCCCTTTGTAATTGAGGGTCCGAGTTGGATCTTGCGAGAACACACGGAGCGGTCAAGATCCTGGCAATCTGTATTGGCTACGATAAACTCGACCCCACCCAGACTGGATGCAATCATGTTGTTTATTGCATTTCCTCCTGCTCCCCCGAGACCCAACACCTTGATCCGGGCATCGTATTTCCCACTGGTTTCTTCCTCCACAAATTCAAATTTCATCTCCATCTCGTCCCTCCTTTGCTTTGTTTTTACCCTAAAATCCCTCTCTCGATCTCCAAGTCCCTTCCCAAACCACCTCCTCACCACGCAACTCAAATGACATCTTCAAACCATTTCTTCATTCTGTTCAGGACACGCTCAAAGATATGGCTGTCCCTTATCCTGAATTTCCTGGGCTTTTTTGCCGTCTTTGCCCCGTAGATGACCAAACCCACAGCCGTCGCATACATGGGCTTGTTTACAACCTCCAGCAACCCGTTTACCCCCTGAGGATATCCAATACGGGCCGAAGCGTTAAATATCTGCTCCGCCATCTCGGTAATCCCCGCCAGTTCTGCTGAACCGCCCGTCACAACCACCCCTGAGCTGATTTGATCGTCGTAACCGGAACGTACCAATTCGTTGTAGATCAGAGAAAAAATCTCCTCGACACGCGGCTCCAGTATCTCTCCAATGATCTGTCTCGATAGGGTCCTTGGTCTTCTCCCCCCCACACCAGGGACTTCAATGGTTTCGTCCTTCCCTATCAAGGATGAAAGACCACATCCGTATTTAATCTTGATCTTTTCTGCCTCCGCCTTGGGTGTCCTGAGGCCCACGGCAATATCGTATGTAAGGTTATCTCCGCCCAGGGCGAGCACCGATGTGTGTTTGACAGCCCCTTTCGAAAACACGGCCATATCGGTTGTCCCTCCCCCGAAATCAAGAAGGGCTGTTCCAAGATTTCGCTCTTCTTTTGAGAGAACCGCTTCGCTGGATGCCAGGGACTCGAGAACGATATTACAGACGTCCAGACCTGCCCGATTGGCACACTTGATGATGTTCTGGGCCGAGGTAACAGCACCCGCCACCATGTGCACTTTGGCCTCCAGGCGAACACCCGACATCCCAAGGGGATCCATGATTTCACCCTGATCGTCCACAATAAATTCCTGAACCAGGGTGTGAATTACTTCCCTGTCCATGGGAATGGCAACTGCGCTGGCTGCCTCGATGACGCGCTCAATATCTTTTTTTGTCACCTCCTTTTCCTTGAGAGCGATCACCCCATGGCTGTTGAAACCCTTTAAATGACCCCCTGCAATACCTGTATATACAGAACTGATCTCGCATCCGGCCATGGTCTCCGCCTCTTCCACTGCCTCTTTTATGGAATTGACGGTCTGCTCAATGTTGATTACGACCCCTTTTCTGAGTCCTTCTGATGGGTGACTTCCCATCCCGATGATCTCTATGCCTTCGGGGCGAACCTCACCCACAACTGCGCAGATCTTGGTCGTTCCGATATCCAGACCGACAATGATTTCTTTGGCCATCTGCCTCTACCTCCCCCTTTCCGAGGGATCTGTTTTCCCCAACCCTCGGCCGATTGCCAAATCGAAAACCGTTTTTACCATATCAGCCGTCCGATACATCCGTTCCCTTGACACCATCTCGAAACGAAACCACCACCCCGTCGGTGTAGCTCAAATCAATTGTATTCACCTGATCAATTCGGCCGCTCCATTTTATGTGGTTTGCCACCTGCCTCAGTCTATCCACCACTCGCCCCAAATGGTTGCCTGTCAACCTGATCTCCGCCCCTATATCTTTGTAGTAAAGGGAGAATATTTTTTCTTCCCTTACATTGACCTCTGACAGATGGTTCAACGACCATGGTTCTTTTACCGTCTCCAGGGCTTTTATGAAATATGCCGCCCTCCGAAGCTTATTTCCTCGTTTTGTCTCTTCTTTGTCAACGCCGGTTATAAACGGAAGATCCACACTTTCCGATTGGGAAACTTCCTTAAACATTTCCCCCTCTTTGTTGATGTAGTAAAGTCTGTCCATAACCACCACGCCCAGGGGGTGTTCCTTTTCTACATAGACAAACAGGGAGTGAGGCATCCGTCTCTCCAATCTGACCGATTTTATCCAGGGATGCGTCTCCATCTTTTTTTTCAACTTATTCAGATTGAGAGCCAGAAGACTCAAATCAGAATTCAGACCGCTGACCGTTATGAGTTCATCTCGTATTTTTCTCTCAACGCCCTCCATTTCAACCCGCTCAAGTTTCATATAAGGAGAGGAAAGTAGGTAGTGATAGAGCGATATAAAAGATAAACTGATCACCGCGATTACAGCCAAAAGGGCGAAGACCTTGATCATCCCAACCCCAACCCAGTGAACCGCACTAGAAACGGGCAGGAGATATCGCCTCACCCCGTATGAATGGGTGCGCTGTAGAGATTTCCTGTGTCTCTTCTTCCGAACAGGTCGGTTTGTCAGAATGGGACGCTTTTTCATATTCTACCCGCCAACCACTTTGATTTCCGGTTCCAACTGAATGCCCGTCTCGTTTTTCACGGTTTGCCGGGCCAAAGACAACAGGGCCAATATGTCATTTGCCTTGGCCCCACCCGTATTAATGATAAAATTGGCATGCTTATGGGAAATCATTGCCCCCCCGACGCTTTTTCCCTTGAGCCCTGCTATCTCGATGAGTCTGCCTGCAAAATCATTGGGGGGATTTCTGAAAACGGAACCCGCGCTGGGATATTCCAAGGGATGTTGTTCCTTTCGCCTTTTTAGATACTCCAGGATACGCTCCCCTACGACCCCTTTATTTTCCTGTTTTACATCAAAAACAGCCCCCACAATCACTTCCCCCTTTTCCAGATTGAGGGACCTGTAAGAAAACCGGAGTTGAGAACGCTCTTTTGTCACCACATCGCCTTTCGGACTTATCACATGGATCTCTCTAACCCATTCTCCGATCTCGTATCCAAAGGCACCAGAGTTCATTGCCACAGCCCCGCCTATTGTCCCAGGGACCCCGGCCAGGAATTCCAACCCCCCGAGCCGTGAATCGCGACAATATGTCAGGAGGTCCGTGAGAGCCCCGCCCCCGCCTGCTGTGAGAGCCGAATCATCAGCATCAACCCTTCCAACAGATGCCAGTTTTCCACGGAGCAAAATGATCACCCCTCTCACTCCCTCATCCCGCACCAGCACGTTGCTTCCCTTTCCCATCACCAGATATG
>SDBT01021650.1_pt1 | contig 10047 bp, 9 predicted proteins | sample 2277101 | NCBI WGS metagenome assembly SDBT01 (sample SAMN10404973, study PRJNA504765) | marine sediment metagenome | isolation source: marine sediment core GS10_PC15, 103 cmbsf | place: Arctic Ocean: Southern Knipovich Ridge | collected 2010
GGTGATCACTTTGATATCACTCATATTCCTCCTTTTCTTTAATTATAGTCATATTACTAGGAATACAACTACAACTAATTTAGAGGGTCATGAGTGTCCGGTCGAATCGGGGGCTACTTCACTGAACTTCTGCGATAAACTTTATTATTCATTTATAAGTTTTTTTGCAATGCAATCCTGGGAAAAAATACTAATAAAAATTAGGAAGCCTTCAAAAGGCTTTATGATTCCCAAAACTAGGTTACTAATAATTTTCTGTACTATTTTAAAGAACAGTTTGCCTATGTCAAGCGGAATTAATTTTACGAACTGAATCAGTACATTTTTAACTTTACATAAACGTTAATTAAAAAATCAATTCAATCGTCGTTTTTATCTAGAGAGAGATATAATCTTCAAAATGGAACCAAAAAAAATATTATTTGTCATCTGTTCTCTCGTGGAAGGAGGAGCTGAGCGAGTCATAACTAATATAATAACTCATTTAGATAAAGAAAAATATGAAATCTCTTTAGCACTTTTTGAGAAAAAAGGTCCTTATTTTTCTCAAATCCCAGATTATGTTAAAGTTTATGACTTAAGGAAAAAAAGCAGGTATAGCTTCTTTAAAATAATTTTTAATTTAAGTAAATTATTCAGAAGAGTAAGACCAAATACTGTTGTGAATTTTTTATGTTATACAAATATTGTCGCAATAATGGCGAAATTTATATCAGGTTGTAGATTTAATTTGTTAATAAGTATCCGCAATTATCTGAGCCTTGCTGGATTAGATGCAAGACTTAGAAGAGTAAGGTGTTTCTTATATAAATCTCTCTTTAACTATGCTGATTATATTATCGCGCCTTCAGAAGCAATAAAGACAGATTTAGAGAAAACATTTAACATAATACAGAGAAAGATCAAAATAATTTATAATCCAATAGATTTAAATAAAATAATGAGATTAAAGGGGGAAGAAGTAAAAGATTTAAGGATAAAAGAAGAATCTTTTTTACTAACAATTGGTCGACTGACTAAACAAAAAGGGTATCCTTATTTATTAAGGGCTTATTCCAAGATATATAAAGAGATAGATGAAAAATTACTCATATTAGGCACAGGTGAAGACGAAGAAAAACTTAGGTCATTGGTAAATGAGTTAAGAATTCAAGAGCGTGTATTATTTTTGGGATTTCAAAAAAATCCATATAAATTCATGAATATAGCTTCCATTTTTGTACTCTCTTCTCTATGGGAGGGTTTTCCTAACGTACTTTTAGAAGCTATGGCATGTGGTATTCCTGTAATTTCAACAGATTGCTATTCTGGTCCCCGTGAGATAATAACAAATGGGAAGAATGGAATACTTGTACCACCAGCAGATGAAAGAAGATTAGCAGAGGCAATGTTGACTTTGTTAAGAGATAAAAATTTAAGAAAAAAGTTGTCTGAGGAAGGGAGAAAAAGAGCAGAAGATTTTAGAATAGAGAAAATTCTTCCGCAGTATGAGGAGTTGTTTTTGTAGATAGTGATGCTAAAAGATGAAAATTCTCTTGGCAAATAAATCTTTATCTTAAAAGTAGTTTTCATGTAAGTACTTTTAATAGGCACAAAAAAGCGCCTAAAAAAGTTTGCTGAATTGTAGTTGATTTCCTCCATTAAGAGAAAGAGATGAAAATAAAAAAATTAATAAGGGAAATTATAGGAGTTATATTTAGGTTCTCAGGAGTGCCATTTTTAATAAGAGAAATACTTTGCAGAAATAAGGTTACGATAATCGTTTATCATAACCCTAAACTTGAGATATTTAAAAAACATATAGAGTATTTATCAAAACAATATAACTTCATATCGCTAAGCAAATTAGTTAATGCAATACTACATAAGGAATGGTCTAATATTCCTCCCAATTCTTTGGTGATAAATATCGATGACGGGTGTAAAGATAACTATAAACTGCTTGATATATTTAAAGCATATAAAATCTACCCAACAATATGCCTTTGCAGCCATGTCATTAACACAAACCGAAAATTTTGGTTTAGAGCAGGATTTCACAATTATCAAAGATTAAAGAAATATGATAATAAGCAACGCTTAAAAGCGTTAAAGGACAAGATAAACTATAGACCACAGAAGGAATATCCTACAAGGCAAGCGCTAAAGCTTGAAGAATTAAGAGAAATGTTACCTTACGTAGATTTTCAATCTCACTCAAAATTTCACCCGATTTTAACTACTTGCAGTGATGAAAATTGTAAAGAAGAAATAGAGGGATCAAAAGATTATTTAGGGAAGTTATTAAATAAAGAGATTGAACATTATAGTTACCCTAATGGGGATTATACTGAGAGGGAAATAGAGTATATAAAAAACTGTGGTTATAAATCAGCTAGAACTATTGATATTGGCTGGAATGGAGTAAATTCTGACCAACACAGGTTAAAATCAATGAATGTTGAGGATGATGCATCTATTAGCGTATTGTATGCACAGATTAGCGGTTTTTTCGGCTATTTAAGATATTTGCGATACGGAAGTTTTAAAGGCATACACCCACCATTTCTCTGAGCATAGGACTTATAAGTATATTTACCTTATACAAAAACTTTTTCAGACTCTATTTCTGTAGCGGTAAGCTATTCAAAATATGTTTCAAATTTAATAGTGGCGAAGGTTACTGATTACAATGAAGATAATGGAATAAAAATTGGCATAGCGGGATTTAACAATACTCATAATATCTAGAATAGTAATGTATATGCAGAATATTCTGAGCAAAATGTTATAAAAGCTTTAGATATAATGTCTTCTTTAGAAGTAGATTACAAAATGATGACTTTTCATTAGGGAGATGAATACATACATATTCCCTCCAGGAAACAAATTGAAGCAGCTCACAAGTTTATTGATCGAGGCGCAGATATTATTGTAGGGCATCACCCACATGTAATTCAGCCTGTTGAGAGATATAAAAAAGGAGATATTTTTTATAGTTTAGGAAATTTCATTTTTGATATGATCTGGTCTGACTCTGTTAGGCTAGGCATGGTTGCAAATGTTACATTAGAAAAAGGAAAAAAAATTAAATACAATACTATTCCTATCTATATAGGTGATGATTATATTCCACTTTGGATTATGATAAAAATTATAAGAGGATTGCAAGAACGAATAATATTTATCAAAGAATAATGATGAAAGTATTTATTATTAAGCACTGGAAGAAAATCTCATATGAATCTAAAAGTATGCTAATTTCAAACATTCTTTCTAAGTTTAAACTCTAGAAATAATAGTTAATGGCATGAAAAATAAGAAAGGATTGAAGGTATTTGTAATTGTTGGGAGGCTCGGGACTTCCTTAACAGTGTCAAAAGTCGAACCAATCGTCCGTTTAAATAAAGTTGGGGAAATAGTAATTTTTCGAAGAGAAAAGGGTCCTCCACTTCAAAAAACTGAGTATGCTACTTTCCCTAAATTTATTACATTTCTTAAACCCCATTTTTTATATTTTTTGGCTCGAACATTTTTCGAAATATTTCAATTGTTTATTTTCTCAATTAAACATCGGCCAGATATTATTAACGGTATTTATACCACAATGCCTGGATTTTATAGCTTTTTAGTTTCAAAATTATTAGGCATTAAAAATATCATATCTATAATTGGCTGGAGAATAGAAGTTAAGCCTTATCACAAATCCAGTAGTTTTTGGAAGAGATTTAATCTATGGATGTATAGAAAAAGCACTCTTGTTACGACTACGGGAAGTAGGATAACTAAATATTTAACAGAAAATAAAATTGAAAAAAGCAATATTGTTGAATATCCTGGCTCGATAAATACTTCGTTTTTTTTTGATGCAAATTGCGAAAGAGATATAGATATATTATTTGCGGGAAGATTTAGTAGAGTAAAAGGTCTAGATAGAGTTTTGCAGGTGATAAAAGGTCTTAAATGGGAAATCCCTGATATTAAGGCTTGCTTTCTTGGTAAAGGATATATGTTTAATCAGATACAAGAAGAAGTTAGAAAGAACTATTTAGAAAATAATGTTGAACTCATCGGTCATGTAAAAAATGCGAATTACTATTTTCAGAGAGCAAAATTGCTGCTTGTGCCTTCTTGGAGTGAGGGGCTATCGATGGCTATGCTTGAGGCTATGGCCTGCGGTTGCGTTCCAATTGTTTCTGATGTGGGCAATATGACCGATGCTGCCAGGCACGGTTGGAATGCCATGGTTGTTAATGACTATTTAGATGTTAAAATGTTCGCTGATTATGCAAAAGAGTTGCTCCTAAATAAAGCAAAATGGAGCTTTCTGTCAAATAATGCTAAAAAATTTTCATCTAATAATTATTCAGTTGAAGCACAATCAAAAATATTTGAGAATATCCTCAATATCTTAAAACTATAAATAATAATTGACAAATGTAATAGGATATATTTCCCATTTTTCGAACCACTTTTGAGGCTAATTTTAGCTAAAATCTCAGATGACCATAATTTATACAGCCAATAATGCTAATCTCATCCTTGACAGTTGAAAAATGCAATTTATTGTTTTAAAAGGAATTATTAAGCAAAAAATTTTTTTACCACTACATTACCATATATATAGCTAATAATATCTTTGAGGATTGGTATATGAACTATTATCTAACAGTATTCAAGATTGCCGAGATCCCTCTTGGTTATAAAATCCTAAGATCCTATCAATACTACAACAAAACCCAATGGTATGACAGGCACAGTCTCATAAACATCCAAAATGAGAATCTCCAGCGACTAATACAACATTGTTATGAAACTGTGCCATATTATCGCAATCTGTTCAAAGCAAACCATTTATCACCTGCTGATATTTCTAGCATACAGGATCTTTCAAAATTACCTATTTTGACTAAAGATATTATAAAACAGAATTATAATGATCTTATTTCTAGAAAGATCAATCGGATCAAATATATAAATAACAGGACCGGGGGAACAGCTGGCGAACCTTTACAATATTTGGTGAGTAGGTATGACAAAGAATTGGGAAATGCTTTACTGTTACGGGGGTGGGGATTTGGTAGTTATAGATTTGGTGATAAAATTTTGCTATTGAGTGGATCATCATTAGTTGGAAAAACGAGCAGATTGAAACATTTTTACAAACTATTGAGTAATCAAGTTGTCTGTGAGGTAATGCTTTTTGATGATAATATAATTCAGAAAATAATCAAACTGCTAGAGAAGAAACGGCCTAAATTTCTCAGAAGCTATGCGAGTTACCTCTATACGTTAGCTAAAGGGTTGAAATCTCGTGGTTTTAATTATGACAAATTTAAAGGAATATTTACAACTGCTGAGATGATGTTGCCATATCAAAAGAAATATATTGAGGATTTTTTTTGTTGTAAAGTATATGAGGAATATGGTGCCTATGATGGGAGTATATTGGCGAATGAATGTAAATACGGAAGTATTCATATCAGTGATGAAAGATGTTATATTGAGATAGTAGATGATTTAGGAGTTCCAGTAAAGCCTGGTCATGCCGGTCATGTTGTTGCAACTAGTTTTTACAACTTAGCGATGCCATTTGTACGTTATAAAGTAGGGGATATAGCTGCATATAGTGAAGAACCCTGTAAGTGTGGGAGAAGGTTGAAGATTCTTACGAAGCTATATGGAAGAACTTCTGATGTCTTTCGCTTGGAAGACGGGTCGTTAATACCTTACATTTCTTTCGTACATCTTTTTTCGCAGATAAAAGGTTTTGAAAAGTATAAATTCCTCCAAAAGTCACCAAATGCTCTGCTTGTTAAACTAGAAAAATCTTCTGAATATACTGACGCTGATTTAGAACTGTTACAATATATCTTGCATAGAATTTTCCAAGACAAGATAAATATCTACTATGAATTTGGTGAAATAACACGGTCTTCTAGCGATAAGCGAAGCTATTATTCAAAATAAAATGTTATTTCTTTTTTCTGGGATGGAAAAGACTATTTTTATTATAAAAAAATAAGTTAATGACAGTAAGAATTCCTTATATGAGATGGGTTCAAGCATGGGTTTTCTTAGCTCTCATAGCTTATTTGTTTAAATATAAAAAACACATCTATTCAATCTCAATATGAAAGTTATTTTTGTTGGGGGAGCGAGGCCTAATTTTATGAAAATTGCCCCCCTTATTTGGGAATTAAAAAGAAGAAATCAAAAGCTGAAATCCAATAAAATTAAATATCTGTTTGTTCATACAGGCCAGCATTATGATAATGAAATGTCGAAAATATTTTTTCAAGATCTTAGTTTACCACATCCAGATATTAATTTAGGTATAGGTTCAGCATCACATGCTGTCCAGACTGCTAAGATTATGATTGAATTTGAAAAAGTATGTATTAAAGAACAACCAGATATTGTTATAGTTGTAGGTGATGTAAATTCTACAATTGCATGTACCTTAGTTGCTACTAAATTAGGAATTAAGACCTCTCACGTAGAAGCAGGCTTGAGAAGTTTTGATAGAAGCATGCCAGAGGAAATAAATAGAATCATTACCGATTCTATTTCAGATTTTTTATTCACAAGTTGTGAGGATGCAAATCGGAATCTGAAGATAGAGGGTATACCTAAAGAAAAAATATTTTTTGTTGGAAACATAATGATAGATACTCTAAAGCACTGTCATGAAAAGTCGAGAAAAATAAATATATATAAAAAATATGGATTGAGTAAAAATAATTATGCCCTATTGACACTTCATAGACCTTCGAATGTAGATGGAGAAAATACTCTATATGATATTCTGAGAGCTGTAAAAGAAATTTCAAATTATATTCCTATTTTCTTCTCTGTTCATCCAAGAACAAAAAAATTTATTAAGAAATTTTGTTTTGATAGTTTATTAGCTAATGGAAATTCTATTATATTAACTAATCCAATAGGATACTTAGAATTCTTAAGTTTAATGATGGATGCTAAAATTGTTTTAACAGATTCGGGAGGGATACAAGAAGAAACTACAGTATTAGGCATCCCATGTCTAACTTTAAGAAATAATACAGAAAGGCCAGTAACAGTAAAGGAAGGTACAAATACAGTTGTAGGAAGATGCCGGGATAAAATCATTAGTGAAACCATGAAAATATTAAGAGGGGAAAATCATAAACATGCTGGAATTCCAAGGTTATGGGATGGCAATACATCAGAAAGAATAATAGGAGTATTAATCCAAAGCCTTATTTAATTATTTAGTTCTCTTCCATTTTGTGTGGGTAATTTAGAATAATGAGAAAAGAGACGAAATTAATTTGGTTTGATTTTGATAATGCTCCTCATGTGCCTGTGCTTTTACCGATTGTTAACGAAATGAGAAACAGAGGATATGAAACTATTTTAACAGCAAGAGATAAGTCAGAGACAAAAGAACTTTTATTTTTAAATGATGAGAAATTTAAAGTAATTAGTAAGTCTTTTCCAAAAAATAGATTTTTGAAAATATATTATACTTTTGAAAGAGCACTAAAGCTTATTTATTATTTAAAAAAAAGCATAAACAAAAGAATAAATCTTTCTGTAAACCACGGCTCAAGGAGTGCATTGGTTGCGAGTTGGTTAATAAGAATTTCATCAGTTACGTTGGCTGATTATGAATATGCAAATTCAATATTTGGAAATATTTTTGCCACAAAAATTTTAATCCCTGAACTTTTTAGTAAAGATAGACTAAAAGAAGCTGGCATTCTAATAAGCAAAGTCGATTTCTATCCAGGGATTAAGGAACAGATCTATATAAACTCTAATTTTAAAAAAGAAAATATTCTAGAATCTTTTGGAATTGATAAATCTAAAATTATAATTACATTTAGACCGCCTGCCTTAACTGCACATTACCATAATCCGAAATCTGAAATTATTATGAGAGAGATTTTTAATAAAATATCAAGATACAAAGATAAAATATTTATTATCATACTTCCAAGATCCAAAAAGCAGAGTGAAGATATTTCTAATTTTGTTAGACGACAATCAATTCCGTATCTGATTCCGGAAAAGCCTTTAATTGGAGTTGATTTGATTCTTAGCTCTGATCTTGTATTAGGCGGAGGGGGCACTATGACTCGAGAAGCGGCTGTTTTAGGTGTGCCTTCTTATTCATTTTTCAAGGGACCTAAAGGAGCTGTGGATGAATTTCTTGAAAAAAATGGCAGGTTAATTTTTATTGATTCTATTTTAAATATTGAAAATTTACACTTTGAGAAGAAACAAAAAGAAATGAATATCTTGCAAGGAAACCAGAAAAAAATTATTTCTTCTATCTGTGATAGACTTGAGTCGTTAACTACATGAAATGTTTCGTTTCAACTAAATTTGAAGTCGGAATCCACGGTTTATTCCATGACGGAAAACTCTTCCAATCAAGACATGTTTTTCAAAAGAGAGCTGTTCTTATCAGCCACTTCATATCTAAATGGAAAGTAGCAGGTTTTCGTTCTCCCCATATGCATCGTGATCTCAATTGGATTCATTATCTAAATATACTATATGATGCATCCACATTTGATGTCGATCCCTTTTAACCTCAACCTGATGGTGTAGGTACTATTTTCTCCTTTATTGTTAAAGATGAACTTTCAGGGAAAGGCTATGTTGAACTCCCGTATACTCTACCGCAGGATTTTGCTCTATTTATACTAATGAGGAAGAAAAATATTGATACATGGAAAAGAAAATTAGATTGGATTGCAAAAAATGGTGGTATGGCACTCATGATTACACATCCCGATTATATGAATATTGAAGGGAGTAAATCGTCTATAGACGAGTATCCGGTAGGATATTATTTAGACTTCCTATCTTATATTAAGGATAGATATGAAAATCAATATTGGCATGCTTTACCCAAAGATATAGCCCAATTTTGGGCAAGACAGATGAAAAATACTCTTGATGATAAGAGCAGGACTTTTCTAAACAAAATTAATAAGTCCTTTCCAGGCTAGTATTTCTTTAATTAGCCAAATTCAGCACGTAACTTTGAGACATAGCCTAGATTTGTATATTTCCATTTTATTTTAAAGGAGGATAAAAATGATAAATGTAGGAATTATTGGATATGGGTACTGGGGACCCAATGTCGCCAGAAATTTTAACAGTTCCCAAGGTGCAAAATTAATAGCGATATGTGATTTAAATAAAAAGCGTTTGAATCTTGCCAAATCAACCTATCCTTTTATAAAAGGATTTTCCGATCCCAAAGATTTGATAGCTTCCAAAGATATTGATGTCGTTGCAGTAGTAACTCCTGTTTTTACACATTACGAACTGGCAAAACTAGCCTTAGAACACGGGAAACATGTATTCGTAGAAAAGCCATTCACTTCTAATGTCGCTCAAGGGGCAGAGTTAATAAATCTTGCCTACAAAAAGAATCTAAAAATAATGGTGGATCATACATTTTTGTTCACAGGTGCTGTGAGAAAGATGCGAGAGATTATTGATTCAGGAGAATTAGGCTCTTTATTTTTCTATGACTCAGTGAGGGTTAATTTAGGTTTATTTCAACATGATATAAATGTCGTCTGGGATTTAGCTCCTCATGATTTTTCTATTATGAATTATTTAATAGATGAAGAGCCAACCGCTCTTTCTGCATCGGGCACAGAACATTTTGGGAGTGGATTAGAAGATATTGCATATGTCGCAGTGCACTTTGATAATGGCTTTATAGCTCATTTTCACTGCAATTGGTTAAGTCCGGTTAAAGTTAGAAGGACCTTAATAAGTGGCAATAAAAAAATGTTAATGTGGGATGATTTGTCTTCAGATGAGAAAGTAAAAATCTATGATAAAGGCGTTAAAATTAAGAATACCGAAGGGATTCATAAACTTTTAGTGAGCTATCGTTCTGGTGATATGTATGTCCCGAAGGTAGATAATACTGAGGCACTTAAGGCGGAAGCGGATTATTTTGCAGAATGTATTGAGAATAACCATAAGCCTTTTAATGATGGAGAAGCAGGTCTGCAAGTTGTGAAAATGCTGGAAGCGGCTGATAAATCCTTA
>SDBT01021651.1_pt1 | contig 10046 bp, 8 predicted proteins | sample 2277101 | NCBI WGS metagenome assembly SDBT01 (sample SAMN10404973, study PRJNA504765) | marine sediment metagenome | isolation source: marine sediment core GS10_PC15, 103 cmbsf | place: Arctic Ocean: Southern Knipovich Ridge | collected 2010
TTCGTCGTTATCCGTCTCTGTCGGACTTAACTCTTTCGGTTCTTCTACGGGTTTTTGTTCAGGAGTTGATACCTCTTCAGTCGGCTGTTCCTTTTTCGTAAACAATGTTAGAAATCCGGTTTTTTCTAGTACGTCCTGTACCGTGTCTCGATTGAAGAGAAAGACAACCAGTACGAGCAGGACCAGTGCAATGTAGAAGAGGCAGCCAATAGTGTTTTTCTTTCGTGCCATAGTCTATATCATCGGCAGCAACGGGGGCTTTGATTTGACAGCTATGGAAAAAGCTCCTATATTGAGGGGCGCTATGAAAACGGTCAAGGAGAATAGAGTCTCAAAAACATGGACGGAGGAACGCTTTGATTTTGACTCCTATAAATGAGAGGTTGTTCACCGTCGCCATCCTCGGCAGACCCAATGTTGGTAAATCGACTTTGTTCAACCGCCTGTTGGGTAATAGACGGGCGATAACTGACGCCACACCGGGTGTAACCCGGGATGCAATTGAATCGGAATGTAGAATCGATGATCTTTGCTTTTGTTTGGTCGATACGGGCGGATATGATTTAGAGAGCGGCGAGCTGGAGCGGTTAGTGTCGGCGCGCAGTGAACGTATGGGGCAGGAGGCAGATCTAATTCTGCTCATGGTCGATGTCCAGGGACTGACGGGTGAGGATGAGCGCTTCCTCGAACGGCTCCGCCGATTGGAACCGAAGCTGATCCTGGTTGTCAACAAAGTGGATGGCCCGAAGCAGGAAACCGCGATGCTTGAGTTTTATGAATTGGGTTTGTCCCGGCTTGTCGGTGTTTCTGCCGAGCACAACCGGAATATAGATGCACTGAGAAATATCATCTACGATAGCGCTCAAAAGTCAGATTTCATGACAGCGGTCGGCCCTAAATCCGATAAGACCGTGTCTTCGACCATGCCTGCAGTCATACGCCTGGCCATTTTGGGCAAACCGAATACAGGGAAATCGACCCTGTTAAATCTTATTTTGGCAGAGGAGAAGGCCCTTGTATCCGAAATTCCCGGTACTACACGCGACACGATCAGCGGCCGATTCGTCTTCAAACAGCAGCATTTTCGAATTATGGATACTGCAGGTATTCGCCGAAAGACAAAGATTAACGATAACGTAGAGTATTATTCGGTCAATAGAGCGATCAAGAGTATTCGAGAATCAGATGTGGTCTATCTCTTGATCGAAAGTCCCGAAGGCCTGACAGATCAGGATAAAAAGATCGCAGCCCAGGTTGTAAAGAAGGGGCGGGGGATCATCATTGTCTTGAACAAGTGGGATCTCATGGATGATATTCCGAACCAGTTCCAGGCTGTTAGAGATCGGTCTCGATTTCTCTTTCCTATTATAGACTTCGCGCCAATTCTTCCCCTGTCGGCGTTAACGGGGGAAGGACTGCCCACTCTGTTCAACACGACATTTCAGGTCTACCGGCAGTTGACACGCCGTGTTGATACTTCGCTGTTAAATCGTCATCTAAAGAAGTGGATGGACCGGTATCCGCTCCCGGTTCGAGGTAAAAACATAAAAATCCGTTATGCAACCCAGGCCAGCGTAAACCCTGTCAAATTCATATTTTTTGTGAATCATTTAAAAGGCTTTCCGAATAGATACTCCCAGTTTTTACAAAATCGGATACAGGAGGATCTGGGTTTCGATAAGATCCCGGTGAGTGTTGAATTCAGAGAAAAGTGAAACAGAAATACACCATAGGCGAGGTTAGTAATCTCTTAGGCATAAAACCGCATGTGGTGCGCTACTGGGAGGAAGAGATCCCCTTTATCGCTCCTCGCAAGAACGTCTCCGGCCGACGCGTTTATTCTGATCGTGACCTTCAGGTTCTTATCCGGCTGAAGCATCTGCTCTACAAGGAGAAATATACCGTGGAAGGAGCCCGGGACAGACTCTGGAGCGAAGTGAACTCCTCCGACGTTGATGCAAAATCGACGATAGCAGCGATCAGAAGCGATCTGCTGGATATCCGGAACAAAATAAGAAATGAATGAAAAGAGAATCATCGAACAATTCTCCGCATTAGGTCAGGCTGAGCTTTTCAAATTCTGGGAGCAGCGGGAGGAATCCCGGAAAGAAAAGCTGCAGAGTGATCTGCGGGAACTGGATCAAAAACTGCTGAAATCACTCCTTTCGAACCTTGAGAGCACAACAGCCGTAAAATCGACCCTGGCTCCGCTGCGCCATCTGTCTAAAGCGGATTTCCCTGATCTTCTGAAAATTCGCACATTGGGAGAAGCTGCTATTGCCGCTGGAAAAACGGGATATCTGATGGTCGCCGGCGGGCAGGGATCCCGTTTGGGGTTCAACGGACCGAAAGGTATGTTCCCGATCTCTCCTCTCAGAAAAGCTAGCCTTTATCAGATATTTTCTGAAAAAATCCTTGCAGCTCACCGGCGCTACCAACAACCACAACACTGGTATATTATGACCAGCCCCTTAAACCATCAGGACACCATCGATTTTTTCGAGATGAATCGTTTTTTCGGTCTGGTGGAAGAGGAAATCCATTTTTTTAAGCAGGGGTTGATCCCCTCTTTAACCGAAGCGGGCAAACTTGTGCTGGCCCGGGATGGCGGCCTGTTCAAGAATCCCGATGGACACGGTGGGGTAATAGCTGCACTGCGACGCGAGGGATTGCACAGGCACATGGCCGATGAAGGATTAGAGCAGATATTCTGCTTTCAAGTTGACAATCCACTGCTCGATATTCCGGATCCATTGTTTCTAGGCAGCCATCTGCAGCAACAATCCGAAATGTCCTCCAAAGTCATTCCGAAGATTTCTTCGGAAGAAAAATTAGGAGTGGTCGGTCTGATCGACGGGAAACCTGGAGTGATAGAATATTCTGATCTGAGCCCGGAACAGATGTATGCCAGGAATGATCTGGGGGAGTTGCTCTACTCTCATGGATCAATTGCTATACATATACTCAACGTTGATTTCCTGTCCCGATCCGGATTGAACCTGCCCCTTCACCGTGCACTGAAGAATGTCAATGCTTTTGTTCCGGGGGTGCGCGGGAACGAGATCAAGGAGATCCAGGTGGTGAAGTTTGAGAAGTTCATCTTCGAAGCAATACCCCAGGCTGAAAATCCCGTATTTTGGGAAACTGAGCGTTTGGATGAGTTCGCTCCTTTGAAGAATAGATCAGGTATTGACTCGATCGAAACCTGTGTTGCCGGTATCATTGAAAAGTACGCCCGTTGGTTTGAAGGGAACGGAGTGGCTGTACCCAGGGATTTAAATGGTCGATCCAAGTTTAAGATTGAAATCAGTCCCCTTTACTCGATCTACCCGGAAACATTGAAGGATCGCCTTCAGAAATCCGTTAATAGAATTGATGAGGATACACTTCTCGTTTAAACGGCTATTTTCGATTACTTTCTTCATTTTCTTGATGGTGAGGCCTTGTGTTGGTCAGAATTGGAGTGTTGATCCGGATTTAACCAAGACCTGGGTCCAGGAAAACCATGAGGTTCGACTTTCGCTGAAGAATTTGATCTTTTCTTCGAACACCCAGATGCCCGGTGTGGACTTAACAATCCTTCCGAAAACATCTTCCCGTTCTGTCAGGGTGCGGTCAACAATTCAAGAGGGAGCGTTATATCTGCTTTTCCTCAACGAAGCCGGGAATCAATACTCCGGTATCAACGACTCCGGCATCAATTTCCCCATTGCCGGAGAAGGAAACTATATCATCAAGCGAAACATTGATGACGGCCGTTTTGTTCAGGTCAAGATATTCTACCGGAATCATCCCGGCTGTTTCTTGCGAATCTTCCCCGAGGGGGACCGAAGCAGTATGGATATCTACCTTTTTGACATCCCTGTTTACAAAAATATTGCGCTGCCCCTGGACTTTCGAACGTTGCTTACCGAACCGTTTGAACGAATCCTCCGCTTATCAAAACACAGCGTAGATTGGGATCTTCTACTCTACAGGGGCCAGGCGGAAGCAGATCGGCAGCAGGAGCTGCTGGTCAAAGCGATTAGAGCGTCCCTGCCCGGCTTGGGGGACGCTGAAGATGGCGCCATGGATGCGGACGGGAAATTCGTATTGATCTCCACAGGAGAGATGCAGGCAGAACAGGGTTTTAACTGTTCGGGTTTTTCCAAGTGGGTTGTTGACGGCTTCGTATTCCCGCAGACGTTCAGGCTTATGGATATTGAAATGTTGACCCAGAAACATTTGGCATATAGAGGAAACCGTTGGAGTCTGCGTTACGAAGAAGAACGGGATCCATATTTTGGTTTGGATTGGTCAAGGAACCTGGCCATGCAGCACTATCGGATACAGATGGGTCTTCCTGTCACAGAATCGATGCAAAGCGACCCTGAACGCTTCGACGTCCGCGAGCTTCAATTCTTGAGTTACCGGGAAGATATAGGCTTTCCTGTCGAAGAGCTGGAGCTTTTGCTTTTTTTGGAGACGCGTCAAAATCCAGGACATTTTTACCTGGGATCGATCAATCGTGAATACGGAGAAAACCCGGTGCTCCGCCAGCATTTCCATTTAGTCGTACTCTTCCCTTTTTTCACCGAGAAGGGACAGTTTCGGGTTGTGGTTTTTGAGCGTGGAGTGGAAAGCACCCAACAAAGCTTACAGAAACGCTTTGGAAAAAACTTCATACACCTGGTTCGATTGAGTGCGACCGGCCCCTTTTCACCGCCTACAGTTGAATAAAGGCCCCGAATCGGCTATTCTCCTTACTTCTCATGGTTAAAGCAGTCTGTTTTGATCTCGACGGTACCCTTTATCCTTATCGCCGTATGCTCACGACAGCGATGCCTCTTTCCGTGGTTAATCCAGGTTTTTTTCTCCACTTTGTCAAGGTGCGAGTAGAAATTCGCACGATTCGACCTATCGTTAATTTTCGGCAATTGCAGGCGGAGCTGCTGGCCCAGCGCATGTCAGTTCCCGTGGCAGTGGCCTGGGAGCGGATAGAACGCATCGTGTACCGGCGGCTTATAAGAGCTTTTCGAACGGTTCGTCCTTTCCCATTTATGCGGGAAACGCTGACACGGCTGAGTGAGGAAGGCTTCCGTCTTGGCGTCTTGTCCGATTTTCCTGTACAGGAAAAACTCTCGTTTTTGGGTCTCAACCACATATGGGACTGTAGCCTTTGCTCGGAAGAGGCTCAATACTTGAAGCCGAATCCAGAGCCGTTTTTAATGCTGGCAGAACGGCTTGAGCTTAAGACTGAAGAAATTCTCTATGTCGGAGACCGTTACCATTCCGACATTGTGGGCGCATACAAAACAGGAATGAGTACCGCCCATTTAAGCCGGAAGAGGCGGGTGAACAGCCTGGCAGACATCACCTTCAGCAGCTATAAGAATTTTTTTGAGGAATTTACGGCTGTAAAATTGCGTTGACAACTGAACGGGCTTGAGGTTACACTATAGTCAAGAAACCTGGGGAGGGGAACGATGATATTCTCATTTGGTAATCTAGTTACCGTCCTAGTTGTTCTACTGGTTTTAGTAATCTACCGACAACTCGACCGCAACAACCGTTCACTAGAAAAGGTAAAACGCTTTTCTGACAAGATCACAGAAGGTTTAAATAAATCGATCACGGAGAAAACCACTCAGATCAAGGATCTTTCCATTGAGCTCGATGTCAATCTGAAGACCGGTAAAGAGGTCCTGAAACGGTTTAGAAGCCTGGAGCAGAGGCTGAATGAACGGTCAGGGAACATTGAAGGTATAAAGAAGCGGATGGATGATTATGATCAGGTTCTTCAGGAACTGGCGGGGATGACTTCAAAGGTCGAGGAAAATCTCTTCCGAATAAAAAAGGAATCTTCTTTCGTCGACCGGGTCGGTAAAAACATCCGGACCGCTTCGGAGCAATTGGAAAAGCTTGACAAGGACCTCGGCAATCTTCGCCAAAAACAGCTTGAAGAAAACCGGAGGAATCTCCAGTCTCTGAGAGTTGAAGTCTCCAAAACGGTGGAAAACCAGGTACAGACGATGAGCAAGGAGGTGGAGCGATCGGAATTCCGCGTCAAAGATTTTTCTACATACATCACCCGTTTAGAGAGCAGACGCTCGCAAATGGAGAGAGAATCGATCGCAACGCTTAAAAAAAGTTACGAACGTTTTGAGATGGAAGCAAAAGCCAATAAAACAATCCTTGTCAATCAATTTGTGGTTTCACTGAAAAAAAATCTAAGCGAGGCGGATCATAAGAGCAAGGAATTTGAACGATCTATTGATCAGTCGCTGCAACTTGCTCAATCCAGGCTGGACGAGCAGCAGAAGCGGCTCGAAGATACCGCTAAGTCCGGCGAGGCACTCGAGCTGGAAGCCTTCAAGAACATAAAAATAAGAATCGATCGCAATTCGAATGAAGCTCTGCAAGCCTCAGAAGCCGTGAAGCAAACCCTGGATAAGACCAATAGTTTTTCGAGTGAGCTGCAGGCTAAACTCGTACAGCTTCAGGATGAAACAGAGGCATATAAACAGGATGCTGTCAGAAGGTTGGACCTCTCCTCGGATAAGCTCCAGGCTGCGGTGTTTAAGCAGATCGAACATAAACTGAAATCCTCTGAAGAAGCTGTGCACTATCGATTTCAAAAGTTGGAGCAGTCCAATGTGGACATTAAATCGATGGAGGAGAACCTGAAGGGCCTGATGAGGAGGATCAGCGGAAAAGTCAAGGAAGACTTTAAAGTGTTTGTTCGGAAACTGTCCGAGGAACGTAAGGTTGAAAAACAGAAGGCCGGCCAGGAGTTTGCACGGGTCCGGGATGAGTTGAATCAGATCGATCAAGGCTTAAAAGACCTGAAGACCCAGGCCTATCAAAATGTATCAGAGCAGCTGCAGGTTTTTGAGGACGAGTTTTTTGCAGATCTCAAAAAACGCAACCTCACCATGGAAGAGAAAGTTGACCAATGGCAGCACGGCATCGATACACGAGTACAGGAAATCGAGTCGAACCAGGTTGCTGAACGAAAGACCATGGAGAAGCGCTACTCCGAGGAATTAAAGACAGTTTTGGGACAGGCGAATCGCACTAGTTCGGATGAACTGGCACGATTGAGCCGGCGAGTCGAGGAGTTTCAATTAGAGATTGAAGATCGACTTAACATTTCGGAGACAAGTATCGGTGCTTTTGGCAGTGGGCTGGAAGAAAGCCTGTCTCAGATTCGTCAAGATTCGGACGCGCTGTTCCAAAAGGAGCTGCAAACGGTAAAACTGTCTATCGACGGGTCGGTCTTGGGGATCAAGCGGGACATGGAAGGGCGTATTAAAGAGTTGGAAAACAACTTCAACCAGAGCAGATCGGAGATGCAGGTACATTTCGACAAAGGGAAAGCTGATATCGCTGCCTGGCAAACCAGAGTAGAACAGGGGATAAAGGAAGTCGAGGCGAGCATTACCGACAGGATTTCAGGCCTGCGTATCGACCTGGAGGGGATCATTGACGCATTGAAGGAAGACTCTACCCGTCAGAAAGATGAGCTCATCACCCGCAGTATCGATGAACGGGTAGCCTTGAAAGATGAGCTCCAGGTAGTTTCTGAGCGCATTGATGAACTGGAGAACGAGTTGATCGTTAAGAGTGATAAGGCGCTCCTTCAGTCTAGGACGGAACTGTCAAGCTTCCAGGATGATTACAGAATGCGGACGACGACTCTCAAGTCAGAAATGGAGGCCGGTCTTAAGGATTTTCGGAAGCGCATGAGCGAAGCCCGGGAAAAATCTGAAGGGATGCAGCAGACAGTTTTCGGCAAGATCAATGAGAGCTACAAACTGCTCAAGATTGATCTGGATGGAATTGATAAAAGGGTGAAAATTTTTACTTCCCAAACTCGACTCTTCGAAAGGGCGGACGAGCTTAAGAGCAGCCTAACTACCAGTATAGAAGAAATGAAGCGGGATATCGACAAACTCCAGACACAGAGAAAGGACTTTCAAGTTTTACAGGATCAGCTCTCGAGTACCAGGAAAACCGTCGATGAAGTGAACAACCGAACGAATAAAATCCTGGCGGAGCGCAGGCATATCGAGAACATGGATTCAGATGTTAAGAAGCTGCTCAGCCTTTCCCGAGACCTGGACCATAAGGTCGAAACCGTTTATTCCAGCCAGGATGCTCTGCAGGAGATACAATCTAAAATCAGAGAGCTCGAAGATCTGGAGAGGGTAACAGAGACCCGTTACGAGCGTTTAGAAAAGAAAAAAGCGATTATCGAGGATACCACCATAGGTGTTGATAAAAATTTTCAGCAGCTAGACACCCTGGACAAGGGGTTGACCGGATTAAGGCAGAATATAAAGGAGTTTTCCGAGGATATTACCGGTCTTAGAAGGGATATTGAACATCTTTCGGTGAACAAGGAAAAATCGGATACAGTTGTAAGGAAATTGAAGGATCTCGATACAATTCTGACTGACCTTGATAAACGGATTAAAAAAATGGAGAGTGCCAGGGAATGGCTGGCACGGACGGAGACCCGTTTCGAGACCATCGGTGAACGAGCCCAGGAGCAAGTCAGGTTACTCGAGGGCATACTCAAAGCCCAGGGCAAGCAGTCCGGTCCAGATACCGGAGCACCGCCGATGGACAAGCGGGAAACCGTTATTAAACTGGCTCACCTTGGTTGGGCTCCTCAGGAGATTGCCCGGACTACTAAGATAAGCCGGGGTGAAGTAGAGCTTATTCTCGAGCTGGCACCTAAGAAATAGTCCTTGTATCGATGAGCTTTGTACCGGACAATATTTATTTACATTTCCTCGTCTTAGCGGCAAGTTTTTTGGTGCTGGCTAAAAGTGCCGATTTCCTGGTAGATGGAGCGATAGGTATCGCCAGTATCTTGAAAATACCCAAGCTGGTCATCGGCGTTGTTCTGGTTGGATTTGCCACCACGGCGCCGGAATTCACCGTGTCTCTGATTTCAGCGGTACGGGGATTCCCTGAAATTGCATTGGGAAACGCCTTGGGCTCGGTTATCGTTGACGATGCCCTGGCTATGGCGTTGGGGATTCTCGTAGCCCGCCAGGCGATCAAGGTGGAAAAACGAAGCCTGCGCTGGTTTGGCATCTTTCTTATCGCAATTGATGTGCTGGTCTTTATCCTCGCTCTAAACGGTATCCTGGGACGTTTGGAAGGGCTGGCGTTGCTGGTTATACTTGCCGCCTACCTGGTGACCCTCTTTGTCATTGAAAAGAAAAAAAAGAAATCCGGTATCGGCTCGGAAGAGTGGGGTTTGATTGAACATGTTAAACCCGGGGGGTTCGGCCTGCTGGGACTCCGATTCTTGATCGGCGTTGCCGGGGTCATACTTGCCAGCTCGTTTCTGGTCGACAGTTCCGTGTTTGTCGCGACTTTTTTTGGTGCTTCTGAAGCCGTTATTGGCCTGACCGTGGTGGCCATCGGGACTTCTTTACCGGAGATCGCCACCTGCATCATCGCCGCCAAAAAGGGGCATGGCGATCTGGCTTTCGGAGACATTATTGGTGCGGATATTTTGAATGTACTCTGGATTATTGGCGCGGCGTCTGTTGCCAATCCCATCCGTGTGGAGCGTGGTATGATCCTCTTTGCTTTTCCTTGGATGATTGGGATCGTGGTTACCATGCTGTTCTTTGCCCGTCTCGGCTATAAACTGCAGCGCTGGAAAGGTGTTGTACTCATTGTCATGTATTTGACCTATCTTGGCCTGTCGTTGCTTCTACTCTACAGATAGTCATCTAACACCGAAAATGCTTGACGGCCGACAAAGCCCCTTATTATCTTTATCCTAAACGAATAACGTGCAGAGGTGAAGCTAACGTTAACTCAAATAGAAACGCTGAAGGATAGGTATGCCTGAAGATAAGACAAAAAGCACGAAAGCGGCCAAAAACAGGAAAGGAACACACGAATCGTCCGGTATGAGCAAAACAGAGGCAGATGAGCTGCTGAAGGCTTCCGACCAGGCTGCAAGTGTTTCCTCGACCGGCCTTGAGGAAACGCAGGGATTAGGACCGGAAGATGCCGCGAAGCGCGAAGATGCCGCG
>SDBT01021653.1_pt1 | contig 10046 bp, 13 predicted proteins | sample 2277101 | NCBI WGS metagenome assembly SDBT01 (sample SAMN10404973, study PRJNA504765) | marine sediment metagenome | isolation source: marine sediment core GS10_PC15, 103 cmbsf | place: Arctic Ocean: Southern Knipovich Ridge | collected 2010
ATAAAATTTATTCGTACGTGGTCGAATGATCTGCAGTGCCTTCTTTGCTCTCGTGATAGCAACGTACCACACTCGATGCTCTGCATCACTGTTCTCTCCGCTCTTGAAATCTTTCCATGTCGCGGTTGACATGTCTGGAACGATGATTACTTTATCCCACTCTCCACCTTTCGCTTGATGGATGGTGGTGACCTCTATTATAGGCTTTGCGGTCAGGTATGTCAAGCCCCATCGATTCTCTACTTTCATAAACTTGTCTTTGTATTTGATGTCAAGCACCTCATGCCATGGCTTGTCAAGGAAGGGGCAGGGCGGGGCCAAAGACTTCCGGCCCTTGTCTTCCATGCGGTCGCACGTGATGCTATCTGGGACATATTGCATAATCAAATGAACATGACTTGCTAGCATCTGCTCTCCCGATCTCCACCGTTCCCAATACTGGATCGCCGTTAATGGCGTACGGATGTTGTAGGCTGAACCCTTTCCGCTATAGGTTAGCCCTTTCGAGTCGAGCAACTCACGTGTCTTCTTAAAAATATAAATATTCCTGTGTAGGATAGCCACGCTTGCGTACGGAATAATATCTGTCTCCGGTACAATGCTATTGGTGTGCGTGACTAGACTGTTGTGATCAGTCGGTTTAAATGTCTTTTCAATACGGTACGAAATTCTGTCGAGCACATGTCCAGAATAACCTAGTATGCCAGCACCGAATCTGTGTGATTGGTCTAGAACAATCGTCTCATCAACTTCCAGATCGATAAAGTCTTTAGCTCTGACTCCAGCAAAATTAAAAATCGTCTGATCATCATCTCCAGCGTAGATAACATCACGACAGGTACCGAACATCTTATGTATGGTAGACCATTGGAGTGGTGATAAATCTTGGGCTTCATCCACCAGGGCAACATCATAATCAAGTGGGTCTCCTTCGTTAAGATAATTAATCAACACATCATTGTAATCCAACAGGGCATTTTTAGATTTGTAGTCTTCGAACTTCTGAATGAACCCCTGCACAACATAGATATCAAGTCCCGGTGGCAGTGTGACATGTCCGTACATCAGACTACGTTGTATCTGGTAGTACGCAATGGACTTCTCGAGTGGCGTCTTTGCTAACATCGTATTGCGGTCGTCAAAGATCCGAGACGCTTGTCCAATCGACTTCGCAAACCGTGCGAGTGTGTTAATCATGTACGTCTTCTTATAGTTCATGTGGTCAAACGCCAAGCCGTGAATCGTTCGAACATAAATCTTATAACACGTCTTCTCATATGTGTTGACCTCCAAGCCTTGTGCAACCATCCGAGATTCTGTTTCTAACTTCGCTTTCACTGTGAACGAGCAGCATACGATCTTCTTAATATCAGACCGCTTATCGTACTCGGTCACATACTGCAGAATCCTGGTGGTCTTACCCGTCCCCGGTGGCCCTATAACTTTTAAACGCATGCGGGAAATCGCTTTCTATCTTGTCTAAAGCCTTGTCACAACCTAACAAGTAAAACGCTACAGTCTCTTGTTCATCCTCGGTGTCACATAATTCCTTTGCAATACGCCACGCCAACATATGTCCCGGAAGCTCTTGACCGCTCAGGATGGCATTGATCATCCCCTTAGTGCAGCCGACATTACGTCCTAGCTGCGCTTGAGTCATTCCAGTATTGGCCATGTAGATCTTCGCAATGTCACCTATTTTCAACGGCTTTTTCATCCTTTACCTCTTGATCTATTTCTTCTTTCTTCTTGCCTTCAGCAAAGACACCGTAGAGAAACTTCTTCCAAGGACGTTCGCTCTTACCGTTGATACGCTGGACCTCGTTTTGCCAGCACGTCTGCTTGAGTAGCACCGGGATATGTTTCCATTCAACCTTGAACTGGTGGGTCTGTAACAGCTCACGTATCACTGTAGACTTGAGATGTACCCAGCTCCCACCTCTCGGCCAGTCTTCAATCAGGTATGCATCGCTAGCGTATCCTGCCTCATCTGTGCGCCCTTGCCTGCAATAATCTTCTATAGTCTGCAACATCATGTGGTAATCGCTTGCATCTGCAGGTATCGGTACCTTCTCTTCAGTCAACCGGAGCTCTGCCAGCTTGCACTCCCACATCTCCTGTTTCATGTTAGGTGGGACAGTCTCCATATACCCTAGCAGAATTGGCCGTAGGATGGCCCAGGATAAGAGTTCTTTATTCTCCAGCTGCACGTATGAGTCATCAACCTTCAAGGCCCAGGTGACCGGTTCTGTTGCGAATCTCTTGAGATGTGTGGCCGGTAAGTCTATCCGAGCAGCTGCATCTTTCAAGATCTCGTCACGTGTTTTGATCCCGTATCGTCTAGTCTTACAGACAACCTTGTTGCACTGCGAGAGAATAGGATCCTGACTACAGGCATAGTTATAGTCTTTCTTCTTCAATGAGTTAATGACTGTCCTGACATCCTTCATAGCAAGAGGTGGAGTCATGCTCTGTTCATTGAATGCGACTAGCCTTTCCTCCCACTCATCCGGGAACGCTTTTCTAAAGAAGACTCCGTAAGCCATGAGTCCATTATTGCGGAAGCCCTCAGGTATGCCACGCTCTTCCAGAGCCTCCAAGCAAGGTGGTCCGTCCTGGAACGCTCCAGATTTAACAGCCATTGGCAGTTGCACTTTAGCTGGAAACGATTTAACAATGTCAAGGAATCCATCCAGTCCGTGTAGGTTCCCAGCTGCATCGACGTACTTTCCAAGACGGTTGTCGGGGTCAACAATGGAGTTGAACAGTGGCAAAGTGACATGGTTCCCTCTCGTCCCATCAGTGACCTCATCCTGCTTAGGAAAGATCTCAGCTGTGGGAAGGTCATGCTCACACCCTAGCGCAAGCGACCACTCGTGTAATTTTTTACGTACAACGGAGCACGGCTTGCCAGCACCGTCAAAGAAGATCTCAAGGTGTGCTGCACCGCTGCGTGAAATGAATTGATACAAGGGCAACCCATAAGATTTGATACGCTTAGCCAATAGCGTATGGTCAATGTCGTCTTTATCAATATCTATCACTGCGAACTGGCACATGTTGGGTGGCACAATGGGAATCAGTGCGAGCCCTTGTTTATGCATAAGGTGGTCTTCAAACTGACGTACACCTAGAGGTTCGGGAAGTAGTATGTACCCCGCTTCATCCTCACGAGTAGTACGAACCTCTTCGCCCATAACTTTTTTCATGTAAATGATGTCGCCGTTCTCATCACGTTTACCTTCATACCATGCATTGCTGCTGGCGAAGGCCCGGTGGCCGTACCAGTCGGTACGACCCCGGAACAACTTCATGAACTCAGCGACTTGCTCGCCAAACGTTCTACTCATTCTCTTCTCCCGATTGTGCTGACGATATTTTAATCTCTTCACGTTTGAACCGGTAGAAATCTGCTTCCAGATCCTCCCACAGTTTTTCTGGTGGGTTCTTGTCATTATTGACAGTGGGTACAAAGTATGGACCGCTGTCTCCCTGCTTCGTAATGCTGGCCAGTTTATACTGTCCGTAGTACATCGGAAGTTCACGGGTCTTCCCGCCTTGCTTGGCCTTCCGAAGTTTAATCATTGAGTTAAGAATAACTGCTTGTGGCTGGGAACTATTCTTAAACGACAGCGAAGCCAAATCATACGATTCGCCATCCTTATCGATAACCGCTACCGCATAGTTATGGAACTGTGTACAGGCGTACCCTTGTTCCGTTCCGTCCTGTCGCGGCTTGCCGGTTCCCCATTGCGAGTACTCACACACTTCACACCCTCCAGTAAATTCTCCAGTCGTAGGATCCTGTACTAGCGGTGACAAGTGTCCGTCAACCTTGCCCTCTGGTGAGGTGCAATCTTGTTTCTTGTTGTGAAACAGGATCCGATTGGTTGCGTACTTGAACGGAACGAACTTGATTTCAGATCCATAAATTTCCTGTGTGACAGTGTTAAACAGATCTCCGAGCTCCAACCCTTTGATGTACTTCGGGTCGGCCTTGGTCATCTCTGGACTCGTTCCAGATGCTACCTGAATACGTGGCGTCAGTAACTTTCCGGGGTTGTCTAACGTATTATCATACGCTGTATCTTCCGGCAGCACTAACAGGTCTTCATCTTTTACAGCTAATTCATTACTCATTTGGATCCCCCTTTGGTGTGGTAACACGAACATTTGACTTGACGAATATTTTAATCCCTTCTGGTAATGGATTCCCATTCTCCAACAATTCCTTTACAGTTGAGTTCAACGTTTGGTGGTGCACCGTTGTCTTCTTAATATTGCTTAAGTGATTCTCATCCAACCATTTGAATAGGGCCTCCTCGTCCTTGACGGTCACGTGTACATCGTCAGTCCTCGTCAAGGTTCCGAGGTCATCACGTTTGATTTGACTTGTCTTCTTAATCTTCCAATGCTCAAGCAATACTTCCTGTGCGGCCTGGTACTCGTTCTCTGCCACAGCCTTCTCACGCTCAAGTCTTTTCTTCTTAAGGTAGAGCTCAGCAACCTTCGTTTCAAGTTCATCGACCGGTACCAGCTTCACCTTCTCTTTGAGGTCAACCATGGCAATTTTAAACTCGGGGTACTGCCCTCTCAAGTGTGTCCATTTACCCATTAGTTCTCCTTGTCTACCCGGCTAAGAAATTCTCTCACTTGGGATTTCATCTGCACTCTAATGTCAGTCGGTACATCAAGCACTGTCATTCTCAACAGTGCGAGAGCTTCAACCCGTTCTTCACGCTGCCTAACACTCATTGGTGCAAACTCACTCATCGTCGCCCAACTTTCGTAGCCAACCAAATTTGGTATTCATATACGCCACGTACTCTTTCTCATGGCCGGTGGCCTCAAGCAATTGTAAGGCTTTCCTCAGGTGCCACAAACTATTGTAACCCACCTTCTCGTAGTCTTTTGGTTCGTTCATGTTGTTAATCCTTTGAAAAAATTCGCAAGATCGTGCTCATTCTTAACGACCTGGGCTTGCAAGTCTTCCTTAAGTAACAGGCATCTAAGAACGACATGGTCGAACGTTTGTACGCCTTTAAGAGTTGCAAGTATATCATAATACGTAACAGCTTTCTGCTGACCATGTCGATGCAAGCGATCTTCACTTTGTACACGATGTTCCCAAGCATGTGAATTCCCCATATAAATTGCAATGTCTGCTGCTGTTAGGTCGATACCGATTCCTCCCGTAGCGACTTGTGCCAGCATCGTTGCATATTTACTTGTGTTTTGGAAGTCACGTTTGAACTCAGTTCGAAGTGTATTTTTAATCCTGCCATGGATAGCTGCAAACGTTATTCCCGCTTTATTAAATGCTGCCTCTATCAACTCTCTCTCTGCATGCTCCCTAAAGAACACCACTGATTGGCCATTGTGATCTTCCAATAGTTCCATCAACTCTTTGATCTTAGGAGACTCACCAAGCGGATAGATCTGATCGTCCTGTGCCAGATACCCTGATGTAATCTGCATCAGCCTTAGGATCTTCGTCAATGATATCGCACCTTTGATCTTCACATCCCCTACTGTCGCCACGAAGTGATCCGTCATTTGCTTGTAGGCCTTCGCCTGTTCTATATTCAACTCGACTTCACGTTTGACGTACGTCTTCGGTAACAGGTCCAGACAATCTTTTTTCTCCACACGTCTGTAGTACGGTCCCACACGTGCTAGCAATGTGTCAAGGTTCTTAAACCCTATGACCTTATTGAACGTGTTACCTTTAATGGTCTGAGGTATCATCTCTGCAAACTCAAGACGATACGTTGAGAAATATTTGTGTCCGGTGATATCGTCGTCCAAGAATTTGAACTGCGCCCAATAGTCAAGCGGGTTCTTCGTGACTGGAGTACCTGATACAAGGTACCGCCTGACTGCGTACCGCCCGAGCCTGATACATCCTTTGGTCTGACTGGCACGTGGTGACTTAATACGCTGGGATTCATCTAGGATCATTGCTGTACGGAACATCTTCATGAACCGGGTCAACCAATCCTCCATTTTCTTTCGCCACACACTTTCATAGTTGATCAAGACCCATTTGAAATCGAGTGGATCCAAACCTTCGATGGGGTACAGTTTCTTCCCGGATGATAGTGTGTAAATCATGTGCCTCAGGTCACTGCGGCCATACTGTACAATCTGACCGTCTTCTGCATGCGCCCAATTATCCTTGACGCTGTTCGGGCAGACAATGACAACAGCATCGATCATCTTCCGAGCACGTAGTTCACAGACACCATCGACCATCGTCCGGCTTTTGCCGGTACCCATAGCATCAAAGATACCGAAGACAGAGTTTTCAACGACCAGTTCAGAGCCTGATATTTGATGCTTCCACTGGGGGGATTTTAAGATCATTGTTGTTACGTAAGTTCCTTGTGTATGTTCGTTTCGCGTGACAATTTTTACACACTATCTCACACTTTTTGATCTCTTCCTGTATCGTCTTGATGCTATACCTATTCGTGACAGCCTGCCACAATTCGAACTTCTTCCGGCCCCGTACATGGTCGAACTCCATACAGTAAAATGGGTACTGTACCCAACAATCTACACACGAATGAGATGATTTGTAGTCAATCAAGTAGTCACGTGCAGTTTGTCTAGCCTTAGTTCGAGTGGCTTTGCGTGTATTTTTTGTTTCCATAGCTTCTAATCGCCTGGGACAACTGCATCAGGTCCGATGGCTCCATCAACGACAGGCCCAGCTGGACTCCCCTCGGGACTACTACCCCCGGAAATAATAGGTTTTCCACTGTCTCCTGCTCCACCATTTTCTTTTGAGTTAACAAGTTTAGCGTCATAATCTACCCCCGGCATGTTTTGAATTAAAGCTTTCTTGAGCAATACATCTGCAGTTGGATGTCTATACTTCGATATGACATGATCCATGATTGTGAAAAACTTCCCATCCTGCCAACCACCGTTGGGGCTGGTCTTGTGCTTCTTCATGTGGTTCTGGATCTCATCCTTTCGCAACATAAACCCGTTGGGACACTGTACGCCAACTCGTTCACGCATCGTCTTGGTCCCGGATGGTAATCCTACAATGGTGGGTGTGTAGCTGTCAACCCACTTAATTAGCTTACCACGGCGTGATGTCTTAAACACAATCGCCGCAGGAATTTTTGCGTGTGTAAATTCGAGACCGAAAAATACCTGGCGTCCATTAGAACCTCTCCCCATTTTTTTTCCTCCCTTTGTAAAAATTTCTTAGCGGCGGTCCCCTAAGGTGTTCCTTTAGCTATGCCTTCTACTATCTTTAACAGGGCCATGAAAAATCTCTCGTACCACCACGGGCTCTCCCAGATAGTAGCCAAAATTATAACACCTAACACCACCCCTAAAAAGCTCATTGATTCCCCTTTCACAACAGTGACTCTCCAAGTGCGTTTGGCATTGCGATCTCGAGAACGCCTTTATTAACAAACTGACTAAAGTCTTCTGGATAAGCAAGCTGCTCATCGTTAATCGTAATGATCTTACTCTTCGAAATCCATTTATGCAAGTCTTCGTTAGGATCCTCATACCAATCTTCGTATGTGCCGTACGGTTCTACCAAGATTGACCGCTCTCGTTCAGCAATGATCCGGGCCATGATGATAATCATTCGTCTTCCTCCGTATCGTCATGCAGAATCTCTGCTGCAATATTCGCTTGATCCAAGTACACTGCTTGGTACAACAGGTCACACATCGTAATAATCTGTGAGCTATACCGGCGCATAAGTTTTGTCACTCGTTCCGATTCACCGCCAATCTCTGCAGTGAGTGGATCGACAGTCAGGTCGTCTGCCGCGAGTTTTTTGCAATAGTCGTCAATCACCTTGGCCAGCTTTTTCGTTTCTCGGGCCAGCTGCTTCATATCTTCGGTGAGTATTTCCGCATAGACAGTATCAAATTCCTGTCCGAGTTTCGTATCATACGGCTTCAGCTCTTTTGCAAGCTTGATTGCTGCAGCACGTTTCATTGTGATCTCTTCATCAGGTGTCATAAAATCTCCTTTAGAATCCCATAGTATATCATAATTCCCCCAATTCCTCAATCGATATAACTACTTAGTTAATTGGCACTACCTGTTCGGCTTTCTCAGTTACATGGATATGCTGTAGGATCTCATGCAGTGAGACTGGCTTATAATCCCACACATCGACGCCCACATTGATCATCTTATCCCTGAATTTCCATCTGTCGTGAACATGGCCATGAAGCAACCAACTTTTCAGATGTGGGGCGTGTGCGTAAAGGTACTCCCTATGGTCATACGCTGTCAAGGCTTCCACATGTGGATAGTGGCACATTTCGAAATATGGGAACTTCACGCTGCAGTCCGTAACCACTCCGTGACCGGCTGGAAGCGGGAAGCTGAGTGTCCGGCCATACCCGAGCTTAAAAACCTGCTCAAAGCCCGAATCCAGCCAAAATTCGACGGGTCTGTTCAGGTCGTGGTTGCCCAAGATCAAGTTTTTGTGTCCATTCAGCTTCTGGACCCATTCCGGCACCTTATTCTTCGGCATGAAAGCAAAATCGCCCAGGCACCAGGTAGTATCCGAAGATATAACAATATTGTTATAATTGTCGACCAAAATGTCGTTCATTTCGTCGACATTAGACCCAGGACGCTTGGGGCAGTATGTCAAAATGTTCTTATGTCCAAAATGTGGATCCGACCAGAAATAAACCATCTCAGCCCCCTATAAATGTCGGTACAACGTCAATTCCGTCTTTAGTCAACGTCACTTGCACATCATCCTTAAACACGTGAAGTAAAATGTCTTCTGCGAGAAACAATGTCCTGAGTGCTGCGACCGCTGGCCAAATAGCCTTCATCTTCTTTAAGTCTTCTAGCTTATGCACATCATGAAGAAAGTAGCTACCTTCCTGCTGCACCTCACCGTATTGATCTTTTAACCATTCAATGTCCGGGTGCACTGCTGCAAACCCATCAGTCACTTTCATCTCAGGTGGTAAGACTTTTACAACCATGGAATCTCCGTGGGTGCTGTCGTACGGTGTATAGTGGTGCCACCTGATATGCTGCACAAAATTGTACTGCCCGAAAAAATCTGTAGACCACAGAGTTATATCTTCTTTGGTCACTTTAGATATCAGCTTACGGTACCGATCCTTCAGCTGCAAAATTTGTTCAAACATAATGTCTCCACAATTCCCGAAGGTAAATAACAGTGGCGAAGATAAGCACCACGATGATGCCTATCCCCGCTTTCCACATTCTGCCTATCTTAGGTATGACCCTCATTCTTCACCCACTGCTTCACTTTCAGATTCTTGTCAACCAAGATAACGTCACCGTCAACGGTACACTCTTTCAGACGGAAGAACTTGCGAAGACGTGTCACTTCCTCTGCTAGATTCGTTATTCTGCCGCCGTTGTGACCTTGACCGTTGTTCAGTCGACTGATTTCCTGATCTATTGACATATTGTGCATAAAAACCGAACCAGAATCGGTAGAGGTAAAAACTCGACCCTCTAATTTTTTGACCAGCTTCTTCGATTGTTCTAATTCCATCCGAAGATTCATCATTGAATCATTTAAAAAGTCTACTCTCTTTTCCAGATCTGTTTTTTCTGGTTTGTCCATTGGCTTGTCTCCCTTAAATAGATTAATGAATTTTTCCCACAATGTTTTCTGCTTCCGTACCATAATTGCACACTCCATCAGTTCGCTTAGTGTTTGTTCATTGCATGGGTTCAGCGGTGTTTCCACGCATGGGTTAAATGGTTCTTTTCTCAGTTCTTCTCCACATATGTTCTGATCCCAACTTAACTGCGCCCGGTGCTCAGCTTCTTTAACATTGATATGAGTAATCATGTCGTTTATCCCTCTCGATAGCTCTGTGATCATTGTAGATCCTGACTTGAATCTACCAATGCGTACACCTTCCACAAAAGCATCCGGGGTAATAAACTTCCCACCACCGCCCAACGCCTTCCATTTCGTTTTGTGGTCAAACATTACCCCATCGACAACGGTGTCGGCTTTTGCCACCATCCATTTTTGTGTCATTTCATCTTTC
>SDBT01021654.1_pt1 | contig 10045 bp, 8 predicted proteins | sample 2277101 | NCBI WGS metagenome assembly SDBT01 (sample SAMN10404973, study PRJNA504765) | marine sediment metagenome | isolation source: marine sediment core GS10_PC15, 103 cmbsf | place: Arctic Ocean: Southern Knipovich Ridge | collected 2010
ATAAATAGAGATTGGTTTTGGGATAGATGATTCATCGCCAATGGCGCTTGAACCATAAACCGATGATGTTGAGATATTAACAAATCCTTGCAATGCACTGGAATCATTAATCGCCTCAAGGAGTCGATGTGTGGCTATTATATTATTCCGTTCATATGATACAAATGGGACAGAAGCATCTATCCCGGGCTGCGCTGCAAGGTGAAACACAAGATCAATATTCTTTGTTGCTGAATTAAGGTCATCTTTAGCAAGATCCAAATCAATAATTTCAATTCCCTTTTTCTGTAATTGACTAATATTTAGTTTTTTTAATGATTTAGAGTAATTATTAATTAGACAATCTAAGCCAATTATATTATGATTTAGATTAGCTAAACGCTCGGCTAAATGTGAACCAATAAATCCTGCTGCTCCTGTTACAAGTATGTTCATTTTTTACAATTACTCAAATAAATCTAATCCTTAAATACTGACTTAAATAATATTATCGATTTATCTTGAAATTTCCTCACATATATCTCAAATTTTCTCTAATCATTTTTTCTTTTTCTTGTTGATTGGGGTAATTAATTAGTACAGCCTTATACTGACCTTTAAACACAAATAAGCTTCCTGCGGATGCTCCAATTATTCCATATCTATTAATTAAAGTGCTTATATCTTGCAATGTTCCGGCACCACCAAGTACGGTCAAAGGTACTTTTACAATCGGTTTTATTTTATCAATAAGATTAAAATCATATCCTTCCATCACTCCATCGTTGTCTATCGAGTTAAGCACTATTTCACCAACTCCAAACTGTTGTTGTTCTAAAATAAATTTTTCTAAATCGATTTTTACTTTTCTGTTGCCATTATGGGTATATATTTCATGTCCACCAAGAAACTTTCTTTTTACATCTATCACCAAAACAACACTCTGAGTACCTACTTCTTTTACAATTTCTGTCACAAGATTTGGTGATTCAATTACTGCGGAACTTAACGCAATTTTTTCAACTCCAAGATTAAATATTTTTTGTGCTTGTTTACTTGTTTTGATACCACCACCATAACAAAGTGGCATTCGACATTCTACAGCCAAATTTTCGATCATTTTATAATCCGGTTCTCTGCCCTCTACGGTAACATCTATATCAAATACCGTAAGCTCATCAGCCTCTTTTTCATTAAATATTTTTACTGCATTTAAAGGATCACCTACATATTTTGATTCTTTAAATTGTATAGTTTTTACTAAACCGCGATTATGAATTAATAAACAAGGAGTTATTCTAGGATATAACACTATAACTCTCCAAAATTTTTTAAAAGTGTTATACCATTATGATGGCTTTTTTCAGGATGGCATTGTATACCATAAATATTTCTGTGATTTACTACACTAGTAAAAAAAATACCGTATTTTGTAGTTGCGATTATATCATTGCTATTATTGCACTCAAAGTAATAGGAATGTAAAAAATAAAATCTTGGATTCATTGCTAATTTGTACAATAACTGATTATTTTGATTTGTCTTGATACTGTTCCATCCCATATGTGGAAGAGGTATGTTATTATATTGTACGTCATCAAATTTTTTTACTACCGCATCTATCCATCCTAAACCAGGTAATTTCCCTTCATAGCTTGATTTAGCTAACATTTGCATCCCAACACATATTCCGATAACTGGTATTTTTTTGTCTAATACTAATTCATCAAGTTTTTCTCTCATTCCTGAATCTTGTAGGCTCTGCATAGCATGATCGAACGAGCCAACGCCTGGCAAAATTATTTTTGTTATATTTATAAGATTATTATTCGATTTTGCAACCTTGAAAGGTATATTTAAATTTTTATAAACATTAGTAAATGCTTTAATATTCCCTACACCATAGTCAATTATCGCAATCACCTTTTTCCACCTTTTTCAATTCCTAATATTTTCATCACTTTTGCTCCAATATTATAAATCCACATTTGATTTTTATAATCTGTATAAGACTTATTTGGAGCATCCATATAACTTTGTAATTCTACTGTGGTAATACCGAGTTTTGTAGCAACATATTCAAAATCTTGCTTAATTGTCTTCTCATCATATGCGGGCTTTTTAAGCTTTTCAAGAGCTTCTTTTCTGCTCATCTGATCAGTTACTATCAGGCTAGAATATTGTACTTTTCTAGTATCATAGCCAAACTTTTTTGGTAGCCAATATGATTCATAAAACTTAGTAAATCTTGATTCAAAATGTTTTTGTGTATATTCTTGATATCCAAATTCATTAACTAAAAACGTTATTGCTTCCTCCTTGTTATATGGTATAAAATCTAAAGGTCTATATACTTTAATATTTTTTATATATGGTAAATAAAACTTATGCCAAAGAATAGTTGTCATTGGAAAATTTTTTATTGGTTTTTTACCAAATTTTTTATGAATATCTTTTAATTGGATAGAATCAGACTGATAATACATCCAATCAATTGGATTTCTAATACACTCAGTGGAATAATTTCCTCCGGTTAAAATATATTTTACATCATACTTTTTAGCAAAATTATACATTGTAGCAAAAAAAGCATGATCCTGGGGTGTGTCAACAGTTGGTACTCCTGATTTAAAATATGCTAATTGAAGATCCTTCATCTCTTCCCAGTCAATAACTTCAGTATACAAGTCAAGTCCAAGATTATCGACAATCGTTTCGATATTATGTACTGCTTGCTGAGAGTTCCAACCGGCATCTACATGGAATACTAATGGCCTTAGATCAAGCTTTTCTTTCGCAAGATATACTAAATAGGAACTATCAATACCACCGCTAATCCCTATCATACAATCAAAGTCTTTTCCTTCTCCGGCTTTTTTAATGCCTTCAGATATTTTCACAATCTCCGTCCAACCTTTCTCATCTGTATGCCAATTTGGTCTAATATCTCTATAAAAAGTTTGACAATGATCACACATACCATTTCTATCAAATGTAATTTTAATATCTGTTTCATCCATCACGCAATTTGTACATATTTCATATTTTATTTTACTCATCTTTCTATTATTGATATAGCCTACTAGCAAGTTTTTTATAGTCAAGTAGGTCTCTCGCAATCTCAACAGACACGGTAGACATATCAGGCAATTTTCCCGGGAATTGAGATATCTCTTTTAACACATCAACCAATGTAGTAAAATTGTTAAGTAACCAGCCATTTCCCTTTACATATGGTTCATGGCTAAGTACATCATCGAGTATAACAGGACATCGCAAACATAGAGCGTTTTGCATGATTGCAGATTGGGAACCCGGCTGTAGATAAACGTCTGCAGCGCACAAGTAATGCATCAATTCAGAAGACTCTTTCCACCCAAGATAACTAATACGATCGTCCTTTTCTAATAGTAAATCAAATTGTTCTTTTATCCCAGTCTCAAGACTTCCAATAAAAAATAGTTTGAATTTTTTATTCTTTACGGCATGAAATGCTTCCATACTTTCGATAACTTTCTTTTTTTTTCCCATTTTTCCGGCTTGTATAAATATTACATCATCCTCATCAACTTTCAGCAAAGATCTTGTTTTCTTGCGTGTTTCAACATATTCTTCATCCGAAAAAACATGTCCTCCAAGTGGATAAAACTCCAAAACATCCTCAGGTACGCCATATACATTTTTTACAAACTCGCGTGTTTCCGGTGTTATATAAAGAATCCTATCTATATATGGCAGGGCAAAATGCAATATAGAACGATAATACAGTTTATGAAGAAAGAACCTTGAAATAAATCCGCGTCCACTATTGTTTGCATCTTCATGGCTGTCAGCATATATTTTTACTTTGGGATGATGTTTTTTATACTTGGCAATTGCAGTCATTTCCCACCCGCAAAGTCCATGAAACAGAATTACATCAGGATTGAATTCCTCTAGCAACTCAAATACTCCTTTATGCATTCGAAGTTTCTTCATGATGGAATGAGGCAGAAATTTTCTATAGTCTAATCGTGTTACTGCAATTCCGTCTTCATTAACATAAGATCCGGGTAATTTATACCCTAATGTTTTTCCATCAAGATAAGTCTCTGTCGAGGCAATTATTCTAACACTATGTCCATCATTTTTGTTGATACATGGAAGTATGTTCTCTTGATAGGAATAACCGTCTATATAGAAGCAAGAAAGACATAAATGACTTATTTTCATTAGTTGCGAATCTTCAAGAGTTTTGGAACATCATTAAAATAAACAGCCAGTTCCTCTAGTTCTGAGTCAGGAAAAGTCCACCAATTCAGGTTCAAAAGACCTTCAATGGTATCATTATCAAATCTTTTCCGGATAACTCGAGCAGGATTACCGCCAACAATTTCATAGGGCTCAACATCTTTGGTTACTACACTTCCCATACCAATAACCGCTCCGGTTCCAATATTTACACCCTGTTTTATTAATACATTTTGTCCTACCCATACATCATGTCCTATTGTAGTTCTTTTGACCATTTCTCTAATATGCGTAGAGAATTTTGTTTTTACACTATCTCTACCTTCATAAAAAACAGGTGATGTTGAAACCCATTTGATTGGATGCATACCACCACCAATTATCACACCATTTGCTATTGAACAAAATGATCCAATATCGCAATTTGCGATTTCACAGTTATAGCCACAAAAGGAATAACGATCCATTGTAGTATTAACTAAATGACTTCCAGATTCTACTTTGGATGTCTTATGAATACGACAATTTTTTTGAGCACTTCCGCGCAATTTCCTCATTACTTTTGACCATAAATAAATTAGTTCATTCATTAATATTAACTCCAATTAATCCTTGCATTTTTTCCTAATATAACATTTTAACTCTTATTCAAGATACTATTTATACATATATGAAAAGTGTTTTCTTAGGAAAACTTTCAAGAAAAGTTCAATCTTAATTTAAAGTTATTTTTCATATAAATTATTTCTCAAAAAAACAATCCAATCTTGGTTACTATTTTTAAAAAATATTAGAAATCCAAATGTCAAAATAATCATATATACAAATAATTGTATTCCAGGATTATGCAATAAATAAGTAACAATAACAAAGAGTAGTGAAAAAAGAAATATCTGTATTAATAGTACTAAAATAATCTTCCTGTTGACAACAGATTCCTTAAAAATATATTGAATGATAAATATGCTTAATAAACCAGCAATAATATAACCTGCATTAAATCCCCAAATACCGGCTTGAATTGCCGGAACTCCAATAATTTTTAAAACATAGTAAATTAAAAACAAGAAAAATGCTGAAATAGAGTATACAATCGAATTATAACCTCGTACAGATGAAGCATCTATAATACTTCTTAAAATATTAGTTATCATAAATAATGGTATTGAAAATGAGATATATCGAATAATAATAATTCCCTCATTAGAAATATCACCCAACCAATATTTTAATATAATCGGTCCAAAAAAGAGGAATAATAACATACCGGAAACACCTATAAAAAGACTCCAAGAAATAATTCTACGAATATTTATTACTATATTTTGTTTTTTTCTTGTATCAATTATTTTAGAAATTCTTGGTAAAATAATAAACCCAAATGGTCCAATTACGATTAAAACTAATCTGATTAGACTAATTGAAGAATTTAAGTAAGCCATACTACTTTTTGAAATTTCATTATATAATAACAACGGCACGCCAGCCAGTAAAATAAATTCCGCAAAAAAACTTGGGAATCTTTCAAATCCAAATTTCAATAATCTTTTTATTTCAAAATAATTAATCTTTCCACTAAAAATATTCTCTATCCTATAAAAATATCCAATTAATGAAAAAATTATGCATATAATTCCTATTAGTTGGATAATAAAAGTTAAATCTATAAAAAATATAAAAACAACTACCGGAATTATTATTGAACCAATAAAACTAATTATACTAGCTCCAAGAATGCTAAGGTATCCTCGATATAATCCTATTACTAAATTTAATAAATTTGCCCCAATTGAATAAATTAAAATTGACCAAACTAACTCAGGAAGAAATAGATTTATAATTCTATATTCGATTAGTATTGCTACTATTATCAATAATGGAATCGACAGTATTGAGAAAACAACAAATGCTGATTTCCCATAAGTATTTATTCTGCCCTTTGCAATATAGTATGGCAAGCCAATATTCATTCCAATTAAAAATACGCCACCAGCCGAGAAGACTGTTCGTCTAATCAGTAGGTACTCTCCTAAAATGTCGATTCCATGAACACGAGCTATATATGCATTCAACAAAAATACGCCAAATATTGTACCAACTGAATTAATTGCTGTTACTAAAAAGTCCTTACCAAAGGACATTTCTTTTTTAAGGAAATTTAACATTTTCTATTTTATCGCGGTTATGTTCATGACAAATCGAAGCTAATGCTAAAGCAGCAAACATCCAAACCACGCGATTGCCACTTATATCACCAGAAAATTGTGCTCCTAAAAAACGAATTATCGCTGCAATAACCCACATGGCACTTACCATGGATATTTTGATATTCCTTTTATATTGCATTATTATAGAATAACATTTACTCCAAAATATTAAAAGCACAGTAAATCCTAATATTCCCAACTCCAGTAAAACTTCGAAAAACATATTATGTGGGTAAAAACGGTAATCCCTTAATATGTAAAATGAACTAAATCCTCCAGCACCAACTCCTATTATAATAGTCTTGATATTATCCATCCATTCAGAAATTGACAATTCCCAATACTGTAATCTCATCGCAATTGTACTAACTCTCTTAACACCTTCCCGTTGTATAACCAAATCACCGGTAGTATAGTTAAAATAGCGTGTAGTAAAATTTTCCGGAAGTATTTGCAAAATTATTATTAAAAAAAGTACTAATATACCTCCTAATAAAATAATTCTTTTTCGATGTTCCTTCTCAAACAATGCTAAGTAAAGAATAGATCCTAATAGTAAACTTATGATTGGTCCTCTCGAACCAGTCATGATTAAACCAACAAGTAAAAAAATTAGTATTGGGAAATATAAAATCCAATTTTTCATGTTACTTCGTATTATTAATACAATCATCATTCCAGCAGCAAGTGCTAAAAAAGTAGCTACAGCGATTGGATTGGCACCAAGGATAGAGACTCGAATTAAAAATGATATTCCGCTACTAATAGTTAAAAAATAAATTATATAACCAAACATTACTAAACCAAAAACTATTAATATATTCCTAAACCATAAGAGCATACGTTTGGAGTCCCCAATATTGTTAATAATGATAAAAGGTGTGATAAACATTGTAGTATTAAATACTATAAACCTCATTATTTTTTGCCAACCATAATTGGGTGACGGTGTATATAAACCGGAAAAAAATAATATTATACAAAATAGTGAATAAAGTCCTAAAAGCAATTTACTCCGATCAGGTATTCGCCATTTACCAATAAAATATAATCGAAATAGACTAATCCATATTAAAATTGTGAATAATAAAGTGTAATCAATTACTTCAAAAACGGGTATAACATTTATTAAAAAACCTTTAAGAATTCCTGTTAATGCCAGCAGTAACAAACTTGCTCCTGGATTGTATATGAGCCAAATTGTAAATATTCCAATGATGGGAATACCAATCATTAAAATTGGATTGGTTTTTAATCCCAACCCCATTAATCCAATTTGAATTAATACAAAAAATGCTAATGCAGGAAAACGGTACATTAAGTGCGTTTAAGCTTTTTTCTTAATTCCCGAGTTTGATATTCAAATAGTACATACAAAACTGATAACATAAAAGCCATAAAAGTTGTAGCAATTACAATTAAAGATCTTTTTGGTTTAGCTTTATTCAATGCCACTTTTGGTTCGTCTACAACTTGTATAGAAGGTATATTTTTAGTTTCTTCCATGCGTGCTTGTTCATATTGAGGTAAAATAAATTCCAATATTTTATTTTGTAATTGGACTTCACGATAAAGTCGAGCATATTCCAAACCTAAGTCCGGTAAATCTTTAAACGCTGTCAATATTTTCTTATCATCCCCTTTATTTGCTAAATTTGTTAATAGCTTATCCAGTTCATGATCAATTTTTTTATATTGAATGACTTTTGGATCATTTGAAGAATACATAGCTTCTGCTACATTCAAGTTTATTTCGTTTTCAATTTTTTTTGCATAAACTTGAGCATAAATTTCAATTGATATTGTCGCCTGACTAGAAACGTCAACTATCCCATTTTTGTTTTGAAATTTATTCAAATTATTCTCAGCTTTTTTTAGATCATTTTTATTCTGAAGTAATCGTTCCTCTAAAAACTCTCTATTAAAATGACCTTTTTCTCTACTCAAACTACGATTCACCCGATCTAATTCTTTGATAAACATGTTTGTGATATCTCGTGCGATAACAGGGTCCTTGTCGAGAAATGTAATTAGTAAATTGCCCTCTTCAGATACTCTTAATTCAACATAATTCTCCAGAGTCCCCATTGCAAATTCTATATCTTTTGCATTATAGCGATTTACTAAATCAAATTCTTCGACAATATTTTCACGAACTGAACGACTTTCCAATATTGCAATATAGTTGCTAATGTCCTCGTTTAATGCTGATAATCCAAAATCACCCATCGGAATTCCAGACAACATAGACAGAAAATTTGAAGTACCGCCTCCCGAAGACATAATTGTTGCTCTGGAAGAAAACCAGTTTGGTAGCATAAGCGAAATAATTATTGATAATATTGCAAATACACCAGTGTTAATGATTATAAACCATTTCTTTTTCAATAGTTGAATTATTTTTTCTACAAATGGATTTATGTCTGATTTATTGCTCGTATTTATATCAACTTCTCTTTGATCCATAAATTCTCCTAATTATTAAAAGTTCATACTTTGCAAATAGCTATTTCTCTTGAGTGACCCTATAAACTAAATATACTGATGTAGCAACAGATACAACAGAAGTAATTGTTCTAACTATCGCTTCACGACCAACAATTCGATACCATAGGCCTGGTGGTACTTCAATCATATCACCGGGTAATACAATTTCATCAATGGCATTTTTAATCTTTGTACCATCTGACCGATATATAGTAGTCTTGTTAATGTTTCCTGATCTAAAACTAGCACCCTGCTCTTTTGTGCCGCCCGCCATTGCGACATAATCGCGTGCTGTATAATCCGGGAAATATCTAAAAGAATTACTCACACCGCTCCGGTTCACAAATCCATAAACAACCACCGGTAAATTCGATGGAACTTCAATTATATCACCGGGTAGCACAATTTCATCAATAGCATTTTCGATTCTTGAACCATCTGAGCGATAAATCATTGTCTTATCAATATTTCCAGATCTAAAACTTACGTCTTGTTCCTTAATTCCCCCCGCCATTGCGACGTAATCACGAGCGGTATAACCCGGATAATATCTAAAAGAATTACTCCCACCGCTCTGGTTCACAAATCCATAAACAACTATTTGATGGTTATTATACTCACCGGAAATCAAACCCTGTGAATTCGCATAATCGCTGAACGGTACAAATATTACATCACCTTCCTTTAATACTATGTTTTTCGATATATCTCTACCTGAAAGATACTCTTTTAACTCTACTTCAATGGTATTTTCATTTCTGATTATTTGAATAATATTAGGATGCGCAAGCTTTTGAACTCCACCAGATTGTAAAATAGCATCATATACTTTATCTAATGGTGTCATATAAATAAAGCCCGGATTATAAACCGCCCCTAAAATTTGAATTTTAAATCTTCGAATATCCAATAATGTGACGTTCACTACAGCATTTTTAAACGCAGTTTCTAATACGTGCTTACTGATTTTTATTCTAGCTTCGGCTAATGAAATACCATTAACATTTAATATACCTACCGATGGTATTAATATTTCTCCAACAGGATTTATACGAATCGGCAAAGAAATATTTTTTGTTGATAAAATATTAATCCCTAGTAAATCGCCAGGTCCTAGAATATATAAATCGGGATCAATCGGT
>SDBT01021655.1_pt1 | contig 10045 bp, 7 predicted proteins | sample 2277101 | NCBI WGS metagenome assembly SDBT01 (sample SAMN10404973, study PRJNA504765) | marine sediment metagenome | isolation source: marine sediment core GS10_PC15, 103 cmbsf | place: Arctic Ocean: Southern Knipovich Ridge | collected 2010
TACGAACGGCGGCCCTTTAGGTTCGACCGGTGAGGTTACTCAGGGCAACGGCAGCAGCACTACTGATTGGGTTTGGCGTCAGTTTACTTCGGATCCGGTTGCGACCGAGTTGCCCCTCTATGCACTATCGGACCCCTTGACTGTCGGGGGTGTCATACCCGAGCCGGCCACGATAACCCTACTGGCCACATTCGGCCTGCTGCTGGGCCTGATGGGAATCCGCCGTCGACGCGATCGTTGATGGAACCACAGAGAGGTTCGAAAGATTCGCCAAACCGGCCGCCGCCCGTTTGACGGATTCACGGTGGCGGCCGGTTCAAGAACCCAAATCGGGCTAGCCCGCATTTCTCGCCAGCAGTATTGCGCCAGGCCGCCTTGTATGCGATAACTTGTTTTGAGAACAACAGTTACGACGCATACAAGGAGGCGGCCCGGTGCAAACAGAGTGTAACACGGATCGATTCGCTTTTCAGCCCCTGGCGAAGCGGGAAGTTCGTGGCGGTTTCGATGGCGGGACCATCACGTCCGACGCGGGGGCACTGCTGCTGAGAGGGGTCGAGCAGAAGATGGCGATCAGTTGGGCCGCTTCAAGTTATGGTGCAATACGGCTAGCTACATTCGGGCCGCGACTCGGTAGCCGGGGAGCTTTAGAATCCATTGGCGAATTACGGCTCGCTGGCGATGGAAGCGTTCGTCCTGGGCCGATTGAAACTGGTCGAGGAACTCCTGCCAGGGGATGCCCTCGGTCATGGCCGTCTCTTGGGGTAGAAAATCTCCGATCGTGAAACCGGCGGCTAAACGACTCGGCGTTAGCTTGCCGTCGCGTACCAACACGGCGAAGAATCCGCCCGCCAGATCGGCCGACAACTCGCCGAAGCTGAACTTACCGCCGCGACGAGCATTGTTCAACTCCTGGTTGATGCCGGTCGCCTCGGCAATCTCCGGGCTGAGCATGATCGACACGGCGGCCGAGCCGAAGAATCGCTGGGCCAAGGCACGCCGGTCATGCATGGTCGGCGATCCGAGCACGGCGAGCCGCGCGCGGCGCTGCTTGTAGTCCTCGGCTTTTTGGCACAGATCGCGTCCGACTTGCGAATAGCGGAGCGTCGAGGATTCGCCCACGCCGATTCCCAGGCCGACCAACAGCGCCTTGGGGGCCACGTCCGCCGGCAACTTGGCCGCCGCCGCCGCAGCGCGCCGAACATAGTATTCCGTCAACCGGTCGCCCGATAGTTGCGACGCGCCGGGACCCTCCTTCGACAAAGCTCGATTCTCGCGAGCCGCCGCCGTGATCGCCTCGACCACCGCACGCGTACCTTCGATCAGGGCTTCCGGATGGGTCGTCGGTTCCGGGCGGACATAGCGGTGGCCCGGGGTTAGCGTGTCGAGAAAATTCTGAACCGAGGGGTCGTCGGGCATCTGCTCGGCCAGGGCCAGATAGCCACGCTGCAATTGATAGCGAGTCGCCGGATGCAGACTGCGAAGGCTCAGGACGCGGCGGCTGCGAAGTTCCTCGCCCAGAAGATACATGATCATCGTATTGATCGGGTCGAAACCGATGCGAAACTTCAGGCTGTGCGATTGCCCGTCGCCCAGCACGGGCCGCATGACCGAGCCCTTGTCGATGGTGTGCGAAGCGCCCAGGAAATGGCCGATCTCGTGGATCAGGACCTCCAGCCGCTCGGTCTTGGTGACGTGTTGCGACCACTCGCGGATCAGGATATGGGAATGCAACGCCCCGCGCGTCCCGCCCAGATGGGTCGAGCCCAGCGTGAGCGAGTATTGACTGGTGAATCCGATCGCCAGTCGGGCAGGTGCCGGATTGACCTTCATCTCGAACTCGCGCAACGACTGGCCGAAATCGCGAATCTTGTTATCCGTCTCCCAGGTGCCGACCGCCTCGACCTCGAACGCGATATGGCAATGCTGTTGGATAATCTCCGACGCCTCGGCCAACCGATCGCGAAGCCGCTTCTCCCAAACCCGGCGTATGGCCGGCTCGTCGTCGTCGACCAGCAGCATCACCTTGACCGTATGGATCGGCTCGATCTTCGGCGGCGCCGGTCGCGGCGGAGGTAATCTCACTTCCTCTCCCGGCTTGGGTAACTCGTACTTGCGCAGATCGAGTCTTCCATCGACCGAGACGAAGAAGTGGATCGAGTTGGCCGGGATCCAATATCGCCGAGGCCCGGCCGACGTATCGAACGCGATGCCGACCCGCTCGGTCACGTCGATCGGCACGACATCGTTCGGCTTGAGGGTCTGCCGGATTGCCTTGCCGTCTTCGCGAACAACCGAATAGGCGACTTCCTTGGGCGCGCGGCTACAGAGAATCGCGACACCCGCCTCGGCCGATGAGCCCAGCAGCAGCACGGCAGCCAAAGCCCACAGTAGGTCTCTTGTGCGTAGCATGAAGATCCGATGACGAGTTGGGAGGGACGAACGCGAGACGTTTCATTATAACGCAAATCGCAAACGCGGAGTGGAAAAGGGGGACTGGCTCCGAGCCGCAACCGATGTTGAACCCTGGGAAGCGATTCCGGCTCGGTGCCTGTCCCCCTTTTCCACGGTACCCCGCCCGAAAAAGGGGACAGGCACCGTCGGCAGGACGTCTCACCACTGCAATACCAGGCGGCGACGGAGCCAGTCCCCCATTTTCGGGCTCCGATACGCTCAACTATACGGTCCTAAGGGGGGGATGGTTCCGTTGGGGCGATTCCGGTGGTATAAGAGGGCCTTTCCACATCCCGAAAAATGCCACCTATGGAGCGAGCATGAAAATCCTCGGCATTTCCGGAAGCCCCCGCCGTGATGGGAATACCACACTACTCGTTCGGACTGCCCTCGATACGCTGGCCGAGCAGGGGTTCGAGACCGAACTGATCTCGCTGGCCGACCATCCGGTCAAGCCGTGCCAGGCATGCGGCGGGTGTGCCAAGGCGAAGGAAGTCCGGTGCGTGCAGGAAGATCCGGCTTTCGAGGGCATGATCGAGCGATTCATCGCGGCCGACGGGGTCCTGATCGGATCGCCGGTCTATTTCGGCTCGGCCACGCCCGAGACGATGGCCCTGTTGGATCGCGTCGGCTATGTCTCTCGGTGCAACGGCAACTTCCTGCGTCGCAAGGTGGGCGCGGCCGTGGTCGTCGCTCGTCGGGCCGGGCAGAACTTCACGTTCGCCCAGTTGAACTACTTTTTCCTGATCTCCGAGATGATTGTACCCGGCTCGACCTACTGGAACATCGCCTTCGGACGCGAAGAGGGCGAAGTGGCCAACGACACCGAGGGCCTCGATACGGTCAAGACGCTTGCCGGCAATATGGCCTGGCTGCTGGGCAAACTCGCATAACTCCATCTAGCCACCGTCATCTAGCCACTGGGCCGCTCATGCGTCGTCACGCCATTGGGGCCATCGCATTGCTGTTGTTCGCCGGCGCGATGGCGTTTGTCATTTGGGAACCGCGAGCCGTCGGCTGGCAGGTCCAGTTTCAGGCCGCCTGTTGGCGGGTCGGAGCCGGGATGGCCGTCTTGTGGATCGCCTATCCCGATCTACAGCGCATGCCCCCCTGGGTCTGGGCCGTCCTGCTGGCCGCGATGGTCGTCATCGCCGCCAAGCCGCGAGCCGCCATGCTGATCGTCCCCCTGATTATCATTCTGGCCGTCCTGCGGCCCCGTTTTGGGCAGAGAAAGTGACTTCGGACTGGACAAACAGCCTCAGATCGGCGAACATGGGGTGTTACGTTCCCTCCCACCGCCCAATTGCCCCATGCCCCATTCCGACTTCGATATCAGTAGTCTGGCCACCTATTTGCACCTGACCCCGCCGCAGGTGTTGAAGCTGGCCGAGCGCGGCAAGCTACCCGGGCGAAAGGTCTCCGGCAAGTGGCGCTTCGCCCGGGCCGAGATGCACCATTGGCTCGAAGATCGCATCGGGTTGTCCGACGAGGGCGAACTGATCCAGGTCGAGGGCGTTCTGGATCGCGCGGCCGGCTCCAACGTGGAGGAAGAGATCAGTGTCTCGCAACTCGTGCCGCTCGAGGCGATTGCCGTCCCGCTGCCCGCCAGAACGCGAAACTCCGCGATCACGCGGATGGTCGATCTGGCGGCATCGACCGGGCTGCTGTGGGACCCGAAGAAGATGGCCGAGGCGGTCCGATCTCGTGAAGAGATGCACTCGACGGCGTTGGAGAACGGTGTGGCGCTGATGCACCCTCGCCGCCCCATGCCGCGAATCCTCAGCGAGGCGTTCGTGGCGATCGGCTGCACGGCCTCGAGTATCCCGTTCGGCTCGGGGGCCCCGATGACGGATATTTTCTTCCTGATCTGCTCGACCGACGACCGAACCCATCTGCGGACGCTGGCTCGACTCAGCCGCGTATTGACCGCGCCGCGTTTTCTCGTGGCGCTGCGAGCCGCGCCGGACGCCAAGGCCGTACACCATCTGATTCGTGAAACAGAACAGGCGTTGTAGCACTCGTACGATGGCCCTCCGAGGCCGTCGATAACGTACGATGGCCCTCCGAGGCCGTCGATAAGACTCGTGTTCTTCACTGGCGACGACATCGCGGGAAATGCCAAGAAAGCAACTCATGCCGAAACTCTCGATCTTGATGATCGGCGACGCAGATCGCCCCGAGTTTCGCGAGGCCTTCGCGGCGACGTGCGAGCTGGGTCAGGTTACCCAATTCCCGGCCGTCGAGCCGGCGGTGGCCGCATTGGCCGACGGCCCGATGGCCCCCGAGTTGATCATCGTGGCTCAAGCCTATCCGAGTCAGTTTACGCACGACGCGATCGATCGGCTTCGACGGCTGGCCCCGTTGGCCCGACTGGTGGTGTTGCTGGGGAGTTGGTGCGAGGGTGAGATGCGGACGGGCGACCCTTGGCCGGCGACCGTCCGGGCCTATTGGCACCAATGGCCGCCGCGATCGTCTCGCGAGTTGCGGCGGTTGGCCCGGGGTGAATGTTCGGCCTGGGGGCTGCCGGCGACTGCCACCGAGGAAGAGCGGATAATGGCCACGATGGAAGATCCCATCGAACCGCGGCAAGGCCTGATCGCGATCCACACGACGACGTTTGCCATGGCGGACTGGCTCTGCGACGCCTGCCGTCTCCGGGGCCACGCGACCGTTTGGCTTCGGCCGCCGCGTCCGACCCGAGTGGAAGGCGCCGTCGCCGCGCTGTTCGACGGCTCGGACTGCCAGGGCGAGGAGATTTCGCGGTTGGAGCAGTTTGCCGTGGCACTCGCCCCGACGCCCATTATCGCCCTGCTGGATTTTCCCCGCATCCAAACCCAGCGCCGAGCCCTAGCCGCCGGAGCCACTGCCATCGTCTCGAAGCCGACCCAACTGGCCGACCTTTATTGGCACATGGATCAAGTCCTTGGGGCCGGCTGAAGACCGCCGTGAGTCGCGATAAAGAACCGGTCCTACCCACAAGGACACCAACGATGAATCGACACCATTCGCTCGGGGCTCTGTTGATGATCGCGGCGACGGCCTTTTCGCAATCGGCCTTTTCGCAATCGGCCTTTTCGCAATCGGCCAGTGCGCAATCGGCCAGTGTGCAAGAGCCGCCGAGACGCCCCAACGTTCTCTTCATCGCCGTCGACGATCTGCGTCCGGCCCTGGGATGTTACGGCGACCAGACGGCCGTTACGCCGAACATCGACCGTCTGGCGAGTCGAGGTGTGCTCTTCGAGCGGGCCTATTGCCAGCAAGCGGTATGCAGTCCCTCGCGTCTTTCGATGCTGACCGGTCGTCGGCCCGATAGTATCCGCGTTTGGGATTTGGCGACCCATTTCCGCGATACGCTGCCGGACGTGGTGACGCTGCCCGAGCATTTCAAGAATCACGGTTATACGACGCGGAGCCTTGGCAAGATATATCACGGCAGCGGCAAGCCGTCGAAGGACCCGCCTTCGTGGTCGGTCGAGCCGCGATACGACATGGTTCGCGATCCGGCGGTTCGCTACGCTTTGCCCGAGAATCGCAGCGGTACGGGACTCAAGCGATCGGCGTCGGAATCGGCCGACGTGCCGGACGATACGTATATCGACGGCATCGTCTGCAACGCGGCGGTCGAGGCGCTCGGCGAGCTACAGGGCAAACGGCGGCCGTTCTTCCTGGCCGTCGGCTTTCGCAAGCCGCATCTGCCGTTCTGTGCCCCGCGGAAGTATTGGGAACTCTACGACCGTCGAAGCATTCCGTTGCCGGCAACGACCACGCATCCGCAAGACGCGCCGGAACTGGCCGTGCGAAGTTGGAAGGAACTCGAGGGCTATACGGACATTCCCGCGGACGGGCAACTTACGACGGACAAGGTGCGCGAGCTTCGGCACGGTTACTACGCTTGCGTCAGCTATGTCGATGCACAGGTCGGCCGCCTGCTGAGTGAATTGAAACGGCTGAAACTCGCGGACAATACGGTGATCGTCCTGTGGGGAGATCACGGCTATCACCTCGGCGAGCAGGGGCTTTGGACCAAGGCCAATAACTACGAGTTGTCGACTCGCGTGCCGTTGATCATCTCGGTCCCCGGCCAGGAACATCCAGGCACAAAGACCGACGCACTGGTCGAGCTCGTGGACGTTTACCCGACGTTGGCCGACATCTGTGGGCTGAAGTCGCCCGACGGCGTCGAGGGGGTGAGCCTGAAGCCGCTGATTGCCGATCCGAATCGGGCCTGGAAGCCGGCCGTCTTTAGCCAATACCCACGAGCGCGCGAAGGCAATCGCCACCGCGGCCACGGCGACATCATGGGCCGTGCCGTGCGCACCGATCGTTATCGTTATGTGCAGTGGCAAGAGTGGGAGACGAAGCGGGTCGTGGCTCGCGAACTGTACGACCACGAACGAGATCCGCACGAGATGCACAACATCGCCAAACGGCCGGATCAATCGGAAACCATCCGCCGCCTGGCCGGCATGCTTCGCAAGGAGCAAGAGCCGGCCGCCGCCCAGCGCAATGTGCCTCGTCCCAACGTCCTGTTCCTCGCCGTCGACGACATGAAGGATTGGGTCAACTGCCTCGGCGGCTACGAAGGAACCGTGTATACGCCGAACATCGACCGGCTGGCCGAGCGGGGAATGCTCTTCTCGAACGCTCATTGCGTGTCGCCGAAGTGTGCCCCGTCGCGGGCCGCTATCATGACGGGCTTGCGGCCTTCCACGACGGGTTTATACGACAACGGGCACTGGTGGCGGCCGAATCTTCCCGACGTAGTTACGCTCCCCGTGCATTTCCGCAACCATGGCTATCGTGTGGTCGGCTCGGGGAAGATCTTCCATCACACGGCCGGCAACAACCCGCCGTACCAGTGGGACGACTTCTTGCGTCTGACGTTTCGCAACGACCCCTGGTTTCGCGGGGCGAAGCTGAACTACCCTTGGTCGAAGTCCGGGCCTTATCCCGAGGGATTTCCGCTGAGCGGCGTGAAGGGCCTCGGCCACGAGAACGACTGGGGGGCGCTCGGCATCCCCGACGCCGATTACGACGACGCGTTGACGGCCGACTATGCGGTCCGCTTTCTGAATCGACGGCAAGACCGGCCGTTCTTTCTTGCCTGCGGACTGTTTCGCCCGCACTTGCCGTGGTATGTGCCGCGGAGGTTTTTCGACATGTATCCGCTCGACGAGATTCGTCTACCCCAGGTTCGCACGGATGATCTCGACGATGTGCCGGCCGAGGGGAAGAAGCTGGCCCAAGCGCGGCGTGGCGACTATGAGACGATCCGCGACGCCGGCCGTTGGAAACACGCGATTCGGGCCTATTTGGCGAGCATCAGCTACGCGGACGACCAACTCGGCCGAGTGCTCGACTCGCTCGACGCCGGTCCGCATGCGGCCAATACGGTCGTGGTCCTTTGGTCCGATCACGGCTGGCATCTGGGCGAGAAGGGCCATTGGCACAAGTCGACGCTGTGGGAAGAAGCGACGCGGGTACCCCTGGTCATCAGCGTGCCCGGCTATCGCCCCGGGGTCTGCGAACGGCCGGTGAGTCTGCTGGACCTCTATCCGACGCTCAAGGAGCTATGTCGGGTTACCAACCCGTCCGGAGGAAAGAGCCGGCGGCTCGACGGCGTCAGCCTCGCACCGCTACTGCGCAATCCACGTGCGCCGTGGAATCGCCCGGCCGTTATCGAGTACCAACGTGGCAATGCGGCCGTTCGTAGCGACCGTTATCGGTACATTCGCTATCACGACGGCTCAGAGGAACTATACGACCACGAAACCGACCCGCTCGAATGGAACAACCTGGCCGGGAGTGCCACGCATGCGTCCGTCAAAGCAGAGCTTGCCAAGTGGCTACCCAAGCACTGGGCCGAATCGGCACGGACAAAAAGCGCCTTCCAATTCGATCCCGAGTCTTTTACGTGGATTGACAAGAAGACCGGCAGAATAACGACAGGAAAACAACCATGACCCGAACCAACCTCATCGTGGCGTGCCTGCTGATGTGGAGCTGGCCGGCCTTTTGGGCAAATGCCGACGAGCCGAAAACGAACGTCGTCTTCTTCCTGATCGACGATCTCGGCTGGAGGGATCTCGGCTGCTACGGCAGCACCTATTACCAGACGCCCCATATCGACCGGCTCGCCGCCCAGGGCATGCGTTTCACCGACGGCTACGCCGCATGCAACGTCTGTTCGCCGACCCGGGCCGCCGTCATGACGGGCAAGTATCCCGCACGACTGCTACTTACCCAGTGGTTGCCGTCGGGGCGATGGAGCCGCTCGGGACACAAGATGCGTGAAGGCCGTTACCTCTCGAACCTGCCGCTCGAAGAACTGACCGTCGCCGAGGCGATGCGAGAGGCCGGCTATCGAACCGCGCTGATGGGCAAGTGGCATCTGGGTACCGAAACCTACTATTACCCCGAGCATCAGGGCTTCGATGTGAACGTCGCGGGGCGTGACTACGGAGCCCCGGGCAGCTACTTCTATCCGTTCACGGGAAGCTGGACCATCCCCACCACCGGCAAGAAGCTGATCAAGGAATCGCCGCTTTCGGGCAAGAAGGGGGACTATCTGGTCGATCGACTGGCCGAAGAGGCCGAAACGTTCATTCGTGAAAACGCCGACAAGCCGTTCTTCCTGATGCTGTCGCATTATGCGGTTCATACGCCTTTGCAAGGCAAGCCGGACAAGGTCGCGCGTTACGAGAAAGTGGCCAAGAATCGGCAACAGGGTAAGCCCGCCTATGCGGCCATGGTCGAGAGCGTCGATGATAGCGTCGGCCGCGTGATCGGCACGTTGCGTGAACTGAAGCTCGACCGGCGAACGCTGATCATCTTCACTAGCGACAACGGCGGTTTCGCCGGAGCGACCGACAACCGACCGTTGCGGGCCAATAAGGGATCGAACTACGAAGGCGGCATCCGCGTACCGGTCATCATCAAGTGGCCCGGTCGAACGGCGCCCGGCTCGATCTCGCATGAGCCGGTCATCAGCACCGACTTCTATCCCACGATCCTCGCCGCCACGGGGCAGAACCTGCGACCCTATCAACACCTCGACGGAAGGAGCCTCGTTCCCGTCTTAACCGGCACGGGCAACCTCGGCCGAGACGCCGTCTACTGGCACTATCCGCACTACAACCGCCATCCGCAGAGCTTTCCCTGCGGCGTGATACGGCAGGGCGATTGGAAGCTGATCGAGGCATTCGAGACGGGCCGACTCTCGCTCTACAATCTGGCCGACGACCTGGGCGAGACGAACGACGTCGCCGCGAAAGAGCCGGCCAAGGTCGCCGAGCTTCATCGCAAGCTCAAGGCGTGGCGAGCCGAGGTCGGTGCCGATCCGATGCGACCGAATCCGCAATACGAAGGGACACAGCCATGACATATGGTCGCGTCGCCGTTCTCTGCGGCGTACTGCTCGGCGCCGAGCTAGGGTTTGCCGCGCCACGGCCCAACATCCTGATGATCGTTTCCGAAGACAACGGCCCGGAACTCGGCTGCTATGGCGAGCCCTTCGTGAGAACCCCCGTGCTGGACAAGCTGGCGGCCGAGGGCGTGCGTTTCCAAAACGCTTACGTCCCGCAGGCCGGTT
>SDBT01021656.1_pt1 | contig 10045 bp, 8 predicted proteins | sample 2277101 | NCBI WGS metagenome assembly SDBT01 (sample SAMN10404973, study PRJNA504765) | marine sediment metagenome | isolation source: marine sediment core GS10_PC15, 103 cmbsf | place: Arctic Ocean: Southern Knipovich Ridge | collected 2010
GGAGATGGACGGTGTGACGGACATCATCATCGAGTCGGACATCGACGAGGTCCTGATTCCGCAGGCCGACGACGGAGCGGCCCTGAAGCGTGACGATTCGACCCCTTCGGCAGTCGCCGCAATCCGGACCGCCCCGGCCAAGGTCGCCAAGCCCGTGAAGCCGGACAATCGGTTCTCGGAAAACCTCGATCGGCTGGTTCGGCAATCGGCCGGGCAATCGGCCGGGCAATCGGCCGGCCCAACGACGGCCGTTCGACGGGCGGGCTATCAAGAGCCGGCATCCGGCAGTAGAATAGCCGCAGCAAAGTCTTCTCCCGGTTGGTCAGGCTCCAAGAGTTCGGATACTCGGAATGCATCAGGCAAGAATTCGGCGGTTGTTGAAACTGGTTGGTCTGCTTCAGGGCGGGCGAGCACACAGCCCTGACTTTCTGTCGGTCACTTTCGGGGTTAGCCGCCGGACGATCTTTCGCGATCTAAACACGTTGCGTGACTCGGGCCTGCCGCTGGAGTTTGACGAGGAGCGAGAGTGTTACCGCATCTCCAGCGCGTTCTGTCTTCCGCCGACCAGTTTCACGCCGGATGAAGCCCTCTCGATGATCGTTTTGTGTCACGAGATGGGCCACCGCCGCGGCCTCCCCTTTCTGGCCCCCGCGCGAAACGCCGCGATGAAAGTCGAGAGCACGCTGCCGCCGAAGTTGCGCGAGCATTTGCGGGGCATCGTCGACTCGGTGCGAATCAAGCCGGCGCCCAAAAACCCGCTGGACGGCCATACGACGATCTACGACGAATTGGTCGCGGCCATCGGCGCGCGCCGCAAGGTGGAAATCCACTACGACAGCTTTGCCGAGTCCGAGAAGATTCGCACTCGGCTGAGCCCCTATCGCCTGATGTTCAGTCGGCGAAGTTGGTATGTGATCGGCCGGTCCGCGCTGCATAAGGAGACGCGGACCTTCAATATCGGCCGGATCCTCGAGCTGCTACCCTTGGACGACCACTATCGAGTACCCCGCGGCTTCTCGATCGACCGATATCTGGGCAACGCCTGGCACCTGATCCGCGAGCGGGGACCCGATTGCGAGGTGCGGGTGCGATTCAGCAAGATGGTGGCGAGAAACGTGGCCGAAGTCGGGTGGCACAGCACGCAGAAGCTGAAGTTCAACGACGACGGCAGCCTGGACTATCGCGTAACTGTCTCGGGGCTGAACGAAATCTCCTGGTGGATCCTCGGCTACGCGGATCAGGCGACCGTGCTGCGGCCGGCCAAGCTTCGCCGCATGATCGCCGATCGGGCCCGCCGTATGGTCGGGCTCTACGGCGATTGAAGAAGAGAATCGGGTGGCTGGGGCATAGCGCAGCGGTGCCCCAGGACGCGGCATTTCTGGGGCACCGCTGCGCTATGCCCCAGCCACCGATCACCCAAACCCCCTTCTTCAATGGGCCGCTTTTCGCGGAACTTTCCCCCCGCCCACTTCGTCTAACCCGGCGGTGTGGTTCGTAGTGACCGCCGGGTGCCATGCTCCACGCTTGCGTGGGCATGCTTTTCCGGGAGCGAGGACATGCCCACGCAAGCGTGGAGCATGGCACCTGTCGTAAGTTATACTTCAGGAGCGTGGGGCGGGCAGTGCCCACCCTACAAATATGGCGAAGGAACCTATGACATGATCACACGACTACTCCCCCTCTCGCTGTTGGTCTGCTGCGCATGGGCCCTCGAGGCGGCGGCCGACGTCGATCTGGTCACCGTTCCTCGTCGCGAGGGGACGCAACTGACCATCTACAACTCCGAAGATATTACCATGGTCCGGGAGCATCGCCTCCTGACGGTTAAGAAGGGGATCAATCGGATCCAATTCTCTTGGGCCAATACGCTGATCGATCCGACTTCGATCGATTTTCGTATCCTCGATCACCTCGATAAGGTCGATCTGGTCGACACGACGTTTCCCAGCGGCCGCAACGATGCCCTGCAATGGAACATCCGTAGCGAACTGGCCGGCAAGATCCCGGTCGAGATCCGCTACTTCACCAGCGGCATCACCTGGAAGGCCGACTATGTGGGCATCGCCAACGAGGATGAAACGGCGTTGCGGCTAACGGGCTACGTTCGCGTCTTCAACAACTCGGGCGAGCTTTACGATAACGCCCAAACTCGCATGGTCGTCGGCACGATCAATCTGGTCGAGAAGATTGCCGACTTGGCTACCCGACCTGCGCCGACCGATAGTGTCAGAGTGGTGACGCTGCCGCAACGACCGATGGAGGAACGTAAAGTGCTCGAGGACGCGCTCGACGAAGCCCTCGATCTGACCGAGGGGCTCGAACGCAACGGCCGGGACCTGCAACCGAAGCAGGTCGTCAAGCAGGGGCTCTCCGAATACTTCCTGTTCACGATCGAGGGCCGCGAGGACATCAAGGACAAAGAGCCCAAGCGGCTGGTCGCAATGGAAATCGCCGAGGTGCCGCTGGAATGTGTCTACAAGCTGACCGATCGTGACGGCGGCTCGCAGTTCACCAAGTTCTATCGCTTCAAGAACGTCAAGCTGACCGACGAACAGGGCAACGAGAAGGATCTCTCGGCGATGGCCAACTTGGGCCTTTCGCCGCTGCCCGACGGCATGGTCCGGTTGTTCTCCGAGTATAAGAACAAGGATCTGGCTTATGTCGGCGGCACGGCAACGAAGTACGTCCCCATCGGCGACCGGGTCGAAGTAGACGTCGGCCGCGATAGCGACATTACAATCGCCCGACGACTGAAGCATCAGAAGATCACCAACGTCGTATCGCGGCAATACAAGCGGCGCCTCGACAACGAGTTCGTCTGGTATTACGATCTGGTCGACTACGACGAGACGTTCTACTACGAAGAAGAGATTGTCTCGGGCAAGGCGTCGGCGGTGAAGGTCGAGTTGGAGCGGCGCTTCGACGGCAACGTGGTCCTCTGGTCCGACGACGATCCGCCGGCCGACTGGACGTCGAACGAGCCGGGTGCCTACGTCGACCTACACAAGATATCCGGCCGCAAAGAGTTGGTCGACGCGAACCATGCGAAATACTTCCTCGACCTGAATCCCGGCCAGAAGCAAACGGTTTCTTACTCGGTCACCTACAAGCGTCGCAAAGTCGCCCCGGAGCTGAACGGCTATAAGCGACGCGAGCCGCTGTAGTGTGGGAGGATGCCTGTTTGGGGAGCGGGCGGTCCGGGGAGTGGAAGCTCTGCACGCGGGTCGTGGCCGCGCGGGAAATGCCCTTCCCTATTTTGCCGGGACGACCGGGCTTTTCGTCAATAATGGCAGATTCGGCTTGAAGATTTCCTCCGTTGCAGCCGATCCCTCCTTATAGACCTGCCGGGAGGGCGGGACATTCGCGGTGTCCCGTTTCAGGATAAAGATCATGGTATGACGATGGATCGGCTTACCATGATCTTTTTTGCGCGCCGGGTACGCCAATGGCACCCGATCCGACAGCCCAATGAACCAAAGAAAAAACCGCGCTGCCGGACTCTCCGACAGCGCGGGTGGTTTGGGATCGCGTGAGTTCTTCTGCTACTGGGCGGTCTTGATCAACAGGGCCTCGGCGTCTTTTCGGCGCGAGAAGGGCGTCTTGCGCTTCAGTACGCTCTCGAGCACTCGTTTCGCCTCGTCCTTGCGGCCGAGGTCGAAGGCGACCTGGGCGAAGTAGTACCACGTGTCGGAGCTGATCCCCTGTCCGCCCGTCTTGCTGATCAATTGCCTCAGCACCTTATCGGCCTCTTTGGCTCCACCCAACTTGTAGAGAACCCATCCGTAGGTCGACAGCGCGTTGGCCGCGTATTGTCCGTTCTGTTGGAAGTCCTGGGCGTTCTTTGCGGCGTAGTCGCGAGCCAGTTTTTTCTTGGCGTTGTCGTCTTGCTCACAGAGTGCCAGGGCCAGATTATTCTTCGGCCCGAAGCGATTCGGTTCCTTCAGCATGGCGAGTTTGAAGTAACGTTCGGCGCCGCTGAAGTCCGATTGCCACAGGGCGACCACGCCGGCGAGCATCATCGAGCCGAGATGTTCGTCGTCGATTGCCAACGCGGCGTCGGCCTGCTCCTTGGCGAATACGATGTCTCCGGTATCGATTGCCCATTGTCCGGCGGTCAATCGAGTATTCAGGTCGTTGCCACCCTGTTCCGGTTTCAGTGCGTAGTCCATCCACTGCTTCGCCTGATCGTGGGCCCCGGCTTGCTCGTAGAGCAGTGCCATGGTGGCGGAGGGCGTGAGCAGCTTGTCGTTTTCTTTCTTGGCCGCTTCGAGTTGCGGGAAGGCCTCCTTCGCCAGGTCCATCTGGAACATGGCGATCCCCAATCGTTGCATGGCGGCCGCGTTCTTCGCGTCCAGTTTCAGCCAAGCGTCGAGATATTCCTTGGTGGTGGTCCAGAACTCCTTGGCTTTGGCTCGGGCCTGTTTGGCCTCTTCGTCGCGGCTCGCATTGCGGTCGGATTTGGCCTGGGAGTCAAAGACTCGGGCACGGGTTTGGGCCACGGCGGCCAATCCGTCGAGGACCCGTTTCTGGAGCGTCTTCTTGCGTTCGTCGTCGCCGCTAAAGTTGGCCAGGAGCGTCTCGGCCTTCGAGAGCAGCAACTGGGCTTCGGTGGTCTGTCCGGCTCGAAGGGCCATGGCCCCGAGGATCGCGTAGGCTTCGGGATCGCCCGGCGTTTCGGCGACGGCTCGTTCGAGAAATGTCCGCACGGCGGAACTCGATCGAGCTTGGGCAAAGAGCCCGGCCATGGCCACGTTACCCGGCGGCAGATCGGAATGGGCGGCGGCGGCCTGCTTCAGCATGTCCAGGGCTCCGTTGAAATCCCGCATCTGGAATAGCAATCGGGCCAAGAATGCCTCGGCATAGGGCAGTTCGTCGTACTTCTCCTTTGCTTCCTTCAGCTTGGCCAGCGCTCCATCCCTGTCTTGCTTGCGGAGCAGATCGATCGCCTGCTGCACCTCGGGATACTTGGTCTCCTGCGCTGCCGACCCCTCACTGACAGGGGCGTCGGCCGCGGGAGCGATGGGGTCGGCCGTTACCTGGGCAGCCAACTGGCGGTCTGACGAGATGGCCAAAATGGCGACAACTGCCAACGCAACGATCCGACGAATCAATGGGAGGGTCATGTGCTGGTTCCCTTTCTGCGGTTCCACCCTTGCGGGGGGGTATGGGTAATTGCGGAATCCAGCCAGCGGCCAACAAACACACCAGCGACTCCGCGTCACACTCAGTGCTCTAATATAGGTTACGGGGAAATCGCAAGAAGGACAAGTTGTCGGCACATTCTTGGCGCAAGGATAAAACCGGCGATGTCCGTATCGGTCGTCCGGATTCCCCGGTGAGAGCCTACGCTGCGAGTGGCTGACTTTTTCGGCAAATTAGTCTTTTTTCCTTCACAAGACGCCCTTAACTTGATATCATCGTGTCCGTCGTGTTCGTGGGACCTTCCACGCCGAGCACGGCCGACGTTTCCACTCACCCGAGAAACCAAGGAGAAAGCACCCATGCGAACTGCAAGTAGAATCCTGACCGGGCTTGGTCCGATGCTGTTGACCGCCGTACTTTGTTGCCCCCAGCCGGCCGTTTCTCAAGACGCTGTGGCTCCCGCCGCGAAGGCACAACCACCGGCGGCCAAGAAGTTTCGTGGTCGGTTGCCCAATTACTATCGCCAGGTGGTCAACGAGACACAGCGGACCGCCATCTACGATATCCAAAAGGGGTACGCGCCGAAGATCGAGGCGCTCCGTGCCCAATTAGAGGCGATGCAGAAGGAACTCGACGAGAAAGTTGCCGAGGTCCTCACGCCGGAGCAACGCCAGAAGGTCGACGCCGCGAGGGCCGCTGCCGAGGCCAAACGCCGAAAGAAAGTAGAAAAACCGGCCGAACCGGCGCCCGAAAAGTAGTGGCTTAACAGAGCGAGACGATTCGGCTGCGTCCTTCTTCCTCGACGCGGATCTTCTCCTCGCGGGCAAGCCACCCCAAAGCTTGCATGACGACATCGCGAGGCTCGCCGGCGGCCTTGACCAGCTTTGCCATGCTCAATGGGCCTTTCCGATCGAGTATGCGCCAAACATCGCCGGCGATCTCGCCGACATGGTCCATGTGGGATACCGGGGCTGCCGTTGCCATAGCCTTTCTCCTGTTTTCCTGCATCGTGCGCTGCGTTCGCTCTCGCGTCTCCGGCGGGGCGAACGTGCCATATCAATATGCGCAAAGTATAGCGGAAGATGCGTCCTCGGCAAGAGATTCCGGCCTTTATCCGATCCGAGCGGGCTCGAACCGGGAAAATAGACCGGGCCGCCGCGTTTTTCCGGCAATGCCGACTGAACCGAAAAAAAGGGCCCGACTGGCTGTGTGGCCAGCCAATCGGGCCCTCGGACCGTGAAAAAATGGCGATTCCCCAGTCGTGGTTTTCGAGTCGGGTTGTGACCGACCTTGCCTAAGGTTCACGAGTCCATGACCCTCACTCCGCGTTCTGTAGATACCCTAACGCACTTGGCGTGCCAATTGGGTCAAAAGACTAAAACGCCGCTTATTCGGCCAAGATTCTCCGAAGCGATCGGCCCCGTTTGTAGAACTTACAAACGCGTGGGCAACAATTACCGGCCAGTACCGGCGCTTGAGCCGGGCTCAGCACCCAATTAGGATGGAAAGATCGGCTTTCACCCCTCTTCTCATCTTTTCGCCCGGTGTCCGGCCCATGCAATTTGTCCTGATCCTGGCGGTTCTGGCTGCGCTGGGAATCTCCGAATCGTCTCGAAGCGAGCCGGTGGCTTCGGCAACCTGGAATCTTCTGGCTGCCGGCTGCGGAGTCGCCGCGGTCACGCTACTTGCCGCGGTGGGTTCCGGTCTGGTTGCCCGGGGGCTTCGGGCCGACTTCACCCGCCATCGACAGCTGCTGCGGCGATTCGCAAGACTTCGGCGGCTCCATGTCGTCCTGTGGCTGGCCGTCGCCGGGAGTATCCTGATCGGGCTCGATTGGGCCCGATTGGTCCGCTTCAACTGGCATCTGGACCAAGCATTCCTGTTGGACGAGATCCTGATCCTGATGCCCGTGCTACTCCCGCTGGTGCTTTCTTGGGCGGCGTTCTACGAAGTCGAGCGAGCGGTCTGCACGGCGTTGGCCAAGCGGCAAGACGACACAACCGCGATTCCAAGCCGATGGCAGTATCTCGCAACGCATGGGCGACATTACTTCGGCACGCTCTTGCTGCCCGTGTTGGCGCTGCTGGCGTTGCGCGACGCGGTAGCGATACTCAAGCCCGAGTTGCTCCAAGAGGACTTGGCCGCCGTGGTCTTTCTGCCGGCGATCGGGATCGTGCTGCTACTGTTCCCCGTTCTCTTACGGCGGATCCTTGACACGCGGCCTTTGCCCGAGGGACCGCTTCGATCTCGATTGGAGCGGGCGGCCCGACGATTGGGCGTCTCGTATCGCGATATCCTCATCTGGCGAACCGACGGCATGGTCGCCAATGCGGCGGTCGCCGGACTGGTCGGGCGATGGCGGTACATCTTCCTTAGCGATGGGTTGCTTTCTCGGCTCTCGGACGAGGAGATCGAAGCGGCCTTCACTCATGAGGCGGGCCATATCCGCCATCGCCATCTGCTGCTGCGCGTGGCGGCCATGGCGCTGCCGCTGAGCGCTTGGCTGATCATACGCCAAGCGTTTCCCGAACCTCTCGGGCCATGGAGCGGCCGGTTTGCGATCGACGCGGCTGGCGGCTGGGCTCCGGCGGGCCTCGTCGTCGTGGCTATCATGGGGGGGTATGCCTGGGTCGTCTTTGGGTTCTTTGCCCGGCTGCTGGAACATCAGGCCGATCTATTTGCCTATCGGGCCCTGCCGTCCGGTGACGGGCGACCCGCAGTCGAGATCCTTGCCTCGGCATTGGAGAAACTGGCCGCCGGCAATGGATTGCGACGCAGTTCGCGGGGCTGGCAGCATGCCAGCGTGGAGAAGCGGATCGATTTCTTGCGGAAAGTCGACCGCGCGCCGAAGCGTGAGCTACGGTTTCAACGGCGAGTCCTGGTGTTGAGCAGCTTGGCGGTTGGCTTCGCGGTTAGCCCGGTGCTGTGTCGGCTCCTGCTTAGCTGACGCCCTGCTGAGAAGATTCGGCCGGACCGTCAAATTCGGATGCATGTGTTGGGATGTTCTCCTTTTCTTTGCGGCAGTTCTTGATGGATGCGACCCGAATCGCCGATACCATCGTAATCTAAACTTTGTCCCTTGCGACAACCGGCTGAAGCTGAGATGACTATGATCAACCTAACGTTGGACGCACGAGTTTCCACTGCCCTGCAGCGCAATCCGCATGTGACGGGTCGAAATCTCCATTTTCGGACCCACGAAGGCCGGGTTACCTTGCAAGGCGTCGTCGACAGCTACTACGAGAAGCAGATGGCTCAAGAGGCCCTGCGCCACGTCGACGGGATCCACGAGATCGCCAATGAGGTGGAAGTCTGCTGGGCATCATAGCCCCTCGGTCCGTCACTCGCTCGTTGTGAAGCGTCCGCCGGTTCGTGCCAACTCTCCCAGCAGGTCCGTCACTTGGGCCCTGCCCCCGAGCCGCTTCATGGGTTGCAACATTTCGACGATTCGGGCCGCCCCGAGTGTATCGGCCCAACGAAGCGGACCACCCCGAGACGCCGGAAAACCCAGTCCGAGAACGGCCGCCAAGTCAATATCTCGCGGGTCGCCGACCTTCTTCTCTTCCATGACTCGCGTGGCCTCGAGCACCATGGGCAGCATCAGCCGTCGGGTGATCGACTGGGTTGTGTGTGATTGGGCCGTATGCGATCGGATTGGCCGACTCCATTGGGCGATGAGACCCTGGACCGTCTGATCCGGGTCACTGCGAGAAGGACCCGGAGGATAGGAGAAGAACCCGGCTCCCGATTTGCAGCCCGTGCGCCCTGCCTTGACCAGTCCGACCAACAAGGGCGAAGCGACGACGCGCTCGGGAAAGGCGGCCGCAAGGACCCAGCCGCCTTGCAGGACCGTGTCGAGCCCGATCTCATCGATCAATCGCAGCGGGCCCTTGGCCATGCCGAAATCGACAGCCGCCCGCTCGACCGCTTCCATCGTAGCGCCCTCCAGGAGCAAGTCCAGGGCCTCGCCCAGATAGGGCAACAACAATCGATTCACTAGAAAGCCCGGGCCATCGGAGACGACGATCGGCGTCTTTCCGATCGCCTGGGCATGGGCGGCCGCCGTGTCGATCGTCTGACGTTTGGTCGCCGAGCCGCGGATAATCTCGACCAACGGCCGTTCGGCGACCGGGTGGAAGAAGTGGAAGCCGCAAAATCGGCCCGGATCGTCCAGCCGCTCGGCCAGCCGCGCGACGGGGATCGTCGAGGAATTCGAGGCCAAGACGGCGTGGCCGCCGACGACGCCCTGCAACTGAGCGAGAAGCTCCTGCTTGGCGGCAAGCCGCTCGACGATCGATTCCAGCACCAAGCCGCAGGGGGCCAAGTCCGACAGGTTCGCGGAAGTGCGGACGAGCCGGCCCACCTGATCGGCGGACGACTCTCGGGCAAGTTCCTCGGCAATCCGATCCGCCACATCGGCCAGCCGCGTCTCGTCCGAGTCGACCACCACGACCGACACGCCTCGGCCGACGTGGGTTGCGGCGATCGCCGTCCCCATCACTCCGGCGCCGACGACACCGACCGACCGGATCGCTCCGATCGCTGGATCGTGCCGTGGCGAGCTAACCGTTATCGAGTCGTTCATTCCTCGCCGGGAGTGGGAGGAGGTGGGACTTCATGATAGGGGACCTTTCTTGCCGCGGGAGCATGGGGCGGTGTGCAGTGGTAAGCTAGATGGGCAGGGCAATCCTTGCCAGCGACAGTCTACCCCGCCTCGTACGGCAAAGCAACCCCCTCGACGTTTTCTTGACAGCCTCGTTCAGAAACCGTAGGGTAGGCAGTGTCCGACAAGAATCGCGCGACGCGTTCCACTTCGTTTTTGTTGGGCAGTGCCCGCCTTACTTTGCTCAGAAAGCCGTATATCATGAAACTCTCTCGAATAACTCTGACTGCCGCAATCCTG
>SDBT01021657.1_pt1 | contig 10045 bp, 8 predicted proteins | sample 2277101 | NCBI WGS metagenome assembly SDBT01 (sample SAMN10404973, study PRJNA504765) | marine sediment metagenome | isolation source: marine sediment core GS10_PC15, 103 cmbsf | place: Arctic Ocean: Southern Knipovich Ridge | collected 2010
GGATGTCTTCTTTACATTGAAGGAGGTTCCAAGCACAGAAATCATCACTTTCCCTGAACGTACTGTAAATGGATTTACAGGATCCGACATTATCTCGAAAAAGGCCTCGCCCTTTAATTCCACAGCCCTCTCCTGGTTAAAGGCCGGGGGATACGAAATCTCTGCTCCCTCATTCAGGTAAACCCGGCTACCGTCTGGGAGGTTTATGGTGCTGACTCCATGTTCGGAATAGTTTGTCAAGGGAGATTCGTAGTCATCGTTTTTGATGACTACGAAGTAAAAGGATGGGATTCCGATGGCCAGTACCAGCAATATAGATGCAGCTATCCTTAGTGTGGGAAGTATCCTTTTATTACCAGTTATAACAGGTTCTCCTTTTAGCAGACCATCTTCATCTAATCTATGATGCAGTTTGCTCCATGCTTTACTGGAATCTCCGTTTCCTCCTGAAGAGTTTTCATCAAAATATTTCCAGGTCTTTTCCATTTTTTTTAAATAAGACAGTTGTTTTGGATTGCCCTCAAATATATTTCTGAAAGCAATCTCTTCCTTCACACTCATTTCACCGGCAAAAAACCGGGCCAAGTAAATATCTCTACTCTTGCTCATATTTCTCCAGGCTATTACGTAATGCTTTCAGGGCTTTACCCATATTTGCTTCCACAGTTTTTACTGCAATTGAGAGCTTTTCTGCAATTTCTCTGTATTTCAATCCCTCCTGACGGTTTAGCCGGAAAATTTCTCTCGTTCTCTCCGGGAGACCTTCCAGGGTTTTTGAGACCAGTTCCGATACCTCATTCAGCTGCAAGAGTTGAGATGGATCAAGAGCGTCAACATCATGATCCAGGAAGGTCCCGACATCCATGGGATATTCCCGACGCATTTTCCGGAGGAACATCATGGAGTTGTTATAGACCGAACGATAGAGGTAACTCTGCCAGCTTTTGTTGATACTTAAGCTTTCCTTGTTTTTCCATATATTATAGAACACATCCTGTACGACCTCTTCAGCAATCTCTCTTTTGCTTACAAGACTTTCAGCATAACTGCAAAGTCCGGGATAAAACCGGTAAAATAGCTTCTCAAAAGAGTTGATATCTCCCCGTTGGATCTTTTTTTGATGCTGTTGTTCTTTCAGGTTCATTTTTTCGGGCGAAAAGTTACGCAATTCTTATTATCCATTTCGCCTTAGGTATTTCCTGTTCAACCTTCTAATGGCACTTTCGATGGACTGATCCGGTTCTATTACATTGTAACCTTCCCAAAATCCCTGGTCAAAGAAAATGAAGACCTTTTCGCCCATCACATCATTTCTTTTGAACCGTTCTTTTGCAGCAAACTTTTCAATTCCTTCATAGGAACGATCTGTGATGGCCACCTCAGACATGGTTGAGTAAGTGGATTTGAATAATTTCTTCTTCCACGACACCTTGAATTTCACTTCTGCGCGGGCATAACTAAAATACCAACGATCTCCTTCAATGGTATATTTGGCCTTGTATGCAGCTCTCTCAGGAATAATGCTCATCCCTATGGGTTTCCGTCGAATAAAAAGCCTGGCCGCTTCTTCCGTGTTCTCAATATTCAGCTCAAATTCAGCTTCAGAAATGGCAAGCTTGTCCATGTCGATGTAAAGTTTTCCTTGATAATAGGGATCGTCGACGTGCCTTTTTTGCCTGAAAGAAACCACATAATGCAACCTGTCGTCAATATTGATCACATCACTCAGTTCAAAATTATAAATCTCATAGTATTCAGCTGAGAGGAGAATGTATGGGTTCTTAACAACATCCAGCAGCAAGGTGGTATGGGGCCCCCCTTGAACTTTGAAAAGAACGGTATCCATTTTTTCAACATCCGCACTTTTTCGTCCTTTAAAAAGCTTCACCTGGTCCATTTGGAAATCATTGCCATAGGCCCCTTTAAAAATGTCGATCACTGCTTCGGAAATGGAAACATAGTTTCTTCCCCGAAGAATGGTTTCCCGATAAAATCCCCGCATCATCATTGGATCATTACTGTAGTTCTTCTTTACATTCGCCAATACATCGGAGATCAGCTCCATGGCGTCATGCGGCCTGATGACAATCTCTTTTAGCGTTACTGAGCTGCGATCTAGTCTAATGGTAAGTAGGTTATTGCCTTTAAACTGGTTAAGTGTTACGGTTTTGTTGCTGAAACCGAGGTAAGAAACTTTTAAATCGGATACGACAACATCTTTGGCAATTTTTATAATGAACTCTCCATCAATATTGGTTACTGTGGCGATGTTACTTCCCGTGGCCTCAATGGTTGCAAACGGTAAGGTCCGTGAGCTTTCAGCATCAATGACTTTTCCGAAATAGGTTTTGAAATTGATGGTGTCGAGCAGTTCCTCCTCACCTGTTGGTATTGCATATAGCGAAGCACTTATGAGTATGGCAAGTACCATCATCCAGGATCCCTTGTTCTTGATTGAAGTTTTCATCTCTTTATGTTTTTTATGTGTTAAAATCAATCCCTTTATTACCAAGATGCATGAAATTGGTTTTACCCTATACAAGGGTCCTGTAATTCTTAAGACTTTTCATGGCCAGTATGGCATAATATTTGCATTTTCTCTGCAGTTATTAAACGGCAGAAATCATGAGAAATATATTCATTCCTATTTTAATATTGGCCCTGGTAGTGCTATCCGGGTGTGGTTCCTCCATGAGGATTTATTCAGACATGGATGAAGAAGGCAAGTTTAGTCAATATTCCACTTACAGTTTTATGGATTTCTCAGATGGAAATAAAAAGACCATCACCGGAATGGAACTGGAGCGGATCCGGGTAGCGTTTGCCCGAGAACTGGAGCAAAAAGGACTACATTTTGTTGAAGACTATGGTGATGTATCAGTGAAAATTACCGTATACCACCGTCAGGCAATGGATCGGTATTATGGTTATTCCGGGAGGTATAATATTATGGAACGTGCCATAGCGGTTGACATGTATGACAACCAGTCTATGAAACATGTTTGGCATTGTGCAGCTGTGGATGAGCTGGAGTATGATACAGAGGAAAGAGCAGCTTTGCTTCCCGTGATAGCGGCCGAAATTTTCGAAAAATACCCGGTTAAATCTGGCAAGGAGATATAAAATCCAGTCAACAGTGCATCAGCGCGTATAGTTGGCATAGTAATCCAATACAGTGATACCATCATCAGTCTCATAATAGAGTGTGATTGAACGGAAATCGGTCCCCACAGGCCCCTTTCCATCAACACTAATTTCAGTGATGGCCTGGTTGATGATCCTCAGGGTATCCTGACTCAGTTCTGCAAAAAGAAATTCATTCTCTCCCTTGTTGTGAAAGTTGCTGATGATATAGAGATCACCGGTATTTTTTACCTTATCTATCTCTACGAAGTACTTCCTGATTCCAGCATGAGGTGAAGACTCCTGGCAAGTATAAACGCCGGTGATGTCAGTGGGGGTGATGGGTTCCGTATTGTTATCACACCCAATTAACATCAGGATAAATAAGCCGGTAATCAGGCCAAATTTATTGCACCTCTTTTCCATCCTTATAAGTTATAATCTCTACAAGTTTGCCTGCTTCAGTAAAAGCCCTGGCTTCGCCATCTCTTTTCCCATTCTTAAAAGGAATGGTGGTCATAATTTCACCGGATTCATAAAAGGTCGTCCAGGTTCCTGTTTTTTTATCATTCAAATAGTTTCCCCGGTTCTTTAGTTTACCAGAGATGTAATACATGGTGAATTCACCTGAGGCTATCCCTTCGTTATACACTCCCTGTTGTTTGACAGATCCATTCGGATGATAGATGGTCCATTCTCCATCAAATTTCCGGTTGCTGTAGCCACCTTCGGTATAGATTTGTCCATCGGGATAGAAGGATTTCCAAATCCCTCCCTTCACTCCTGCATAATACATGCCTCTTTCCTTGATGGCAGGAATTGAATCTTGCAATTTATGGTCAAAATATTTGATCCATTCTCCCTCCAGAAGATCATCTTTATAGGTGCACAGGGTCATCGGGATTCCACTTGGATAGTATCCACGGTACGTATCCTGAAGCATTCCATTCTTGTAGTGGCATATCTTCTGAAGGGTGCCATCCTCATACTCCTTATAATATCCCCTGAATTCTCCATGATGCTTTCCCTCCACCATCTCAGACCGCTCCCTGATTTTACCGTTCTCATAGTAAATCTCCTGCTTTCCGTGTTCAATGCCATGCTGGTAATAACGGGTAAATCGTCTTGTACCGTTTTCATAAAAACACTCAACCTTCCCGTGACGTTTTCCCAAATGGTACATGGCTTTTTCATTGACCTGACCACCCTGATGGTAGATCACAGTTGACCCTTGCAGGATGTCGTTGTTGTATGTGGCATCCTGGTATAGTGTCCCATCGGGATAATAATAAAGCAAATGTCCATGAAGCTTCCCTTTATCATAGGGTAATTCCTGCCGGATGTTCCCATCTTCATAATAATCCAACCAGGTACCTGTCATTAAGCCGTCTGTGTACAGACCTTTCTGCCATAGTTTTCCATCTTGATAGAAGATTTCATAGGGACCCTGACGGACCGTATCTTGTCCCTCCATCCGGTATTGATAAGTCTTCCTGACCTGCTCCTGGTTTTCATTCCAGAAGGAGGTGAAGATTTCCTGGGCGAGGAGATCGCTCCAAAACAAGACCAGTACGGCACTGAATAATAACCGGAAACTCATTCTACAGTCAATAAAATCTGTGCGCCTTCTATGGGTTGCCTGTTTCCATAATCCATCAGTAATGCCAGGGCATATTGTCCGGGTTCAGGATTCTCCGGAAGGGTAAGGTTAACGTTTCTATGCTGCCCCGGATAGACCGAAACTGTGGTGGTTTTAAATTGTTTTTCCTCAGCAGTAGAAAGATCGGCAAGCGCCAAAAATACCTTGGCATCAAGTACTTTATCACCAGTATTTGTAAGTGTAGCTTCAAAGCTTCTGAAAGGTTGGTTCTCCTTGGTCACCTCCTTGAGTCCGGACACCGTTCCTTTATAATTTTGATTGGATCTGGGACTCTGCTTCACCAGGACCACAATACGCGGAATCAGGACCACTCCGGTGGCTAACTGCTTATCGGCCTCAGCAGCTGACTGCTCTTTGACTACCTCCACCTGGATCATTCCCCATCTGGTACTGAAACCCGTTCGGGGTACGGTAATAATCAATTCCACCTCGGCAGATTCATTGGGATTCAAATCTACGAAGGCAGGATTGACATTGAGCCAGTCGGCAAGGGACCGATCTGTAGATCCTGCTTCAACTGCTGCTTTGACACCCTCCTCACTGATGATGTAATCTGCAAGGTTTAAACCAAACTTCTGTCGCTCATTGCCGTGGTTTTTTACAGTAAGGGTTTGGGCCTGGTTTTCACCCGGATTTGCATCAAATGAAACAAGTACCGGGGCCACCTCAAAATCCTGAGTGTAAGCAAAGATTGAGATGGCTAGGAATAGGTTAATCAATAGAAATCTGCCTTTTGTTGATAACATTTGCTTCTTAGTCAAAAAATGGTTTTGATGTTTTATATTTTTAAGTGTGGAATATTGCTATAGACAAAAATAGCATTTTAAACAACCCATTAATTTTAATTAAAACTTTTCTTATGAAGAAAAAAGTTATGATGATTGCGGGAATTTTGACAATTGGGTTTGTCGGATTTTCCCAGGCTGTTAAAGACAGGCAGGTAATTCCTGTGGCTGTGAACCTCAATCAGGTCCTTCGTATGACCATCACCAATGGGGGTAACATCGAGTTCGTGTTTAACTCAATTGATGATTACCGCGATGGTTTGTCCGGTGATGCTGCAACTTCTGGTTCTGCAAACTCTGCTATATCGGATGCATTTTACCAGACCGATTTCACCATTGCTTCTTCCACACGCTGGAGTCTTACGTATGGTTCAGAGGAAGTTACGTTTATCGGAACAGACAATCCGGCCAACACATTGGATCTGACCAACGTGGGCTTTACCCTTGTAAACAATGGAACCCATGTATTTGAGATTGCAGGAGGTGCTCAGGGAACCACCGGCGCTTCGAGCTTGTATAGTGCACCTACCGACAACACCAATGAAGTGGCTGGCCTGGAAGACTATCCTGCGCTACTTATTGAGGACAACGACTCTGGTACAGTCTCCAATGCCGGAGATAACCTCGAGAACGACTTTTCACTGGTTTGGAGATGCGGTACTGGTGAAGTGGGTACAGCTCCTGTAACTATGGCAGTACTGAGTATTCTCAACCAGCAGCCAAGTCCGACTCCCGACAGGTATGTTACAAACGTACTTTTTGAGCTGGCAGTTGACAACTAGTCTAGAATTTACTTTCGTAGACATAGTCAACTTTTTTGGTTGACTATGTCTATTTTTGCTCCTAAGAAACTTAAATCATTATTGATTGTGTCCATTCTGCGCCTCCATTCCAGGACCTGGCTGATTGTTTTGCTGATTATTGCAGGAACGGGAATGGTTTCTTCGCAGGAATGGAACTATGCCCGTCTTGCACTCCTGTATGGCGGAAATATTCCGTTTAATTTCAACTCCATCAAACGTTTTAGTGAAGGAGTGGAGATTCTGGACGGGACCATCCTTGGGGTAACCCTGGCAGATTCCTCGCAGATGGGACACGACCTGACTGGTTTTGAGTTAAATATGAGGGCTTTTAATGGTGCCACAGAGATTCTGGGGGATGTGAACACCCTGGACCTGAATGTACTCAGGATAAAAGCCGAAAATTACATTGGATTTGGGTTTGATTTTACCACCGACGGATACCAGGATCTCGCCTCCGGTTGGACAAGGCTCTGCACGTATACAGATCCGAATCCTGTCTTTACAGATATCACATGGGACACGCACCAGTTAAGCATCTCTTATGAATGTGGTAAACCGGTTTCAGAGGGAGGTAACGGATCACTTTTAGGTGAAGCCCCTGACTATTATAGAGTGGAAGTAGAATTGGAATTGGTTCCGACCGGACCCGGTTTCTAAACATAGCACAGAATAACCATGAACGGGTCCCTGAAAATAGTCGGAAATACTCCTGGGGATTCTTTCCTGTTGCACCGGTTTATGTTAATCATCATGGTTTTGCTGGTTGCCTGTGGCGGCATCATAATTGCTCAGGAGCCCGAACCTGATAGCCTGTTGGTGTTCAGGTTTTTGAAACTTGATACAGAGCTCCCACAGCCAGGATCTTTTTTTAATGTGCTGGAGATTAAGAACAATGATGGTAAGCCTGTGAAAGGTCTGGTGAGATTTGGCACTCCCGATGGTTGGCATTTTATAGGCCCTTCAACAGATACATTGACCCTTCAGCCGGGAGGAACAAGGTTTATACCCGTCAGGATTTCCATTCCAAAAACTACCCTTGGAGGAATTTCATTTGTCATTGGGGCAGAGCTATTCGGTCCCGATCTCTACAATTATGCAAATTCATATATCTCGATTCGGAGAAAATCCAGGTGGGATATGCGCTTGAATACCAGTCAGGTGTATATATCAGATTACAAACCCGCAGGAGATCTGACCATCTCCCTAAGCAATACAGGAAATGCCAATGAACTGGTGAAACTCTCTTTTGATATGGGTGGGCTGCTGGAGTTCAGGGAAGCGCTTGAAGCGGATAGTTTTCTTTTTGTGGATTTGCCAGCCTATCAGGACACGGCTCTTCTGTTCAGGATTCAGCGCAAGAAAGAGATCTCTTATGCTGAAGAGCAAGCGTTGAAAGGAAGCTGGCGGTCAAGGAGTCTGGGTATCGAAGCATCTACCCCTGACCGGTCACGTTATGGATCGGTTCGGGCAACGTCATTGGAGAACAGCTATATCAACAAACTTCCCATGCGAAACTCACCTTTGAATGCGGAAGCTACCATCTATAACCTTCTGTCTCAACGCAGAAAAAAGATGTCTGTGAGGGTATTTGGAAAAGTGCTGTTCCCGGAATCACAACAGCTTAATTACTCAGTGGGTTACTATAACCTCTATTTTGATCCTGAAATGAACAGAGACGTTGATCTTTATCAACAATTGCGCTACATGGTGAAATACACCGATGAAACTTCCATGATCTGGATGGGCGACAGGCTTGGAGTTGGTGAGCTGCATACCCTTACGGGAAGGGGGGTCAGGGCCACCCATAGGATCAACGACAGACACACAGCATACGTAAATGTGATTCAAAACCCCTATTCAAGAAATATTGGTGGATTTGCCGGTTACGAGGGGTATATAGGGGATGTGACATGGAATACAGGTGTGACCCTTGAAGCCTCCACCAATAAGGGATACAGCCACTACTCCTATCACTTGGGAGGAATGTACAGGCTGAAGCAAAAACATACCTTTACGCTCCAGACTGTTTCCTCCATCAGCTCATTTGGTGTTAGCCGCTACCTGGATAATGATACCACCGTTGTGGGTGTAGCTTATCGGTTTTCATACCGCTACAATGATAAACGCCTGATGATCAGGGCTGAGAATATGAATACCCTCTATTCATATTTAAGGAATAGTGGGATCAACCGCATCTATCTAAACGGGAGATACCTCATTGGGGAGCAGCTGAGAATCCGTGCCAGGTATCATCGAAATGACTACGCATCCAGTAAATATCCCTATAATTTCTTCTACCCTCCAAACAAAAATATCAATGAGAATGCCAGGGTGATACTCTCTTATAACCGGGGAAGTATCACCTACCAGGCTGGACCGCAGTATACCGGAGCCGTGCGCAGTTATTACTATCCTGTTAATGACTACAGTACCCGGTATACCAACTACCAGCCCGGGTTTATGGGATCAGTCTCTTTTAGGCTTGGTGGGATGAGGAGTATCTCACCCAACTTCACATTCAATTCCATGTATTACAGTTTTACTACCAATCAGACCAATGAAAATCCTGAGGAGTATATTAATAATTGGACCTATACCTTTGGGATCAACTACTATGACCAGGCTTTCAAGCTGAACGCTTATTATACCACAGGTGAAGCCACTGATATCTACAGGAGTGCTGTCATTTATGATGATCCTCTGATAAACCAGGCCTTTCACATCAGGCCCTTCTATGAGCGTTATTTTTTCAAGGAGGCCATCCGCGTAAGTGCTTTCGCTAGTTATTCTTATTACATGCCCTCTTTGAGGGAGAACATACTTATCAATCTCACCACCGATTTCCATGTGCGTAATTCCTGGAATTTCTTTGCAAGTTTCAATGTGTACCGGGTAAGCCGAAATGATGTGAATGTGGGGAGGATAACAACCAGGGATGTAAACATGATGGTGGGTATTCGGAAGGCTTTTGATATTCAGCAACCCCGCATGTCCTATCATGACCTCTCCATCGTCGGATTTAATGACCTGGATGGAGATGGGAGGAAAGATGCAAATGAGAAACCCATTTCAAATGTGTTGATCACCATATCCAGGGATCCGGTAAAGAATGTAGATACCCGGTCGGGTTTTGCTGAAATCAGCATGATCACGGATCCCCATGGAGAGATATACTATGGAAGTATCCCCGAGGGAACCTATGACCTTAATATCTCACCCTTGTCAAACCTGGAAGAGCTCTATTTTTTACATGGTGAGAAGCAGACCATTGATGTGACCGACGACATGATCCATTACCTTCCAATGGTTGAGAGCTATAAAATACGTGGAAAGATTATCATTGACCGGGATCCCAATTCCAATGAGGGAATTATTTCTCCTGAAGGGATCCGGATTACTGCAGTAAGTGAAATAGGGGAAACCTACTCAACCCTCACCAATAGTTTTGGTACCTATGTGCTGGATCTTCCCAAAACCAGTGCTTACACGGTTAATATCTATAATGTATTCGGAGAGAATTTCAGGCTTGAAAGGGGATCATATACGGTGCAGTTTACGGAGAACAAAACCATTTACCTGGATTTTAAATTTTCAGAAAGACGGCGTGCCATACAGTTCAATGGCGAAGAACCTATATTCCAGTTTAACCTGGATAACGGAAATAATCAACAATA
>SDBT01021658.1_pt1 | contig 10044 bp, 6 predicted proteins | sample 2277101 | NCBI WGS metagenome assembly SDBT01 (sample SAMN10404973, study PRJNA504765) | marine sediment metagenome | isolation source: marine sediment core GS10_PC15, 103 cmbsf | place: Arctic Ocean: Southern Knipovich Ridge | collected 2010
CGTCCGGTACGGGGCCCGGACGCTACGGTTGAATGAAGAATGCTCTAGATGAGGAGTAGTCCCGGAGGGACGACAGTCAGTAGCCCAGGGCGCGAGCCCTGGGATTCATGGTCGTTTGAGAACCGAAGCCCCGGAGGGGCGACAGAGACACGCGCAGCGCTCGTCTTCCTCTGTCGCCCCTCCGGGGCTCAAGATGTGCGGGCGCACGGATACCGGGGGCTTGCGCCCCCGGCTACTGACTGGCGCCCCTTCGGGGCTGAAACGTCGGAGCTGGAGCATTTTTCGTTAAACCGTAGCGTCCGGGCCCCGTATCGAACGTAGGATTATCGAAATGCCTACGGCCGACAGGGGCGTCGGCCGCTACATGCAGATGAAAAACGCTCTAAAGCGTCGGGGCTAAGACGTCGGAGCTATGGGGCCGCGCAGCGGGACTCGCCCGCGATCTGGGCGGCGGCGTAGCGGATCACCTCAACGGCGTCTTCGAGCGAGGAGTAGACGGTGGGTGTCGCGCCGGCGGCGAAACGCCAGACGTAGCGCGTTTCCTCACTCGGGCATACCAAGAAAACCTCTTTCCCATACGCCAGGGCCATGCCGATCTCGACCGCCGTCCCGTGCCCGGCTTCGATCCGGTCGCAGTGGGCCAGGAGAATGTCGCACTTCTCCACCGAGATGCGGTCGGCCGGGCCGTAGAGATCGCTACGGCGTTCGGGGTCGTCGCCGGGGATCTCCGCCCCGGGGTGGATGAAGCGGACGTTGGGAATCTCGGGGATCCGGTCGCGCCAGCCGCCCTTGCTGCCTCGGACGGCTCCGGCCAGGTAAACGCTGAGCATGCTTCTCTTTCTCCGTCTCGCGAACACGCCGTGCATCGGAACGGCTCGATCGTAGGCCGGGGGCGGAGTTATGGCAATCTGTCGTTTGTGCCAAGTAAGGCCTGGACGCTCACTCGGGATTCCGCCGGATCAGAACCGCCGTCAGATCATCCGCCTGCTTGCAGCCTCGCGTGAAGGTTTCGACGTCGGCCTGCAGGCTCTCGATCAACTCCGGCATCGGCAGGGCGGCGTTGCGCTGGACGAACTCTATCACCCGCTCTTCGCCGTACTGCTCGCTGTCCGGATTGGCGGCCTCGTAGAATCCGTCGGTCAGCAGCACCAGCGTGGCACCGGGTGAGAACCGGAAGGGCGGCGGCGGGTCGTATACCAGTCCCGGGAGGACCGCGAACGGCACGGCGTCGGCGACGCGAGTCTCGACGCCCTCGGCCGAAATCAGGAAGAGCGGCCCCTGCCCGCCGGAAGTGTATTCGAGCGTGTGCGTCTGGGGGTCCAGGATGCCGATGATGGCGGTGACGAAGCGATCGTCGTCGAGGTCTTCGGCCAGCAAGTCGTTGACGCCGGCAGCGACCGTCGGCAGGTCTTGTGTCACCGAGAGCAGCGCCCGCAACAGCGAGCGACCCTGGGCGATGATCAGAGCCGCCCCGATCCCATGGCCGGTCGCGTCGGCCAGGAAGACCGCCAAACGACCGTCCTGGAGCGGGATGAAGTCGTAGGCATCGCCGCCGGTCTCATCCGCCGGGCGGTTCCACCCCGCCACCTGGTAGCCCTCGACGACTGGGTTCTGCTTGGGGAACAGGCTCTGCTGGATACCGCGCGCCACCTCGAGATCGTGCTGCATCCGCTGCTTCTCGGCGAACTCCTCGAGCAAGCGGCCGCGATCGAGCGCGACGCCCGCCTGGGCACTCAGCGCCCGCGCCAGTTCTTCATCCTCCTCACCAAACGGCTGGTCCTGCTTGTTCAGCGCCTGCAGCACGCCGATCAGATCGCCTTGGATGTTCTCGAGCGGAAACGTCAGCAGGTTCTGCGTTCGATATCCGGTCTTCTTGTCCACCTCCTGGTTGAAACGCGGGTCGGCGTAAGCGTCGGGGACGTTAACGCAGTCCCGCTCCTGGGCGGCCTGCCCGGCGATGCCCTTGTCCGCCGGAAAACGGATCGTCTCAACCCCCTTGGCGACCCGGCTGTACAGCTCGTTGGTCTCGGCGTCGAAGAGAAAAATCGTGGCGCGGTCGCAGTGCAGCACCTCGCAGGTCGCCTCGACGATCGTCCCCAGCAGCACGTCCAGGTCGTTCGTAACCGCCATATAGCGGGCGATGTCGAGTATCCGCCGGAGGTGCTCGTTCTCGTGCTCGAGTTGTTTGACACTGGCCATTGCACAACCAAAGAGTGGCACAACCAAAGGGTGGCACAGGCGTCTCGCCTGTGGAGCACGCTGCCCGGGAACCACACAGGCGGGACGCCTGTGCCACCCTGACAAGGGCAATCCTTCGCCAGCCGCCAGGAAAACGGACCTGTACGATGCAGAGGTCCGCTGGACTCCCCCAGCTCGCGCAGCGTAAGCCCGACGGCCGGTTTCCGCAATCACATGCTGTCGCGCTGCAGCCGGCGGACGGGCGTGAACTCGAGAATGAACGTCCTGCGGCCGTGCCGAACAAAGCAAATCGACGCCTGGGTCTGGCCTCCTCCCGGCCGAATCCACTCCAGCGTCCCAACCCCGAACTTGTCGTGATTCACCAGCGTGCCCGGCTGCCAATCGGCGTACGGCGAACTCGACGCCTCGCGCAATGCCCGCCCGGTCGGGTCGTTGGGTGAGAAGACCGGCTCGTCATCGACCTCGCGGCGTCGGCCGGCGCGGACGCGGCGCGGACGGCGCATGGTTTCCTCCGGCGGGAGCTGGTCGTCCATCGGAACGAAACCGTCCCGTGTTTCTGAGGTCCCGTTCACCGCGCCTGCAAAGCTCTCCCACACGATCGCCTCATCGGGCAGCTCGCTGAGGAATTGCGACGCACACCGCGGCAGCAGCGCCCCGCGCAACAGACGTTGCCGCGCGTGTGACAGATACAGCCGCTCCCGAGCCCGAGTGATCCCCACAAAGCACAGCCGCCGCTCTTCCTCGATGTCACCCTCCTGCAGCGAGCGCTCGTGCGGGAGCATCCCCTCTTCGAGCCCGACCACGAAGACCACCGGGAACTCGAGACCCTTGGCGGCGTGCAGCGTCATCAACAAGACCACGCCGGCCGACTCGTCCACCGCGTCCTGATCGCTGGTCAGCGCCACGCGCTGCAGGAAGTCCTCGAGCGATGGTTCTTCGATCTCCTCCTCGTAGCGGGTGGCCGCGGTCACCAGTTCCTGCACGTTTGCCAGCCGATCCTCGCCGACCTCGTCGCGCTCCTTCCGCAAGTCGGCCTCCAGCCCGGACAGCGCCAGCACGTTGCTGACGGCATCGGCAACCGAACCCTGGGCGAAGTTCCTGAGCTGATCGAGCAGGTCCACGAACTTGCGCACGCGTGCCGCGGCCGCCGGCTTCAGCGTCGACACCCCCGCCGCATTCCGCATCAGCTCCAGCAGCGGCTGTCCGGCTTCCTCGGCGGCGTTGACCAGGCGGGTCAGCGTGGTCTTGCCGATCCCGCGCGCGGGCGTGTTGACGATCCGCACCAGGGCCACCTGGTCGGTGGGGTTGACCAGCACGCGCAGGTACGCGAGTGCGTCGCGGATCTCCTTGCGGTTGTAGAACTCCAGACCGCGCGCGATCTTGTACGGAATCCCGCGATGCCGCAGCGATTCCTCCAGCCCGCGTGAGATCGCGTTGACCCGGTACATCACCGCGAAATCGCTGTATGAGCGCCCGTGCTGGTGCGACTCCACGATCGTGGCGGCAATCTGCTCGGCCTCGTCGTAGCCGTCGCCAAACTCCCAGACGCCGACCGGCTCACCCTCGCGCTGCTCGGTCCACAACTCCTTGTGCTTGCGCCGCCGATTGCAGCGGATCAGCTTCGAGGCGGTCTTCAGGATGTTGCCGGTCGAGCGGTAGTTCTGTTCGAGGCGCACCACGACGGCGTCGGGATAGTCCCGCTCGAAATCGAGGATGTTGCCGAGGTCCGCCCCGCGCCAGCCGTAGATGCTCTGGTCCGGGTCACCCGTCGCGCAAATGTTGTGATGGTGCCGCGAAAGATGATTCGCGATCAGATACTGGGCGTGGTTGGTGTCCTGGTACTCGTCGATCAGCACGTAGCGGAAGCGGACGTTCAACCGCTCGGTGACGTCGGAATGGTCGCGCAGCACGATCGCCACCCGCATCAGCAGATCATCAAAATCGACCGCGTTGCGCTGCTCGAGCAATTGCTCGTACGCCTCGTACACCCGCCCGATCATGCGTTCGTCAAAGAACCCGCCTCCGTCGATCAGGTCCCCCGGCCCCTGCAGGCGACTCTTGGCGTCGCTGATCCGGGCCCGAACAACCTCGGGCCTGACCATCTCCGGGCTGACCTTGCAGATCGCCAGCGCGTCCTTGATCACGCGCTTCTGGTCGGCCTCGTCGTAGATCGTGAAGCCCGGCCGCACGCGCCCCAGCGGGCCGAACTCACGCAGCAGACGCACACCCAGCGCGTGAAACGTGTACACCCACATCCCCCCCGCGACGCCCAGGGCGGTGATCCGTTTCTTCATCTCCGCGGCGGCCTTGTTGGTGAACGTGATCGCCAGGATGTTCCGCGGCGGCACGCCGGCCTGAACCAGATGCGCCGCTCGCCGCGTGATCACGCGCGTCTTACCGCTGCCGGGCCCGGCGAGCACCAGCAGCGGCCCGTCGCGGTGGGTCACCGCCCGGCGCTGCGGGTCGTTCAGGTCGGCCAGGATCGGATTGGTCTGGGCATTGCGAACCGCCATACTCGAGATATACCCGGTTCACCGATCAGCGTCCACGGACGCTCCCGGCGCTGTGTCTCGATAGGGTTTGCTGCTGCTAAACAGCTACAGCGGAACGGGATTCCCCACCCTCGGGCCGCGCCCGGCAACCTGCTGAGACCAAAGTGATTACCGTCTTCACCGCGAGGTTCAGCCAGCCCGGTCACTCCGCCGATAGGTTATGCGGAGGCGTCGCGCGCCAGCGCGTCGCGCGCCCGTCCCGAGCGCGGATGGGCCTACGCAGAAACCCGAGTGCGAGAGGTTTGCGATGTTCTGGGTTACTTTCTTGGGGCTGTTGCTGGGCCTGTTCAGCGCGTTGCAGGCCTTCGCATAGGCGCGAAACCACCGGCCTCAGCGAATTCCATATCCGATCAGCACACGCCGACGGCGCTGCCGCGCCTCAAACGATGGATGGGTGACGGGTGGCCCATGGCTTCAGCCGTGGGGGACCCGAATTGGTCCAGGGGCAGTCGACGTCGCCCCCGCGTGATAGCGATAGACACGGATCTCCCTCGGCCGATCGTCGGGCGACACCGGCTCGGGCGCCGCGTGCAGCAGTTCCAAACGCTGGCCAAACAGCCCGTCCAGGTCTTCAAAGAACTCGGGGTTCCGCGCGGGCGACGTCATGTGCTCAGTGTCGACAATGAAGTAGCCCGTCGGATGCTCGTTCAGACATTCGGCCAGGTAGCGCACTTCACCACCCCACCAACGCCACTCGATGAACCGCCGATCGGCATAGAGCGCGACCCGGCGGAGGCGGCTGTCGCCGATGATCGGCGTGTCGGGCGGGGTGTTCCCTGCCAACCAACTCGCGGCGGCGCGCACGCGCTCATACCCGCTGTGGATCGGACGCAGCAGCCACGGACTCGTGACCAGCACGCAGAACGCCACGATTCCGACGACGAGCCGCGGCCGGGTCAGCCAGGGCGAACGCACTACCCGCGCCGCGAGCCCGCGGCTCAGCCACCAGGCCCCTTCCGCCGCCAGCGGTAACGATAGCGCCACCAAGATCAGCGCGTGCCGACGATCCAGGTACGCATATCGATACTCCAGCGCGTGCAGGAGCAGGAGATGAATCCCGAGCGCAATGCCCAGCACGCGCGCCGCGACACCGCGCGGCCGGGCGACGATCACGCCGACGATCGCGAGCAGGATGTATACGACCCGTCCGGCGCGAACCCACTGCCGCAGAACGTCTACCGGCACCAGCAGGTTCGCGGCGCGGCTCGCTTCTGCTTGTGCCGGACACTGCCCAACACTCGCCTGCTGTGGCGATTGGGGCGATTCGGGGGGCTGTTCAACGCGCGCCGCGAAGCCAAACTTGAGCAGGTCGAGCGGCGACTTCTTCGGAATCAGCTTGCCCGTCGCGAACTGATAGGGTCCCACCAGGCAGCAAAACACCAGCACCATCGCCACGGCCAATCCAACGCGGCGTCTCAGTGGCCAGACACGCTGAAACAAGAGCACGAGCACGCCCACCAGCAGCACGGAGCCGCCTTCCGGCCGCGTCAGAAACGCCAGCGCCGACGCCGCCGCGCCCAGCAGCAGGTATCGCGACCGCCGCGTCTGCATCCCGGTCAGCAGCGCGGCCAGACCGGTCAGGTACAGCGCCAGGTGCGGCAGGTCGGTCAGCACGTCGGCCCCAAAGCGGCAGGCATCCGGCAGGACGGCCAACATCGCCGCCGCGATCAGCCCGCGCCGCCGACCGTAGATGCGGCTGGTCAGCCAGTAGAGTGCCAGAATCGCGCCGAGGCTGCCGGCGATCGTCACCAGTCGCCCGGCCAGAATCCAACCGTTCGGCCCATCGCCCGCGATCCAGGTAAGCGGCTTGTGAAACAGGAGAATCAGGATCGGGTACAGCGGGTGTTGATCGTATCCACGCAGCGCCGACAGAGGATCCGCGGCGAGATCCCGGGCGTAAGTGATCAGCAGCGCGCTGTCGGGCGAGACCGTCACCGCCGCCCACACGTGATACGCCCGCAACAGCAGCGCAAGCGCACAGATCAAGAGCAGCCCTGCAACGATTCGGCGTCGAGTCGGTCTGTTCAAGGCAACTGCGGTCACTGCCGCGCCTCCAGGGCCAGCTCGTAGCCGCGCAGCGTGTTCCGCGCCGCGGCGTCCCAGTTGAACTCGCGCGCCACGCGCGCCGCGAGATCGGGGCTCGGCTCGGCTGCCAAGGCGGCTTCCACCGCGGCCCCGATAGACCGTGGATCATCCGGCGCGCAGTAGTGGGCGCTTTCGCCGAAGTACTCGCTCGTGCAGCCGCCCGGCGTCACAACAATGGGGCATCCACACAGCGCCGCTTCGAGACTAGCCAACCCCGGCGTCTCGTACCAGCTCACGCAAGCATGCACGCGCGCTCGATGATAATGCTCACGCAACTCCGCCGCCGCGCACTGTCCGACAAAGCGCACGTCGGCGCCGGCGCTGCGCCGGCAACGCTCCGCGTAACGCCGGCTGAAACGCCCCGCCTGCCCAACCAACGTCAGCGGAATTCCACTGCCGCGCAGCGCCTCCAGCAGCGCCAACTGGTTCTTCCGCGGCTCGATCCGCCCGACGCACAGCACGCCGCGGCGCTCACCCGTGGCTTCGTCGGGCCGCGGCGCGAAGCTGTCGGTGTCAGCCGCGTTCGGCACGACCACCGCCGGTCGCCGCAGGCCGAAGCGCTGCTCGATGACTTCCTGTTCGGCGGCGCTGTTCGGCAGGATGACCGCGCAGGTATCAAGCAGGTATCGGGCGGCGCAACGAAAGCTCAGCAGTCGGCGATTCCAGCCGCGCGGACCCGCCCGGCCGCCGCGCTGCAATAACCGCAGCGTTTGATATCCGCTGCTGCCGAGCAGCCGCGCCAGGGCACCCTGCACACCGGCCCGGGCGCCGCGGTCAAACTCATCCGCGGGCCAGTAGATCGTGCTCAAGACCGTTGGCATGTGTGCGGAGCGCAGACGCCGACAGACTGCCAGGTGCTCCCAGAGGCGATCCAGGTGAAAGAGGTGGACGACGTCGAATTCTCGGAAATCTCGACCAAGCGCATGGGCCGGCTCAACCGTCACGCCCAGCCGCTCGAGCCCGGCCTTGGTACACAGAATCTGCGTGGTGTCTCCCCCCGGGTGCGTCTCCAGATTGTCACGCACGAGCCAGAGGGCACGCATGATGCACAGTCGCTTACCGGTGCGGCGCGGGGCCGCGCTCAGGCCCGCGCGACAAACTCACCGCTGGTCATTCGTCCATCGATCAGCACTTCGCTGATCCGCGCCGCGGCGCGGCCATCACCATATACGTCAATCGGCCGAGCCATCGCCTGGTAGGCCCGCGGGTCGCTGAGCAGACGCGACGCTTCGCTCACGATCCGCTCCCGGCTTGTGCCGACCAGCCGCACCACGCCCGCCGCGACCGCCTCCGGCCGTTCGGTCTTCTCGCGCAACACCAGCGTCGGCTTGCCCAAGGCGGGTGCCTCTTCCTGAATACCGCCCGAATCCGTCAGCACCAAGTACGATCGCGCCAACACCGCCACCAGGTCCGCGTAATCGAGCGGCTCAACCAGCCGCACGCGCTCACAACCGTCCAGGATTTCACGCACCGGCCGCTGCACGTTCGGGTTGAGATGAACCGGATAGAGCAGTTGCACGTCGTCGTGACGCTCCGCGAGCTCACGCAGCGCCTCGCACAACTCGCGAAACGGCTTGCCGAAACTCTCGCGGCGATGAGCCGTGACCAGGACGAGCCGCCGGTCGCCCGGATCCAGCTCGTCCGGCAACCGACGCTGACCGACCCGCTCGCGCATCCAGTGCAACGCGTCCACGATCGTATTGCCGGTCAGGTAGATGCTCCGGGCGTCAACTCGTTCCTCGAGCAGATTGTCGCGCGCCCGGACGGTCGGCACAAAGTGGTAGTCCGCGACGACGCCGGCCACCCGGCGGTTGACCTCCTCCGGAAACGGCGCGCGCTTGTCGCGCGTCCGCAAACCGGCCTCGACGTGGGCCACCCGGCAATCGCACAGGAACCCCGCCAGCGCCCCCGCCAGCACCGTCGCCGTGTCGCCCTGCACGACGACCACGTCCGGCTTCAGTTCGGTAAACGTCGAGCGCAGACCGAGCAGCAGGTGTCCGAGCAAATCGCCGGGGTGCTGCTCCGGCCGCATGAGCTCGAGGTCGAGATCGGGCTCGAGCTCGAAGTCCGCCAGGGCGGTGTCGAGCAGCGCCCGGTGCTGGCCGGTCGCGCACAACGTCACGCGGCACTGCTCGGGCCGGTCGCGCAGCGCGAATATCACCGGCGCAAGCTTGATTACCTCCGGGCGCGTCCCGAAAACGACCAGAATGTGCTTCATGTCCCCCACTTTACCGCCAGCCCAGGGCCGACGCTATCCCGCCCACGAGCCGACGAATGACACGTAGTCCGCCGCCCGCGCCGCCCACGAGTTGGCCCGCGCGAAGCGCACCCGCTCGCCCGCCCGGTCACCGCCTTCCGCCAATGCCGCCCGCAGATGCTCGGCAATCTCGTCCGCGCTGCGACCGACCCGCACCAACCCGTCAAAACAGTCGGTGTCAGCCACCGGCGTCGATACCACCGGCTTGCCGAGCGACAGATACTCGTAGATCTTCACGGGGTTCGCCGCTCGTGACACGCGGCTCCTATCGAACGGCACCCAACCAACGTCGAACGCCTGCACGTAAGCCGGCACGCGGTCGTATGGCCGTGCTCCCAGAAACGTCGCATTCTCGACCCCCACCAGCACATCGACTGAACTACGTCCATCGTGCGGGCCGACGAACACGAAGTCATACTCCGGCAGGGCGCGCACCACCCGGGCGATCAGCTCCCAATCGATCCACTCGTAGAGCGCCCCGACGAATCCGACGATCGGCCGCCCGCCAGCCGGCACGTCGCGCGGCCGCGGCGACAAACGGGCCCCGGTCTCGAACCGCTCCACGTCCACGCCGTTGCGAATAGTGGCGATCGGCAACCCCGCCCGCCGCTGCCGCAGCGCCTCGGCTAGTGTCGCGGCGGTCACAACCACTCCCCCCGCTCGCTGAACCAGCTCGGCCTCCCATTTCTCGTAGAGTGGGGCGAGCCGCGCGTGCGGAACGTGAACGGCCACGTCGTCGATGCAGTCGTAGACGATGTGCTTGAACGGCAGACTGTCCAGCCACGGCGTCCAGACCGGCGAGATGACCACCGCCGTCGCCTCTGAGACCGCCACGAGCCGGTCGAGCTGGCGGCGTAGGCCGGAGGCGCGGCGCCGAATCGCCCGCCGCAAGCGGCCCTCATTCGCCGGATTCCACCAGCGGGCCGGGTACGTCGGCCAGGGGCGTACAAC
>SDBT01021659.1_pt1 | contig 10044 bp, 9 predicted proteins | sample 2277101 | NCBI WGS metagenome assembly SDBT01 (sample SAMN10404973, study PRJNA504765) | marine sediment metagenome | isolation source: marine sediment core GS10_PC15, 103 cmbsf | place: Arctic Ocean: Southern Knipovich Ridge | collected 2010
AAACGATGGATAATCCAAGAGTAAAAAAAGAGTTTTTTCAAATACTAAAAGAAATAGGGTTTTCGTCATTAGTAAGTATTTTCTTAATAATATCTCTAGGTGCTATATTATTTGTATTTCCAGGATGTAACGTAAAGAGTAAAGAAGTTACTGTAGAAGATGTTTGTAAGAACGTATCTCGTTATTGGTACGGAGACCAAGGAGTAGACCCATCTAATAATCAACTTTGGGAATGTTATGATTGGGAGATGTTGGCTAGGTAAATTAAACTTGAAAAAGATTATTTCAAAATAAAACTTTACAAAACCCTATATTTCGTTATATACTAATTGAAGGGGTTGAGATTGATATTAAACCCTTAATCTTTAATAGAACGTAAATTCGAAAGGTTTATTAATGGTAGAAATAATCGGAGGAAAAGAAGTAATTGATGTACAACCAAAGAAAATAGAAATTGAACCTATGTTAGAATCTATGTATTTTACTGTTACATTAGTAACTCCAGAAAAACCGGTTCATATTTTAATTAAAGCTACTAGTGCAATAGAAGCATTAGAATTTGTTCAAAGAGAAGAAAAAGCCCCAGCAGTAGCAGTTCATGTTACTGAGTATACAAAGTATTATGACGCTACTGACCCTAAATACATTATAAAAGAAAAAAGTGAGGGTGGTAAAAACGAAGAAGAAAATAAAGGAGAAGTGAATGTTTAAGAAAATACTATTTAGCTTATTTATAACAATGTGTCTCGTAGCAACCCCAGCCGTAGCTCAAGAGGAAACGGTTACAGAGAGTACTACAGTTTTGGAATTACCTACAATAGAAGTTTTAGAGAAAGTTCCCGAACTTAAACAAGGTATAATTTATTCCTTGGATGACCAGGAGCTCTCGTATGCTTTTACTGTTGAAGTTTTAAATTATAAAGGAATATCATTAGAAGGCGGTTATTCGGTAAAAGATACTTTATTAGCAGTAGCTTCTTATAATCTAGGTGGTTTACAGAGATTTGGGATAGATACACCGATTACCAATTATTTAGATTTAAACGTAGGTTATTATATAGGATTAAAAGATTTAAATGATTCACATGAACGCAAATTTGATCACGGAGTATCGGCAACGTTGTTGAATATTAAGTTTTAAACTAACACTATATCGGGCAATTCCCTGCCGTTATGGTGGGGGGTTGCCCGTTTTTTTTTTGGAGGATAATTATGACTAATTCAGAAAAGTATTTAAAGAATTTTGGTAAACTAGAGTCTTGGCAAGAAGATATAGTAAAAAAGAGTTTAGGGTATCAATCTGCTCTTTTAAAAGATTCTCTTGTTAATTTAGGTAAAGAATTTTTAAAATCTATTCGTGGTGTAGCAAAGAGGCTCAATGCACCTGACTGTCGATCAGGAGATCACGGGTTCGAATCCCGTCACCATGACCAGCACCAATAGTATATGAGTATTATGACTGGCTTCCAACCAGTAGAATCGAGTGCGAGTCTCGATTGGTGCTCCAGCCGAGTAGTTTAACGGTAAAACAGCAGGCTTATACCCTGTAAGCCCCAGATTAGGGCGTGATACGGGTTCAACTCCCGTCTCGGCAACCATTAGGAGAATTATTATGGACGAAGAATGTAATCATTGTAAATCGAAGAAAGTTAAGCCTCAAGGGGTAGATACTGATTTAAGAGAAGAAATATTTTTCTGTGAAGATTGTCATAAATTGTTCGGTCTTCCTATTCAATATGATTAATTGGGGATGAATTGGTCTCGACTTTGGTAGTTGTCATATAAGTTGCGTGTCGAAGATGTCTAGTTGGCTTCGTTAAATATCTAGGCAAAAAAACAAATGCTAACGAACAAACGTTAACATCGAGCGATTTCGAACTAGCTTTTGCTACTAACGTAGCACCTGAAGGTGGTTCTTCTAAGCTCCAAACAGTCTTAGTTTAAATACTAAGCCCTTTTATAATTTCTCCTGCGAGTTATAAAAAGGAACTAGACAGGATAGTGTAGTTATTGTCTAAATAACTATTACAAAATTTTAAGGCTCGTTCTATTAAATTCTGTTTATCGAAGTTAATAGAATTAAATTAAAAGATAAACTACACACGTAGTAATTTGTATGAAGCACTTAAAGGACGTGGGTTCGATTCCCACCATCTCCACCATAAACGAACGATTCGTAGGATAATGGTATATACTCTTCCAGCTAAATAGGACAGATGCCAGGTGACAATATTTGAAATTAGAATATTAGAGTCCAAACCCGTAAGGGGCTGTCTCGGTCGTTCGTTCCAGCTCCGTAGTGTTAACGAGCATGTCCGGCTTTTAACCGGAGGGAGCGAGTAGCCAATCTCGTCGGGGCAACCATATGGCTCTTTAGCCCAATAGGCAGAGGCAACAGATTCAAAACCTGTTCAGTCCTAGTTCGAATCTAGGAAGAGCTACCAGCTTCGTAGTATAACGACTATTATACATGGCTCTTAACCATCGAGATGGGGGTTTGAATCCCCTCGAAGCAACCAGCGAGTGTAGCCGAATTGGCATAGGCAACTGTCTTAGAAACAGAAATTTGGAGGTTCGACTCCTCCCATTCGCACCAGTTGAGTGTAGCTCAATAGTAGAGCATTCGGTTGTGACCCGAAAGATTCGAGTGCAATTCTCGACATTCACCCCATTTAGAGAGAAGGCAGAAAGACAGACAAGGAGACAGACATGATAGTAAAAATTAAAAGAGATGATAAAATTAATGGTAAATATAAAGATAGTTGGGCTTATTTTGAAGGAGACAAAATTGTTCCACATATCGTTGATTTGAGTAATACAGATGCTAATACTAGATATAAAGATATTTTATTTATTCTAAGACCAGATACAAAGATTAATATAAAAGAAGATTGTTCTTGTGGTGAAGAACATAATTTTGGATTATCATTGACTATTGAAAAAGAAAATAGAGTTATAGGTAGGGTTCTTACTAATAGAGCTACCTATCTTATGAATGATTCCGGTAAGACCGTAGACAAATTATTTTAAACTAAACTAATAGAGAGTTGCCTTCTCTCTATCCATGAAGATTCGTATAGTGGTAATACCCCCTCCTGATTAGAGGGTGACGACAGTTCGATTCTGTCATCTTCTACCAGCGGATATAGGCCAATCGGTAGAGTCAAAGAGCTTAAACCTCTTTCAGTGTTGGTTCGAATCCAACTATCCGTACCATGAGAGATAACTCAGATGTAGAGTGCTTCCCTGAAGAGGAAGAAGTCGAGGACTCAAGCCCCTCTCTCTCAACCATTAGCCGATTAGTTCAATAGCAGAATGTCTGTTTTACATACAGAAGACGAAGGGGCAGTACCTTCATTGGCTACCAAGTAGGTTGGCTGAGTGGCTTAAGGCGTTCGGTTGCTAACCGAAAGAGTGTAAAAGCTCCGTCAGTTCAAATCTGACACCTACTGCCAAGTCGTGTGGTGTAATAGGTAGCACAAGACACTGTTAATGTCTTGGTCTTGGTTCGAGTCCAAGCGTGACTGCCAGGAAGATAGGTCAATGGTGACAAACTGTCTTGAAAACAGTCGGGTGTTACAGCCTACAGAGTCCGATTCTCTGGTCTTCCGCCAATCAGCACAGTCGGAGTTTTCATGTGGTCTTTCTCGACGAAAAAAAGACCACTCCAATATCAGCACAGAATGAGTTTTGCGGGTTTCTCGTTAAAAAAACCCTCCCTACCTCTTTGGTGTAACGGACAGCATAAGGGTCTTCTAAACCTTTGGTACTAGTTCGAATCTAGTAGGAGGTACCACCTTTTCTTTTATATTTTTTCTTTTGCAGGTTAAAAAGTAAAAAATAAACCACTGCCTATAGCTTAATGAATAAAGCACCGGTCTACGAAACCGAAGACTGATAGTTTGAATCTATCTAGGCAGTCCATATGATGATGAAACAAGTATTTTGTAAATATTGTAATTTTTACGTATGGGTTCAATATTTAGGAACTTGTTGGAAATGTCCTAATTGTAGAGAATTCATAGAAGAATAAGATTTGCGCAGACAAGCTTTGGTAGGCTAAGGGGTCTCATAAGCCTCTATATTGTGGGTTCGATTCTCACCTGCGCTACCAGAGAGTAAGGTGTTAGTGGCAGCATGCTGGATTCCAAACCCAGTGGTCATGGTTCGAGCCCATGTATTCTCGCCACAGTGAGAAGTGTTGAAGGAAACATACGGGCTTTGGAAGCCTGAGATGCTGGTTCGACTCCAGCCTCGCTGACCATATGATGGGAGTGACGAGGTCTTAACTGATACTTCCTCCCACACCATGCCTTATCGTCTAACGGCAGGACGCCAAGCTTTGAACTTGGAAATTGGGGTTCGATTCCTCACGAGGCATCCAGGGACTTTAGTTCAACGGTAGAACATCTCTTTTGCAAGGAGAAGACGAGAGTTCGATTCTCTCAAGCTCCACCAGGGTAAGTGACCGAATGGCCAGGTGGTTGGCTGCAACCCTTCCGAAACAGGTTCGATTCCTGTCTTACCCTCCAGCCTGTGTAGTATAGTGGTAATATGCCTGTTTTGTAATCAGGAGACCGGAGTTCGATTCTTCGCATTGGCTCCACATTGGGTGTATGGTGAAATTGGTATCACTCTGAGCTGTAACCTCACAATTCTTGGTTCGAGTCCAGGTGCACCCACCAAATATTGGGGCTGTAGTGTAAAGGTAGCACGACAGGCTTTCAACCTGTAAGTCTGAGTTCAACTTCTCAGTTGCCCTACCATTCCTTCCTAAATCGCTTACTTCAAGCGTGAATACAAGTTATTTCAAAATAAACCTTTACAAATGTCCATATTTAGGTATATACTAATTGATGGGGATGTAAGGACTATAACTTAGAATTTACCTAAATAGAGGGATTGTATGGACTTAAATAGAATTGATATTGAGTACAGTAAGATTAAAAATCTTAGACAATATAAGAATTTTTCTGAAGAGGATTTACGTAGAGTAGCTTATAGTAGAGCTATCGAGTATCAAATAGACGTAGATTCTCTTTTTGTTAATATAGAAGACCAAAAATCTGCTAAAGTCTTGATACGTAAGTATTTAGACGATTATACACCAGAGACCGTTTCGGACATTAATACGTTACGGTCTATTTTATTTTTGGAGGTGTTAAACTCTAGATTACAAGATGAGTTAAATGCAGATAAAGAAGATAAAAGAGATATTAACCTTAAAGCTGTAGAGACTATCCATAAGAATTTAAATCAAATACTAGTCTTAAAAGGTTCTTTAGGTCTTACTAAGGATAAAAAAGACGGAAATCTTAAATCCTTAGATGAAAAGATTAAGTTAATGAGAAAACAGTTTAAAGTTTGGATGGAACAAAATCAAGCTAGTAGAGAATGTGTTTGTCCTTATTGCTCCCAACATTTTTTATTAAGAATTAGAATGGAATATTGGGAAGCTCAAAAACATCCATTCTTTAAAGATCGAATTTTATATAATAAACCATTAATAGATTTGCATTTAAAAGGAGTTATTACCAAAGAAAAATTAGCGGAAATACTTGAATGTTCTCCAGACTATATTGGTTGGGTAATAGAGAAAATTCATAAGGTAAAATAAATGATTCAACATATAAGTAAAGAAGACACGGAATTCGTAGAATGTTTATATAACTCTATATGTATGGCAGAATCTTTATTTACTAATTATGATAATCTTTGTTTATTCGAAGAAGGAAAACTTGGTCATATTCGTTTAGGTCAGATTCCTTTAATGTCTCACGAATATTTAATAGATGAAGACCCGGAGCTAGATGATAAAGAAAATTTTGCTCTATTAACTACGGCTGCCAATTCTTATATATTTGCCGGAAGAAACTTTGGGAAAACTTTAACTGAAAAATTAGACATCTTGATTTCTTTAATATTATTAGAAGGTTGGCCACTTGGTTTAACTTCTTACGACGCTGTTCATATTAGAGGAATTTTAGAACCAATTATAGATTGTTTAGAAGACCACACGATTTTAAAACATTTTAAGAAAAGCGTCAAACGTAGTCCTACCTATTTAATTACCAGTAAAGCGAATGCAACTGTTGAAGGTATCAACATGAACATTCATAATAAGAATCCTGGTAACCAGTTCTTCCAAAAGCATTTTAAGAAAATTTGGGTCGAAGAAGCTTCGTTCGAAACTGAAGATGTTTATAGAAATAGAGTTGATAGTAAACATGAAATCGGTTGTATTGAAAGAGCAAGTGGAATGACCAATTTTATTAAAAGCTCTCCCGCAGGTAAAGTATTCTACGATTCTACTTTAAAACCTCAAGTTCTTAATTTACCTCAATACATAAATCCTTATTGGGATGAAAAAGAAAAAAAGAAAGCTGTTAAGAAGTTTGGAGGAGAATCAAGCGTAGGTTATCGTCTTTTTGTAAAAGGAGAAGTAGTTGAAGAAGGTTTGTCAGTATTTGATATGGCGAGAATAAAACCTTTTTTTGTAGAAGATAGAAGTTTAAAATGTCAAGAAGTTACAAAGAAAAATTTTCCTTATTTTAAAAATATTGTTATTTTAGAAAGACCTAATAACGCTTCTAATATTTATGTATGTGCTGATGTAGGAGAATCAGCTCCAACGGAAATTATAATATTAGCTCAAGTAAACGATAAGTTTAAATTCTTATATAATGTTACGCTGTATAACTTAACGGATAAAGAACAATATACTATCTTTAAATACATCGTTGAAAAATTAGAAGCTAATTATGTAGGAATTGATACTAGTGATGGGTTAGGTAGAGCAATCTATAGAAGACTAGAAGAAGATTTTCCAAAAGAAAATTTAGTTTGGGTTGGTTTTAATGAAAAAATATCAGTAGGTTTTGAGACCGATGAAAATAATAATATCGTTTATAAGGGAGGTCAACCAGTTAATGCTGAAGAATACGTTTCTGAATGGTCTATAAGGCATCTAAAAGAATTATTGTATGCTGGAGATATAGAAATTCCAGAAGATTCTCATAAGTTGTTCGTCCAATTAAACTCTGTAAAAGTATTTCACTCAGGTACTCGTACTATTTACGAATGTTATAGCGAGGAAGACCATTTATTTCAAGCCTTTCAAGTTTTTAGTATAGCTCATTGGTTTAATAAACGTAATATAAATAAATCAATAAGTCCTACTGACTTTTGCAAAGGATTTGTGGGGTGATATGAAAACTAAATTTTGTACGGATTGTAAAACATCAATTACTCCCACAAGTATTAGATGTAATAGTTGTAATACAAAAAACTTATATAGAACAGGGAAACTTAATAACACCAAAGAAAATCATTCTCAGTATATAGATGGTAGAACATATAAACTTAGATATTGTGAAGATTGTAGAATTAAATTAAAAGGACATGGACTTCCGAAAAGATGTAAAAGTTGTTCATCTAAAGACATAATACATCCAAGTTATATTGATGGTAGAAGTAAAAATGGTTATCCTAGGTGTTATAGTAAAGAACTAAAAGAACAGATTAAAAAAAGAGATAGTTACATATGCCAAAATTGTAACATGACTCAAGAAGAACATTACATTGTATATGGTAGAGATATTGAAATCCATCATATCGACTATGATAGACAAAATTGTAAGGAAACTAATTTAATAACTCTTTGTAAACAATGTAATATAAGAGCTAATTACAACAGAAATTATTGGCTAGAATATTATAATAAAAAAATAGGAGTAAGGTATGGCTATTAAAGGAATGACAACTAGTTTGCAATGGTTATCAGATTTATTGATGATGTTTCAAACTGAAGTTATAAAAATTCCAAAGCAATATAGGGAACAAGTAGTTCAAACTAAGAAACTATTATTGTCTGATACGTCAGGATTAATTAATTCTGTTCTAGACTTTGGTATAAATTGTGCTTTAGTTGATTATACTATAGAAACAAATAATGCTAATTTAACAGAAGAATTAAATAAATGGTTAGAAAACATTAATTCTGTTTATCGTGGAAGGCTGCCAGTAGGTATTGATGCTTTAGCAAAAGAATATTTTAGAGAAAGATGGAAAGGTGCTTCTAATTTAGTCTTAAGAACTTTTTGGGAAAACAAAGACGGATTAACCCTTCCTACTAGAATGTTTTTTGTAGATGGAGAAGATATTATAACAGAAAGAAAAGATGAACAAAAAGTTACTTTAGGTGATGAAAAATATTATATTAGAATTGATAGTAGTAGAGAAAACAATATTGCTATTCCTGCTAATAAAGACGAGTTATTATTTGTTCAAAGACCTTATGATTATTGGGGAGTATTACATCCCGTTCCTTATTTAATTCGAAGAGGGTTATTTAGAAATTTAAAATTCTTAACTCTAATGTCGGAAAAAGGAGAATATATCGTAGGACGTGCCTTAGAGTATTTATTTTTAATTAAAAAAGGCACGGAGAATATGGCTTTAACTAATAGACCTGAAATGGTTTATAGCGCAGAAGATTTAAAGAAAATTACAACGGAGTTCGGTGCTCTATTAAAAGACAAGAAGAATGCTACTGGAACACCTACTTATGCAACAAACTTTGATACTGATTTACAACATCTTATTCCAGATTATAAGATGGCTATAAATGAAACTATATATGCTCCTATGGAAAGAAGAATCTTAGCAGGTTTAGGTTTGGTTGATATTATAACTGGAACCTCTTCTAACAGAAGAGAAACGATTTTAAATCCAAAACCTTTTATTTCCGAAATTAAACAAGGGATAGAAGATTTTAAAATTCTAATTACTGATATACTAAAGACTGTAGAAGAAAAGAATTCTACTAGAAAAAAGTATTTTGGAGGCAAGTCTGTTAGGATAAAGGTCAATTCTGGCCCAGTAGAGCATTTTATTGATGATAAGATTAGAAACCATATTCGTAGTATGTATGATAGAGGAACTATCTCTATAGAAACATATAATAGTATCGTTGGTGGTGGAAATATTAATCACGGAGTAGAAAAGAACCGTAGAACTATTGAATCTAAAAATAAAGATGAGGAATTGTTTTATCCTCATTTAATTGATAATAGAGAAGGTGTTGGAAAGGATATTCCTGGTCAAAAGAAGTCAATAGAAGAAAATCCAGATATTCCTAAAAACCCAAAAGGTACTAAAGCTCCTGATAAAATTGGCCCAGAAAAAAAGAATTTTAAGGGTAGTTTAGAAGAAGGAAAAGTTCATAACTTAAAAGGACAAAATAAGGATAAGAACAATAAAACAGCTTACGGTGCTTTGGGGAGCGATCAATTTAAAACTAAAGATGAAGCTGAAGATAGAGCAGCAGTATTGAAGTGTGAAGGGACTCATACTCATAAAGACGAAGATGGTAATAAAGTTTTTATGCCTTGTTCTACTCATGCAATATGGGAAGATAGGTCTACGGAAGAAGCTAAGATTATAGGACAACCAGTAGACCCTAGAAAACCTACTTTTAAGAAAGCTGATTTAGAAGAATATTTAGATGACTACGAAGAAAGTAAAATCGTAAAAAGAAAAGAAGGTTATCATGTAGTATCTAAAGAAGGTAAAAATTTAGGTGGGCCATTTAAGACTCGTAAAGAAGCTTTAAAAAGACTAAGACAAGTAGAACATTTTAAAGGTAGGTTAGAAAGTTCTGGAGATGATCTTGACATAGATGAATTAGTAGAAATAAAGAAACTTGAAATTTTAGGGAAACAAAATAAGCTTTTAGATCAAATATTAAAGGAGTCTACAGATAATGAAAATTCTTAATAGCGAAAATACAGAAATTGATACTTTGGAGCTAGGAGAATTAGAAGCTGGGACTACTAAAACTTATGAATATACCCTAGAAAACGAAACTTTTGCTAATGTAGTAAATATAAAGGTTGAGATTGGGAATGAAGAAGTGGAGGTAGTAGATTTCCCTTTGAGCCTAGACCCTAAAGAAAAAGGTACTATTAAATTAAAATGGTCTCCTTCCACTACTATTAAACGAGGATTAAAAACTATTATTAAAGTTTCTGGAAAAGAGAGATA
>SDBT01021660.1_pt1 | contig 10044 bp, 10 predicted proteins | sample 2277101 | NCBI WGS metagenome assembly SDBT01 (sample SAMN10404973, study PRJNA504765) | marine sediment metagenome | isolation source: marine sediment core GS10_PC15, 103 cmbsf | place: Arctic Ocean: Southern Knipovich Ridge | collected 2010
AAGCTTGCGAGACAGAGTACATGTGAACAGAAACATGTTACTATCATATCTTTCACTGGCAGATTAAGAACTAAACAGATATCAGTAGTACAAGATGCTATTAAACTACTCAATGATACTAGAACAGTTCTATTAGCACTGAAGCCTGGATTTGGTAAGACAGTAATATCAGTATTTCTCGTTACTAGATTTCTCTCTCCTAAACGCAAGACATTAGTACTCATTAAAGCTAGTATTCTTCAATCACAATGGTTAGATAGTTTTAATAACTTCAGTGATGCTAAAGCTATATGTGTACCATCATCATCTGATCCGAAGAAAATTAGGAATGAATTTGATAAAGCAGTTGAATTAGTAGATGTGATTATCTGTATGTACAGAAGAGTTGACAAAATACCTTCTAATGTAATAGCATCAGTTGATATATTGATAGTTGATGAATGTGATGAGTTTGCAACTCATGATAAGGTAGATTCTTTACTAGCCACTACTCCATCATATGTTATATGTGCTACAGCTACTCCTGAAAGAGAGGATGGTATGCACAGGATGTTGAGATGTATGGTTGGATATAATGATGTCCAAAGAAGTCAATATGATCCTAATTTAACAATAACAAAGATAAATACACCATTCGAACCTGATATCGAATTCAATTCTAGTGGAGATATCATGTGGAGTACGATGGTAAAATCTCTATTGGAGCTCGAAGAGAGAAACATCATGCTCATGGATCTAGTAATTGAATGTGTTAAAGATGGTGATAAGATAATCATATTAACAGATAGGGTCTTTCATCCTCCTCTTATCAAAAAGATGATAGAAGAGAAAGATAATTCTATCACAGTAGATGTCATGTATGGAGATAAGAAATCATATAGTGATTCTGATGTACTTATAGCAACTAAGTCCAAATTAGGAAGAGGGTTTGATGAAGAGTCCTTTTGTCCGGATTACGATGGAATTCGACTTAATGTATTAATCATTGCTATCAGTGTTAAGAATAAATATACTCTTCAGCAGTACATTGGACGTGTCCAGCGCTCTGATAATCCAAAAGTATTCTTCTTTGTTGATCAACATTGTATTCATGAGAAACATTGGACTATTTGCAGAAAACTCTATGTTGATAGAGGAGCTATTATTCGTGAGATATGTTTAGATGAGTTTTAAAAGTTACTTCTTGATCTTTGTATTTTTCTCACTCCCTGCCGCATGCCTCAGAGTCTTAATGATACGCTTTCTCCAATCATTCCCAGTTGCCTTTTCACTCATGATATAAACATCTCCATGAGATAAATTTAATGTAATTCTATCACTAATGGGTTTACATTGTTGAAACCAGTTAAAATACAGCGGAAAATCTGCCCCAAGTCTTAGACCAACAACAATCTTTCTCTCAGCATCTCCGTGAAATTTAATATAACACTTCGAAGTATCATAATATCTATTGCCCTCTGCTGATAGATCTTCAGCTAAACTTCCTAAGAACTTTGGAAGTGTTTTTCTGATATGCTTCATATGAGACACCTTATCGAATGAGATAATTCTTCCTTTTTTATTCTCGTAGTCAGGTTCTTGTGATTCATCTGCAAAACACACATTATAACGTGCTTTCTTATTACAAACACGTCCGAACATATAAGCCTTAGTATCCCATTTGCATGCTTGTTGTTCTTCGAAAAATGAATCGACAGTTAGATCGGTATCAAGAAGAAGTGCTTCAATACCATTACGCACTATTAAAATGGTAGCTTCTTCATCTATCTTTCCATCCAAAGCTTCATGTAATTTAACTAATTCACAAGTATATCCCTTTTCTTCGAATGTTTCTTTAATTTTCTCAAGTTCTTCGATGGCAAATCCTCTTTCTCTCATCTTTCCCACTTTCTGCATACGCACATGGTTTTCTGCAACATCTCCAAAAGTGATAGTAATACACTCTGCCATCTTTTCTCCTTGTGAAGATATCTAAGATATAGATCAATTTTAAAGATATAGTAAGTTAACTTTAACACTCTCCAAATGACTCACTCGTACCATTACATTCAATTCCTTCCACTCTTCTCTATCGATTTTAAAACTTAAGGATGAATTTGAGCTATAGCTTTGCAGAATTTCAAAAATAAATCTTGGCTCATATCAAGTTTCATCATATTAACTACACTACAGACTAACTGAATATTATCCAAAGTATAGCTTCCCATTGAATCTATTCTATCGATGCTAACGTTTGTAAAATTATTAACGTACCTCTTTTCCATTTGAATATCTCCATCACTAGCTACATTTGTAGTCAATACAATTCCTGATAATTTGCAAACTCCACCTTGAGAATTAAACATCTCATCAAGATCAGAAGCTCTAATGTCAAAACTAATATCCTTTGACCTATTTGAAAGATCTTTCAATGATATTCGGAGTTTATTTCTGATAAACCTACTAATAGTATGATCACATCTGGATACACCTGGTTTACCATCATATTCTGATATCTTCCTACATATCTTAAATAAATACTCTTCTTCTAGTGATCCTTTGATTAAGTTGTAAGCCATAGTCGTTAATTGTATGTTATCTTTATGATATCCTAAATTACTGTCAGATCCTATTCTTTATATGATGCAATTTAGTTCATTCTCAGACGATAAATTAGCTCATAGCCCATATTGAGTAATTTAAAAGTGATAATAGTTCTCAATTCTTGTTGTATCAAAGTTTTAAGATACATTCAACCACAATTTACATCAACATGTAAAATTGATATAATCCATTCGCGATCAAACATCTAAAAATCATGGCTGTTTATCAAACTTACAACGATGAAGGATATGTTGGTTACTTCACTACTTTTTCTGATGCTAAAGAAGTACATGATAGTTTCAATTCCAAATATCAAGCGAGAGATATCAGCCTCTGCAGATTAGATGAAAAATCTGGAGAGTTAATGGTAGAAAATTGGTGGAGTGAAAAAAGAAAAACATATCTCCGAGAAATTACAAAAGGGGAGATTGAGAAACTACCAGATGAGATATTTTCATATCAAGGATCTGAATGGGCTACAGTATCTGCATTTATTGATGAAGAATCAATGCTTAAATATCTTGTACAGAGATATGGAGATAATCTGAGCCATATCAAACCAACTAGAGAAAACTTTGCTATCCACACGTTGAGTTGGTTCCGTAATTCACCCACATTTGAATATGCTGTTATCAGTGCAATGGACTCAGGAGAAAGAATAATGAAAACTAAAATTAATACAATCACAAGAGAATGGAAGTCACCTGGAGAAGAATATATTCCTCTTATGAATGAAGAGAAATTGCACAATGAGTTTGAGAAAATCCGTGAGTGAGTTTTAAAACATCTTATAATCAACTATAACTCTAGCTAAGTTTGAACCATCAGGATAATCAAAAAAATATGAACAGTTTGCATACAAAATCGCTATTGGTCTTATCATCATATAACATTCCTCATTCTCTTTAGCCCATTTGAACATATTGCCTTCATACAGTCCAGGTGGTCTACAGCATATAGCATCGATCAGTAGTTGAAACGGAATTTTTCCACATGGATGTTTTCTAGCACCTGATCGAAACATAGGAATAAAATTTAGATAGTACCCGTCATCATCAATAATGTATCTATAACTCTGTGAGAAAGCTTTAAGTATTAGCTTTATTCCATACTCTTCCATGTTTGTAGCTATAATGTACTCTACAAAGCAAGTTTCGAAGTAGCATATCTCATTAATCATATTAATATTTTTCTTGTCACATGAGAATCTGAGACTAGAGAATTTAGTCACATTAGGTTCAATAATGTAGTGATAGATTGAATTACAATTATAATTAAATACTATCATAGCTAATCTATTACTATTTTTGAGATATCTTACTTCATTCACTTCTTTTACTTCACTCATAGTGTTTAATCTCTTGTTAATACTCTCAGTAATTCTCAGAATATATCAATCTGAATTATAAAATGGATGCATCTACTACTCTTCAAATATTTCTTATACTAGTGATTCTGTTAGTTTTGGTGTTAGTAGTGGTTTTCAGAAACAGTCTGTTCATATCCAATGAAGATACATATGGGGAATATGAAACCTATTTCACAGGCTCATGTGAATCGGAAACGTGTGGACAGTTCGAAGGTACAAAGGTAATCATACAAAAATGTGTTCCTAATGAGATTACAGGAAGGGGATGTTTATATCCAGATGGTACTATGAGATATAATAGCATTACTACTATAACACCATGTAGTAGACAGTGTGTAACTTACAGATGGATGTTACAATCCGAATCTAAATGTTCTTTGCCTACTGATGAGTGTGTAAATCCTGGAACAGTTGGATCGAAAACTGTTACATTTATATGTGTAGCTGCAGATGATGAAGGTCCAAATGAGTGTACAAGTAGTAACCTCAATCCATCTAACCCATTTCAACAGTTCTTCTTAGGAGATACATACAATCTTACTAAATCATGCACAGATTTTCCAAATCCAGTGTGTAATACTTCTACATGTGTCTTTGATCCTGTTCTAAATACTAACCCTAACTGTGTTACTCAATCGAGTCCACCTTTCGATATACTTAAAGAGGGAGTTATCTATCCTTCATTAGGTAAGGTTAGTATGATAGGATGCTCAACAGAATTGATAGATGCAGATGACATAGTGAATAGAACTGTACCTCCAAATTATAATCCATTCATATGTCCAAATAAGTGTGCCACTCCTTGTAGATCGTTTCCTTTCCCAGGGGTAGTGATGTTAGACGATTTCGATTTTCTCTATGGAAACCTCTTCTTGGCAAGAATACCAGGAGTAGGATATGTAGCTCCATCTAAGGGTTTAGTTACAAGTTCATTAAATGTGATAGATAATGTACCCTTGGAATTCTATTTATTTTCTCAGACAAGGGAAGGATGTACTCAAGATGAGATAGAGTTTTCTACTGCTGCAATCTTCACCATAGGAGCAAGAGAGGATAATCTTTACCAATTGATAGTAACTGTGAATACTTCATACATAGGTTGGTTAACAAGTAATGGCGAGTGGACTCAAGCATTGAATATTTATGCAGGTCCAGGTATATCTTCTGATCAAGCCGATTCATTTCAAGTGGAACTATTAGACGAGAATAGAATATCAATCAAGACATCTTCGGGAGATAGTATAAATATTCCATCTACAGATGGAGTAGATAGATCACTTGATGATCTTGAATTGGTAGTGTTCTCTCCTACTACTGATTTTACTGACAGATTCAAATGTAACCTCAATCCATCATTAGATCATTCAAGCGATTTCTTGGATACGACATGAACAACTTTTAAATTTGTGACAAAGTAGAAGCAATATCCACCATGATCATGATAACAGTAAACTCTTCAATTATATTAATGGCAAGAGCTAACATCATAATATCATCATTACATTTATGACCACTCCAAGCAACGAACAACAATAAACACGTAGGATTAATAGAATCAATAATCAAAACGAGTGGACTGAGAGATTCAATGATCTCATATATAAATAATATAATGCCATTGGTAAAGAGTTTAGCATAAACAAACGATGTTGCTATATTTCCACAGGTGGGTATCAATATCAAGCCTAGCGTCATAAGCAAATAGTAGATGGTCATCAAATGTTTCTTGAGATTCATCTTACCAATCCAATTCTTTATTTTGTAGTTCTTGTTAAGTTTATTCCACCTGTTAATTCTTTTTCTCGAATACATGTTTTGATTATATAGAGTAGCTTTATCTATATCAGTTTTGCTATCACGTTATGCAATACTTTTCGATCAGGTGAATAAATATGTCTTTAACAATACTTACAAAGAAGTTGATTATTATCATTACCACTATTATATTGCTACATTCTTCTGTCAAAATAATATTTATTCCACACAGAACATAGATGGTGAAGAATATTAACCCCATTGAAACAGAGGGAATGTATATAAACCAGATTATTATATTAAAAATCGTCTTTAACGTGTTCCATAGAGAAAAATCATCAGTTAAAATAGGAAATATTGCTAATAAAAATGTCATTAGCAAGTAGTAAACAACTAGAACATCATATAATATATGTGATTCCTTTGCTTTTATAAATTTATCCAGTTTGTTTAGTTCTTTCATTCGTTTATTCTTTCTTTTCTCCATTGTATTTGTTATATCTTGAGACTTCAATAAATATCAGTTTTAAATTTATTGAAGTCTCAACATGTTTGAACCAGATAATGTGTAGACGAGCTGAGCGTAAGCTGAAGGCTTAACAACAAGACCATCTTCTATGTTACCTGTATCTAATATTAATCCATCAATTGGCACAAGTGTGATTATAGATTTAGCTGTATTGTTCTTGATTAAGATTCTTCTTCCATTGCGTTCCTTGAAATTAGGTTCCAATTCAAGATCAAGATCACATTCTGTTCCATCCTCTTTAGCATTATGGATTACCATAGTATTACCACGGTTTCTAGCTTTCATAGTATCTCTCCCATCCGATTGTTTCATGTTAAGACTGAATCTGTTCTGACTCATCTCCTGCTGCTGCCCAAAGCTCATAAAACTAACGATAATCACAATTACAATAAGTATTATTACGGCGATTACGGCCGCACCCGTCCAATGATTAGAGTTGAACTCTTGAGCTGCCATCGTTTTATCCACTATGAAAATTTATTTAATTCCCATCGTAAATACGGAAATGACTGTCAATTTAGATCCTAGAAACTTCGACACTCCATATTTACTCTTCGCTTTGAAGACTAAGATAAGTTTAGATGATGTCATGCTTATGTTCAACAGAGAGGTAAATTACGATAGATTTACTGTCGAACTCTACAAAGGTACTGTCAAACAGAGTATCTGGGATGTAGATAAACTACAAAATATTATCGATCATTGGCTAGATAATCATCGGGATGAATGTCTTCTGATGTCAAAAGATTTTAAGATAGAAGGTATACCTTCAACATGGATACGTGATATGATTCCTACTATTAACATATCAGGATATCCAACGTCGTTAGATGAAGGTAAACTATACATCAAATTAGATCCATATAAAGATTACTCTTCTACTTATGTTAACTTTAATGTCAAGATAGTTGAAACATTAGAAAGAATGTATAGAGAAGGATTCATCTATGGATTTAATCTTACTGAATGGAATCTCGAACATCTAGGTAATAATTTCTACAAACCAAGATGGAATAATTGTATGTATGCGAAGAATATGGTATCCTTCTTAACTCAGAGATTTGTAGGAGAGAAGGAAGCATGTTTTGATCTAGGAACGAATAATAATGTAGTAAGACACTTCATAGCGATAGGTCTGGATGAATGTAAGTTTGTTAGTGATAGACTGATAATAGAGGTAGATGGATTTGATGATGCTGAAAGTATATCTAAGTACATCAATAAAATTATTAAAGAGTCTCATGGATCAGTCACTCTGAAAATTTTTAGAACGAAACAAGTAGAACAAACGAAGAAGGAAAGTGTAATGTACATTACTGATGATATACATTTTCCTTTTACAGTATCTTTGTTGGAAGAATCTGATACGGAAGAATAATCATAACTATCTTTAAAATGAATATAGATCTGTTGATGTAATAAAGTACAGTCTTATGGGTTTAGATTTATTGAATTGGAACACACCTTGGTTTTTAAAATATGTTGTATAATATAACTAGAATAACCTGAAGAATAAAACTCTTCATATAAACACGAATACAATGAGTGAAACAGATGAAACAAAAGAGACAGATAATTTAGCACATTCTCAATCTATGAAGATAAATATTCTAAGAGGATTCACTTTCAGAAAGCCAAGAACAGGCAAAGCATCAACATCGACTAAACTCGTTGCTTTAAGTAAAAATATCGTAGATACTAAGTTAATACATGTGAAGATTAAATCTGATTTCAATATTCTTCACATTCACGCGCGGATAATCAAAAAGCTGAGTGTTCATCTAGATACAAAAGGGATATCCGATCAGATAGCTGAATGTGAGAAACAGTTAATAGTACCAATGAGTATAGTCGATAAGATGTTCATCAGATCAAGATTAAACGATTTACGTGAGGAGATAGTTCATATCAGGGAAAATGTATCCCTACAAGAGTATATATTTAGAACTAGAAAGTATGTTGATGCTTACAAGAAGATGGGAGCTCTTTCTATATCATTTTGCGAAAACACTTCAGTATCCGAAGTAGAACAACCTATAGCCTCAGATAGATTGGATATCATCTTATCATATCTTGAGATAGCTAAGAATTATCATAATATCGAGATATCATATGAGTGGGGAAATAAGCCTCGATGCAGTTCATGTGGATCAACAGATATCGATGAAAGCTCTGCTGGTAACATTATATGTTACACATGTTCAGCGGAAGATGAAGTCGTATTAAATTTACCTATGTATAGAGGAGGTAATAATATGTCTAGAGGAGGAAAGAATGATTATGATGATAGAGAAAATTTCAAGAAAGCACTCAAGAAGTTTCAAGGTAAGCAGACACCTAAGTTCGATAAAGATACTCTTTTCTCCAACCTAGATACTTACTTCGCCCAGAGAAACTTACCCCTGGGCGAAGAGATAAGAACTATGCCTTTGGATTCGAGAGGAAGACGAGGTGATACTACTAAAGGTAAAATACAGAATGCTCTGAAAAAGATAAAAGAGCCTGAACTTTATAGTGAGATTAATCTAATATGTTCCATATATTGGGGATGGGAAATTCCTGATATATCTAATCTTGTAGAAAAGATGTTAGCTGATTATGATATCTTTAATAGTATCTATGTCACTATCCGTGATAAGAATAAATCTTCTGCCCTCAATACCGAGATGACACTGTACTGTCTTCTTCGTCACAATAATTTTGAGTGTAATAGAGGAGATTTCAAAATAGTGTGTACTACATCTATATACAGGGGTTATATTCAGAAGATGGCCATGATATTTAAGATAGCTAATGAGAAACACGGCGGATGGATATTCGATCACAGCTGGTGGTAATATTTAAAAATTGATCTAATATTAAAATCGCTATAGACATAGAAACTCATACAACTCATACAACTCATACAACTCATACAATGCAATTTCAAGGTGATAATGCTATTATCTTCGATGCTAACAATCTTAGCATGTCAAAACCTAAGCCGAAAACTAGAAAGACTGACAATGGAACTGTTGACTATCAACTTGCGTTCATCAATTACAACCAAGGTACTGTTGAACGTCCTAAGACCAAAGCTTTTGTAATTGAATTACCTGAAGTTACATGTCATGGTATTACTCAGAAGTATGCTAATCCTACATGTGGATTCTTACTTGAAGTTGATAATGAAGTTCAATCGAATGTGATTGACATCTTCAAAGAAACTGAAGATTTTGTTATTGGTGAAGTTTTTAAGAAGAAGGACATATTCAAGAAGTTCTCTATGCATCAATCTTCTGAAACTTTGAAGAACTTTATCAACCCTATCTTGCGATATCGAAAAGATGAAACCACAGGTGAGATTACGGATGAGAATCCATCTGTTTATGTCAATCTCTACACAAGTGGATGGGGAGGTCCTCCTAAGTTTATTGGTATTGATGGTAAGAAGATTCATTGGTCAAAGCTCAAGGGTACTAAATTTAGATGTGTTCCTACTCTCAAAGTTGCTGATTTTTACATGTCATCGACAGCTAATACAATTAGAACTCAATTTGTTAAGGCGATTGTTACTGAGATTGACACTGATGCAGCTAGAGATGCTGAAATCATAGAAAAGTTCTCTGGTAATATGGATGAATTCACTAAGAATATAAATGATTTACTTTCATTGACCGATAAGAGTGAAGAAAAACAATCTTTCCAATTCGAGAGTGGAATGATTAATACTAACCAGTTTGATCAAACTTATAACCAATTGCAAATTCAACCATCCCAATCTCAAGAACAGTCTCAACCTCAACAACCCTTCCAAGGTCAACCTCAA
>SDBT01021661.1_pt1 | contig 10043 bp, 9 predicted proteins | sample 2277101 | NCBI WGS metagenome assembly SDBT01 (sample SAMN10404973, study PRJNA504765) | marine sediment metagenome | isolation source: marine sediment core GS10_PC15, 103 cmbsf | place: Arctic Ocean: Southern Knipovich Ridge | collected 2010
CTACGACATCGAACAGGATGACCGGGCGCTGCGGGACACGATGGATGCGGCCCGGACCGAACGCGGTGCCCTTTTCGACAGGCTGAGGAAAGAGTACCCCACACGCAGAGATTTCAAGAGTTTCCAGGTGGAAGCAGGAGGAGCCGGCCCCGGCGCCCTGAAGATGCTGCGGGAACTGGGGTTCCAGCTCGCAACCGGCCGGGCCTGATAACGAGCCCGCGTGAGAGGAGAAGGAAGATGGCGCAGGACAAGAACGACATAGGCCTGATCGGGCTGGCAGTGATGGGACAGAACCTGGTGCTGAACATGGAGTCGAAGGGATTCTCCGTCGCAGTCTTCAACAGGACGGCTTCGAAGACAGAGGACTTCGCGAAGGGAACAGCACAGGGAAAGTGCATCCTGGCGACCTATTCGATTCGTGAGCTGGTCAACGCACTCGAGAGGCCGCGGAAGGTCATGCTGATGGTGAAGGCAGGCCAGGCAGTGGATGACTTCATCGGCCAGCTGCTGCCGCACCTCGAGAAAGGCGATCTCATCATCGACGGCGGGAATTCCTTCTTCGGTGACACCATCCGTCGCAACAAGGCACTCTCGGAAAAGGGCATCCTCTACATAGGCACCGGGGTGAGCGGGGGCGAGGAGGGAGCCCTGCTGGGTCCTTCTATCATGCCGGGAGGCCAGAAAGAGGCATACGACCTCGTCGCTCCCATACTGACAAAGATAGCCGCCCATGTGAAGAAGGATTCCTGCTGCACGTACATCGGTGCCGACGGGGCCGGACACTATGTGAAGATGGTCCACAACGGGATAGAGTACGGCGACATGCAGCTCATCACGGAAGCATACCTCATCATGAAGAACGTACTCGGGATGAGCGCGGAGGAGATGCACCGGGTGTTCTCCGAGTGGAACGAGGCGGAGCTAGATTCCTATCTCATAGAGATAACCGCAAACATACTCGGGAGGACCGACCCCGAGACCGGCCAGCCCCTGGTGGAGATGATACTCGACAAGGCCGGGCAGAAGGGAACCGGAAAGTGGACCAGCCAGTCGGCGCTGGACCTCGGGGTATCGACACCGACCATAGCAGAGGCAGTCTTCGCGCGCTGTATCTCCGCGGTGAAGGACGAGCGGGTTACGGCGTCTGCCATCCTGACCGGGCCGACCACGCAGTTCAAAGGCAATGGCGAGCGTTTCGTGAAGGACATCCGCAAAGCGCTCTATGCTTCCAAGATATGCTCCTATGCCCAGGGATTCGCTCTGATGCGGGCAGCCAGCGAGGAACACAGCTGGGATCTGAAGTTCGGAGAGATCGCGATGATATGGCGCGGCGGCTGCATAATCAGGGCGCAGTTCCTCCAGCGGATAAAGAAGGCTTTCGACCGCGATCCGGACCTGAAAAACCTGCTGATCGACCCGTACTTCACAAAGATGATACACAGGTCCCAGAAGGCATGGCGGCGCGTCGTGTCGAAGTCCGTGGACCTCGGGATCCCCATCCCGGCCTTCAGCTCGGCGCTCAGCTACTTCGACTCCTACCGCCAGGAGCGGCTCGGGGCTAACCTGTTGCAGGCACAGCGGGACTACTTCGGCGCCCACACATACCAGCGCACCGACAAGGAAGGCACATTCCACACCGAGTGGCTCAAATAGGCAGCAGGGGCACTGGTGTCGTAGACGCGAGAGGAGGCACCACCAATGGCAAGGAACGTCGTGGTCGCCCAGTCGGGAGGCCCTTCCCCGGTGATAAACAACTCCCTGCGCGCCATCGTTGAGACCTGCAGGGCTTTCCCCGGGGATTTCGGGACCGTCTACGGCGGCTCCCACGGGATAGAGGGTATCCTGAAGGAAGAGCTGCTGGACCTCTCGGCACAGCCCCGCGAGGAGATCGAGCTGCTGCGGACGACCCCCGCCGCCGGTTTCATCGGCACCTGCCGCTATAAGCTGATGGATGCGCAGGAAGAGGACCTCGCGCGGGTGATAGACGTCTTCAAGGCACACGACGTCGGCTACTTCTTCTACATCGGCGGCAACGACTCTATGGATACCGCCAGCAAGATCGCCGATCTTGCCGGCCGGAAGGGCCTCGACCTCGTCGCCACCGGCGTACCCAAGACGATAGACAACGACATAGGCGATTCGGAGTTCAAGCTGATAGACCACACACCCGGCTACGGGAGCGTGGCGCGCTACTGGGCGCTGAACATGCAGAACGCCAACGAGGAGAACGCGGGCTCTTCCCCCGCCGACCCGGTGCTTGTCATCCAGGCGATGGGACGCAAGATCGGGTTCATCCCCGCAGCCGCCCGGCTCGCCGACCCCGGGCGCCGGATACCCCTCCAGATATATCTGAAGGAATCGGGGCTGTCGGTCAAGGACCTGACCGACAGGGTGAACGACCAGCTCAAGGACACCGGCCGAGTGATAGTCGTGATCAGCGAGGGGTTTCCCGTCGGGGACATCGGACAACGCGCGGACGCCTTCGGCCACACCCAGTTCTCATCCAGCAAGATGACCGTCGAGCAATCGGTGGTGAATCACCTCAACTCTGAAGGTATCCGCGCAAGGGGCTCCGCGCGGGGCAACGTGCCCGGGACGGACCAGCGGCACAACATGATATATGCTTCCACCGTGGACCTGGAAGAAGCGTACAAGGTGGGAGAGAAGGCAGTGGTCGTGGCGCGAGAAGAGGGGTCCGGCTATATGGCGACCATCCTGCGCCGTCCCGGAAAGACCTACTCCGTGGACTACGATAAGGTGCCGCTCGAGAAGGTGGCAAACTCCGAACGCTCGTTCCCCTCAGACTGGATAGCCCCGGAGCGCACGGATGTGACCGACGAGTTTCTTGCCTACGCGAGACCGCTCATAGGCGAGGAGTGGGTGAGCATCCCGCTGGTGGACGGGCTCCAGAGGTTCGCGAGACCGGAGCCGCTCTTCGCGGAGAAGACATGCCGGGACTACATGCCCCAGGCCCACAGGTAGTGGTCTGTTGAGACTGAACCTTCTTTTCGATGGCTGGTTCCTGGACGCAAAGACTGACGTCGTGAGGCGCTTCCCGGTAGCCGTTCCTGTACCCTTGCCCGGCGCACACTCCCTGCCAGGATCATCGATCATCTATTCCGTGACTGCTTGAACTCCTGCAGCCCCAGCCGGTCGAGCTGCTCGGGTGGAGCATCGTTGTCCTTCATCAATCGGACCATGAGGCCGGTCATCAATCGCCTTCGACAGGGTCAGGACCGCTCAAGGGCTTCTGGCCGATAGCATCCGTCTGCCTCGACTGCCACTCCCGGTGGTCGGGGAACGACCCGCCCGCGTCCGCGAGGAGGCGTTCCCAGGCTGTCTTGAACCGGGCAGGCGCGATGCCGGCACATACGTTGTTCTGACAGCCGGGGTCGCTCGCCAGGTCGAACATCTCCTGCGGTTTCCCGTCCAGGCCCGTCAGGACCCAGGTCTCGTCATCGATGTAGCACAGCGACTCGCCGTAGCCGCAGGTCACGTATTCTCTTGCCTGCCACACGCCCTTCCCGGTGACCAGGGGTACAAGGCTTTGCCCGTGGACACCCTGCTCGCTCCTCACACCCGCCAGCTCGTAGACGGTCGCGGCAACGTCCATGTTGTAGACCAGTGCGTCACAGCTCTGCCCCGCCCCGGGCCCGCCGGGCAGCCGAACGAGGCACGGCAGGTGCATGACGCCCGGGTACATCGCGTTACAGGGCTTGCCGATCACGTTGCGCGGGTTCTCGCAGAAATTCGTCCCGTGGTCCGACATGAAAAGGACGGCTGTATTCCCCGACAGGTCCAGCTCCTCCAGCTTCCGCATCAGCCTGCCGAGCCACGTATCGACGAACGTGACCAGGCCGCAGTACTGTGAGTGGACGTAAGCGATCTCCTCGGGCGAGTAGCCGAGCTCGTGCGCTGGACCGTAGTGACAGAAGACGAGCCGCCGGCCCGCATAGCCCGGGTCGCCGTACATAGAGTAGTACTTCTCCGGCGCTTCCCAGGGCTCGTGCGGATCGAAGCAGTCCACAAGCAGGTAGAAGGGCTGCCCGGACTTGTTGTCTTCCAGGAACCGCATGGCCCACTGGAAGGTGCGTGCCGTCGATGTGTCCTCCTCGCTTTTCACATGGGCCGTGTTGGCCAGGTGCATCGGCACGATGCCATACGGGTCCTTCCGAAGCTCCTCCACGTCACCGTAGCGGGCGAGACGCTCGTCCGGCACCGCGTGGGGCGATTGCCAGCGGTCCTGCTGCTGGCCGCGGACGTACTCCCACTGCAAGAAGCCGCGGGTGAAGTTGAACCCCGAAGCGAAGTAGGGCATGGTGTCCGTGACAAGCCCGGTATGGTATCCGGCTGTGGCGAGGTTCTCGGCCAGGGTGTCCTCATCGCTATCGACCGGCTGCCAACCCGGCAGGTAGACGATGTCCCATTTCACCGGCCTGTAGTCATGAAACGGGTAGGCACGCCGGCCCGTGTGCAGGGCCCGGCGCACCGGGATGGTGGGGAGCGACTCCGGATGAGCGCGCGTGAAGCGCATCGCTTGGCCGGCTAATGCATCGATTGCCGGCGTCCGCACGTTTGTGCTGCCGTAGCAGCCCAGTTCGGCCGTCCGGAGCGTATCCGACACGACGACGATGATGTTCGGCCCGGCAGTCATGTTCACCTCCCCTCGCGGCTCAACTCTGCCGCGCGCATTATAGCACCGGCAAAAGCTTTTGCAAGCAGCCAAACATGCCCGAGTTTCCGAAGCTACAGACAGAGTTCGCGCAGCGAACTCGAAGCTCAGCCCTTGAAGTTCCTAGCAGTGCTGAGCGGTTCGCATAGCGAACTCAGAGCTCAGCCCCTGAAGTTCCTGGCAGTGCTGAACAGTTCGCAGAGCAGGACTCAATGGGCAACGCGTTGTATGCTCACTTCCCAGAACTGGTCGCTTTGCGTTGCCGCACGCTGGTTGCATGGTGTCTCCACATCCCCAGAACCATTACAGCGTGCCGGACCGCGGTCCACGGCGGGGGCCGGGGGCTTGCAGTGGTAGCCGCCGGCCTGCTGGAATCCGCGGTCCGCGACCTTCCGGACCACCCTATCGCCCTTACACTCTTCCGGGGCACGCGCACGACCGTCTTCACCAACGGGGAGCCCGGAGGGCAACTGCGGGAACGGCTGGGCTTCGACTACCAGCTTGTTCCCCTCGCCGGGCCGCCTGACCGCGTACAGCTCACGGAAATGGGACAGCGGATGCTGGCGGGCATCCGGGCCGTCCAGCTTACGCAGCAGGACATCGATATCCACAGCCGTGGAGGCGACCTGCCGCCTACGGCAGGCTTCCTGCATATCTCCGGGCCCGCGGTGACCAGCAGCGTGCGACAGGTGGATAAGCAGCTGGAACTGAGGATGTTCAACCCGTCGGAGAAGACAGTCAGGGCAAAGATAGACCTGTCCGGCTCCCCTGCCCCGGCACCTGCCCTGTCCAGGGTCCAGAAGGTGGACTTCGAGGGAAATACGCTGGACAAGGGTGCTGATGCGGACGGCGCAGCTGAGGTCACACTGAAGCCCAAGGAGATAGTGACACTGCGCCTGGCGTGAGGATGCAGCCCGGGGTGTCAGATCACGCTTTGCCCGACGACCCGTAGATGCGCATCAGGCGCTTCACTTCCTCCTTCATCCTGAGACGGCCCGCAGAGAGCGGGTCTTCCTCGTGTCTGGAGCCCAGCATTATAAAGCGCTTTGCGCGCCCCATCTCGTGGCCCGCCTCCGCCATCCCCTGGAGGAAACTCTGCTTGAGCACGGCCCCGATGTTGAACTTGGCCACTCCCGAGGCGATTGCCTCCCCGACCGCCCCGTCCGGGAAGCCAGTCCCCCCGTGGATGACAAGAGGCACCCGGACCGCATCCCTGAGATGGCCGATACGCTCCACGTCTATTGTCGCTTTCCCATCGGTGAGGACATGGACGTTGCCTACGGAAACGGCGAGGGCATCGATGCCGGTACGTCCGACGAACTCTGCTGCCTCGTCCGGGTCGGTCATCGAGCATTCACCCTCGTCCACCAGCCCCTTCATGCCCATCGGAAGGTGCCCCAGTTCCGCCTCCACCGCCACACCCGCCGGATGGGCGAGCTCCACTATCCGCCTGGTGAGGGCCGCGTTCTCTTCGAACGGCAGGTGGGAGGTGTCCATCGACACGATGTCCACGCTGCAGTTCACCGCCCGCTCCACCTGCTCGAAACGAACGGCCTCGTTGACTATTGTTGACACCGGGACCGACGCCCTGGAAGCAAACGTATCGCCCATCCCCGCGACAAGGTCTATTCCCAAAGATCCCAGCCACCCGGGCTCAGTGACCGCCCCGCCGAACCCGATGATGACGGGCGAGCGTTCCTCTTCTGCCGCCTCAGTTACTCCCTCGAGTGATTCCATGCTCCACGACTCGAAGTAGCCGACCGCGTAGCCGCGCTCGAGTGCGTCGCCCAGCAGCTCCTTCATGGAGACTCGCGGCACCGTTACTGCCCTCCTCAGAGCATCTCCCGGACCGCCCTGGCGATATTCTCCTTGTCCGGGATGTAGTGTTGCTCCATGACCGGGGCGAACGGGACGGGCGTGTCGGGCGCGCAGACGCGCTTTATGGGAGCATCGAGAGAATCGAACCCCTCTCCGGCCACGATGGCTGCGACCTCGGCGCCCCAGCCCCCGGTCAGGTTGTCCTCGTGGGCTATGATGAGCCGCCCGGTCTTCTGAACCGAGCCGAGGATGCACTTCTTGTCGAGCGGCACCAGGGTACGCGGGTCCACCACTTCAACGCTGATGCCCTCCTGCTCCAGCTCGTGCGCCGCCGCCATCGCAGCGTGAAGTGCGCGGTGTATGGCCACGACCGTCACATCCGTCCCCTCGCGCTTGACGTCCGCCTCGCCTATCGGGACCAGGTACTCCTCCTCCGGCACCTCGCCCTGCACCTCGAGCGCCCCCGGCTCCTTGCGCGCCCCCTTGCTCCCGTAGAGGAGCTTGTGCTCGAACATCATCACCGGGTTATCATCCCGTACGGCCGATTTCAGGAGCCCCTTCGCATCGTACGCCGTGGAGGGCGCCACGACCTTCCATCCCGGCACATGTATGAAGAAGGACTCCACGCTCTGCGCGTGCTGGGCGCCCCTGGTGGTGGCGCCGACCGGCGCTCGCAGGACAAGCGGCACCGTGAGCTTGCCGCCCGACATGTAGCGCATCTTGGCCGCCTGGTTCACGATCTGGTCCATCGCACAGAAGAGGAAGTCGCAGTACTGCACGTCCGCGATCGGACGCATCCCCATGATGGCGGCTCCCACGGCGACACCGATAAAGCCGTTCTCCGAGATCGGCGTATCGAGTATGCGCTGGTGACCGAACTCCTTCGAAAGGTTGAGCGTGACCGTGAAAGCGCCTCCGAAGCCGCCCTCCACGCCGATGTCCTCCCCGATGCAGAAGACCCGTTCGTCCCTCCGCATCTCCTCGGCGATAGCCGCCCTCAACGCCTCGGCGATGTACATCTTCGCCATGCAAGATCCTCCTTGCCTCCTGTCCACTGGGGAGAGGAGCAGATATGCCTAGGCAAACACATCCTCCAGAACGTCCTCGGGCCGCGGCGACGGGCTCGCCTTCGCGAACTCCACCGCGTCGTCAAGCTCCTTCTCGACCGCCTCGTGGACCTTCGTAGCTTCATCAGCGGTTATGATACCCGCCTCGACGAACTGCTTCTTTGCTATCTCTATTGGGTCCCGGGCCATCCATTCCTCCTGCTCCTGCTTCTCCCGGTAGAGATTCCCGTCACTGCGCGAATGTCCGCAGCGGCGATAGGTCTTGCACTCCAGGAGCGTGGGGCCCTTCCCCGCCCGCGCGCGGTCTATCGCCTTCTTCGCGCTCCGGTACACCGCGACGACGTCGTTCCCGTCCACGACCTCGCCTGGGATACCATAGGCCGCGGCCCGGTCCGCCACGTTTTCCACCCGCATTACCTTATCCACGCTGGTAGAGGCCCCGTAGCGGTTGTTCTCGCAGACAAAGACCACCGGCAGGTCCCATATCGAGGCCATGTTGATGCCCTCGTGGAACGCCCCCTCGTTGGAAGCCCCGTCGCCGAAGAAACAGGTGCAGACGTTCGGCTTCTTCTGGAACTTGAACGCCAGGGCCACACCCGCGGCGACCGGGATCCCTCCCCCTACGATGGCGATCGCAGGCAGCGCACCTACCTCCATGTCTCCCGCGTGCATCGAGCCGCCCTTGCCCTTGCAGCACCCGGTCGTCTTGGCGAAGAGTTCCGCCATGAGCGACCGGGGCGTCACGCCCTTGGCAAGCGCGTGGCCGTGAGGACGGTGAGTACTGGTCGTGACGTCCTCCTTCAGGAGGTTAGCGCAGACGCCTGCCGCCACGGCCTCCTGCCCCATGTAGAGGTGTATGGTCCCGGGCATGACCCCCTCGAGGAACAGGAAGTGGATGCGTTCCTCGAACTGCCTTATGAGGGCCATCTTGCCATACATCTGCCGGAGCACGTCTGCCGGGATATCCTTTATGCCGGAACTCATGCTTTCTCTCCTCCGTTGGCACTGCGATCCCTGAGATGGACCTGAAGACTATTAGCGGAACGGTGCGCACACTCTACAGCAGCCCCGCTCGTCCTGTCAAGACCGGCGGCGGCGGGCTGCGGCCGTGGGCTCTCACATGTTCTCTTCTTCCCAGCGCAGCCCTTCGTCCAGCATCGCCAGGTAGTTCTCCACGGGCACGTAATTGGCGACCGAGTTCCCGGTCCCGAGCGCGTAGCGCCCGCGTGGCATGCACTCATCAAGGATGGCCCGGACGTACCGGCGGAGCTCCTTCTCCTCCAGCCGGCACAGCTTGTCGATATCCACGCCGCCGAGGACACCCAGCCTGCCCTCGTAGCGCTTCTGGAAGTCAGTCACGGGCGTGATCGCGTCTTCGAACGAGTGGCGGGCGTCTATCTTCACATCATCGATCAGCTCATCCATGATGCAATCCAGGTCGCCGCAGCTGTGCAGCACGTACACAAGGCCGTGCTCGTGGGCGAGCGCGGCCACCTTCTTGTGCCACGGCAGGACGTATTCCCTAAGGAAATCCGGCGAGACGAGCGTCCCTGTCTTGAAGCCCATGTCATCGCCCTGGAAGAACCCGGCCAATCCGTCCATGCCCACCACGCCGCGGTAGTAGCCGTAGATGAGCTCCCCCACCCGGTCGAAGACAGCCTTCACGAGGTCCGGGGCATCGTGCATCAGGTAGCACAGGTTCTCGTAGCCGAACAGGGCGTTGACCGGCATCTCCAGAAAACCTCCGGTGGGACAGGCGAAGAATCCCATCCCTTCTGGCAGGTTGCGGGAGGTGAACTCGTAAGCCCACAAGTCCATGTCCTCCAGTCGCGGCCAGGGATAGCGCTCGTAATCCTCCCAGGAACTGATGACCGCAGTCCCCTCCTCCGTCCAGCTGCGGGTGCCGTTCGCGAGCACGGACGTATTCTCCGTCTCGCGTGTCTTAACGGTGAAGGCAGGTGCCGATCTGAACAAGAACTCCTGTATGTATCGCACGTAGTCGTATCCCAGCCGGTGCCAGCAGTCGATGTACATCCTGAGCGCAGCCGACTGCTGCTGCCGGTCATCTGCCGCCGGCGACACCCAGCTGCCCCCGAGAGGCCCCTCCACGATCGCCTTGATGATCTCGCAATCCATGCTAAGCTCTGCAAGGTGGACCTTGCGGGGCTTCTCCTTGCCCAGGATGCTCCTCGTGAACGCCCCGATGTCAGGCACTGGATTCTTCAGCGGTACACGCATGGGTGTTTCCCCTCTTGCAGCAACTGACCGCGCCGCGTTCTTCAGTAGTCGCCTTCTTTCCTCCATACATCGAGCATCAACTGGTAGCGTCGGCCCCTTGCCCTCCCGCACGCGCCAGGACCGTCCCGGCATCGCCGGACTGCAGGCGGGAAGCCAGCTCGCCATCCTCGCTCGCCATCCTTCCGAAATGCCCGTGAACATCTATTGCACTGCACTCTTCCGGGCTGCGCTCCATCCTCCCCCTCCCT
>SDBT01021662.1_pt1 | contig 10043 bp, 5 predicted proteins | sample 2277101 | NCBI WGS metagenome assembly SDBT01 (sample SAMN10404973, study PRJNA504765) | marine sediment metagenome | isolation source: marine sediment core GS10_PC15, 103 cmbsf | place: Arctic Ocean: Southern Knipovich Ridge | collected 2010
GTATGACTTTTAAGCACCGGCCGGAGCATGGCGGTGACCAGAACCGGTCTGGAATCCGGCTGCCACTGCTGCAGTAATGCCGCGGCAAGCGCCGCGAAGCCATCGCAGTCATCCTTCTTCTTCGCCCATACCGTCTGCGGGTAGCTGATAGCATCAAAGAGGTGCAAAGGTCCATCCATCGTCCAGGTAACCTGCTTCAGCAGAGCTTCAATTTGCTCGAGAGAATCAGCTGCCGGTAAAGGCTGTGTTCTATACTTGGCCTCAAACCACCTCCGCCGCCATCGTGACCAGCGGTATCTACCATTCCGCAGCCAGAAAATGAGAAAACGGTCTATGAAGGTTATCGTCACGAAGGTTAGAACAGTCAGTATCACAGCGATACCGGCGCCGATTATGGCCCATGCATAGCCAGGCATAACAGGAGCAGGCGGTTCCGGTGCCGGCAGGACAACAATCTCAGGCGGCAGAGGTGTAGGCGGAAGTTCTATTGTTGGAAACGGAATTTTCTGCTCCGGCAGGGGCGGTATGCTGATAACCTGCGGTGGTGGGGGTGGTTCAATGATTACGAGCGGTGGTATTAACTCCAGAGATTCCACCTGAAAGGTGCGATGTTCGGAACTGATGCGGAAGAGCGGCTGCGTGATGCGCACTCTCCAGTAGTAGGTCATCCCCACGGAAAGGCCGAGTTTTGCTGCACCCTCAGCCTGCGAACCAACGAAAAGGGACACCGTCGAATCATCACTGGTTACACTGATAGTGGCAACCAGCACGTTGAATTCCTCGTCCTGGGCGATGGAGAGCTCATATTCAGTAGCATCGAGCGTCCTTCCCCAGCGAAAGGCTATATCCCCGGCAATTCCGGTTACCCGATTAACCGGATTTACATAGCCGTCATCCGGTGCCTGTAATACCAGCTTGGTCATAATATCATCGATACGGTAAAGTCGATTGGCGTCGTTGGTCTTTATCGCCCATAACCTTCCACCGGAGCTCAATTTCAGTGCCTGCGGCGAAGCATTGAAAACAACGTTGGGGTCTGTAACATCGGTTGTGGTCGAAGTGTTTATTGACTCCCAGCTCGCTGGTGAATCAGGTGCGATAGTCGGTAGCATGCACTGCCACAGCTTGCTTTGCCTTGCGCCCGGGTTATACTCAAGAACATAGAGCACATTATCTTCAGCAGCCAGGCCGTATACCATGCCGCCCAGGTTACCCTCAAAAATGTCCGCCCAGTTTGTGCTGGTGCCAACCTGCCACCGCATAACGTTTTGCCCGGCGCTATCGCTGGCGGCATAAATCATCTTGTTGGAAGCATAGTCTTTATCGGGAATAACCTGAACTCTGCCCGCCCCACTCTGAATCCGCCGCGATATTTTCTGCCATGAAGCACCTCCGTCCCCGGAATAGGCCACGTAGCCATTGGTGCTGCCCGCAAACAAAATATCCGCGCCTCCGCTGACCACCATGTGGCCCGTACCTTCATCAAGTTTGGTCGAAACATTAGCGCTCCAGGCAAGGCCAGAAGAAAGCGTCTTAGACACATGTCCCTCTGCGTTGAGCACATAGGCGATGTCGGCACTTTCCACTGTCAGGTCCTGAATAGAAAGCAGGGAGGTACCCATCGACCATTCCCTGTCTCCGCCATCGGGACTGTGGTAAATATTATAACCATCCTTCTCCGCGAGGTAGACTGCCTTAAAATCGCCGGGGGCCAGCCTTATGATATAGCCGGCGGTGTCCTGCTGGCTCAGCAAGCGCTGCCATGATGACACTCTGCGCCAGAGACTGAGGTCATTTCCATCGTCACTTACCAGGTAAACGGTCTCACCGTCCTCTGAGACGGCAACATCGCTCAGGTTGCTCAATGTCGTGTCAATCAGGCTGACATCATTGAAAATTAACCCGTTATTTCTCGAGATGGCAAAACCACTCTCGTCGCCCGATGTTCCGGCCACCACCACATCCCCCGCCCAGGCAACGATAACCCTGGCCTCTCCACCCGGTCCCTTCATCGAGAGATTTGGCCTCAAAGTTGGTACCTCAGTTAGCGGGTTGGTGCTGTGATAGACGGTATTGCCATCATACGCAGCGGCTACCAGGACACGACCATTAAAAGCAATACTATGAATGTTAACGCCGGTTAGCAACGGTTCGACAACTGTATCTCCGATGCGGTACACTCCGCCGGCCTCTTCATCACCGCTCACCGCCAGGCCAACAAAAGCGATGCGACTATTCTCTTCACCGGCAAAATAGTCAGGTGACAAGGCTATCGACGCTGAAACCACCTGGCCGGTTGCATCGTATCCGAGTACATCTACCGGATAGCCAGTTAGTCCGGTTTGAGTGTTCCACGCTTGAGAAGTGAAGTTGAAAACCTGCAGATTTACCCGTTTATCCTCGGTTTCACCAACGGTTACCAGCACATTATCTTCCCGAAAATTCGGCGAAAAGGCCAGCGCCCTTATGGCTCTGGTCACGGTAAATCCAGGCAAGGAACGGGTTTCCTGCCACTCCGGTTTCTCTGCCTCAATTACACGGTACCAGACATTGCCCACCCCACCAACTTCCTCCCCGGCAACCGCCAGATAATGCATCCCGTTACTTGCTTCCGAAATGGCTATATCATATATTTCCCTGGCGCTGCTGCCTCCGGACGCCTGAATCATACCCAGAGAATGCCAGGTGACGCCGCCATCGGTGGTGAAATAAGCCGAGGGGACAGTTTTTCTGGCCACCACCGCCACATCGGCATTATCCGGCGCCACCGCCACGAAGTCGGCAACAGTGGAAACGCTCTGCGCCACCCAGCTTGCCCCGGCATCATCTGACTTGAAGACATATTTGCCAGCTATGCTGTCGCCCGGGGCAACGTATACAGTTATACCGTCAGCGGCGACTGCCAGGTCACGGATATCAACGCCAGATGGGCCGAGCTGGTAACCTTCGGCGCCGGGAATGGGCACTGCCGACCACGATGGGGCCTCGGCCGAGATTGGCGCCGCAAATGACAGCAGGCTGGCCATCAGCATGACGACCAGCCCTATAATTCTTAATATTTTATATCCCATCGCCCCATCGACCGCCTGAACAAAACCGGTAATGTGTGAGTAAATTCTACCGCCGAATCCGCAGAATCTCACGCGCCTCATCGGGAGTGGCTGTTTCCAGATTCAGCTCCCGGGCAATGCGCGCCGTTCTCGCCACCAGTTCGGCATTGCTCCTGGCCGGCTGACCCGGCGCGTAGTAGACGTTATCTTCAAGGCCAACCCGCGGGTTCCCACCGAGCAGCATGGCCATGGTAGTCAGCGGCAGCTCGGCCTCACCTCCGGCGGAGACATTAAAAACACAGTCCTCCGGCAACCGTTGTACCAGAGCCACCAGATTGCGCCAGGTGCCCCTCAGCGTTCCCTGTGCCGGTAAATTCAGTCCGATATCCAGAAAGTAAGGCTTGTCCACCAGTCCCTTTCCAATGAGATTTTCGGCTTCTTCAAGGCAGGTGAAGTTCAGGATTGCTATCGCTGGTTTTACCCCCAGTTCCTGGGCGCGCCGGGCGGTCTCCTCTATTTCTGACCTTTTATAGATAAAGGGTGTTTCCACGCCTTTAACCGGCATTATCATCATAAATGTATTAAGCGAGGCCATCTCCGGTTTCAGTAACAGAGGGGCGATGCGCTCCTCATTGGGAAGCGTGGGACCACCACCCGTGCTCAACTGCACAATCAAGTCGCTTGAATTTTTAATACCTTCATAAATCTTCCGGAATATGTCCAGAGACATGGTATTGTTGCCGGATTTATCGCGGGCATGGACGTGCACGATGGCCGCACCCGCCTCACGACACTGTACTGCCTGTTCGATAATCTCCTCTGGTTGTTCGGGTAGATTGGGATTGGCCTCCTTCCCATGCCCGGCTCCGGTCAATGCCGCCGTTATGATGGTTTTTCGCATATTTAAATGTAATTTCCCTTTCCAGCTACGCACAGGAGGCGATGCACTCGATTTCAACCACCATCTCCGGTCGCGCCAGCGCCGCCACGATAACCGTGGAACGTGCTGGCAGGTCCTTGGTAAAATACGTCTTGTAGACGTCATTCATCCTGGGGAAATCCTCGGCTCTGGTCAGAAATATGGTTGCCTTGACTACATCGTCTATTGACACACCTGCCGCCTCCAGAACCCGCTTCATATTATCCAGCACCTGTCTGGTCTGGGCTTCAACTCCCTCAAGTTTATTACCCTGGCTATCGACGTGTCCGACCTGACCGGAGACAAAGACGTAGTCACCTGTTTTTATCGCCGGCGAATAAGGGACACCGGGAAGTGCTGTTGGTACCGTGATAACCTGCTTGGCCATGATAAACCTCCTTATCAATACTTTGCGCGTTATATCTTCTGGCCGGTATGAAATCCTTCGCTGATGGCGTCAAGGATGGTCCGCGGTTCGACGCAGTCGCCAATGTGATGGACTTCAGAGACCTTACCCTTAATGGCATCATAGAGCGCGGTATCCGGCACCGACCCCGCAGCGAGAACCACGGTGTCGGCCTCTATGGTCCTTTCCTCACCATCTCTGGTGGTTATGATGACGCCCTCGAGGCTGATGCCATCGTATCTGACCTCGCGAAGCAGGGTGACGCCTTTATCCAGAAGCCGGCTGAGGAAGAAAGCCCGGTTGCTGGCCCCGACGCTCGTCGCCATCTCGGAGCCCCGGCGCATCACCGTAACCTTCTTGCCCTGGTCAGCCAGAAATTCCGCCGTTTCACAACCTACCAGTTCGCCGCCAATTATGGCCACCTTGTCTCCTACCTTTACTTTCCCTTCCAGAGCATCTCCAGCCTGGACGACCTGAGCCTTGTCCAGCCCCGGAATATCGGGGAGGAACGGCTTTATGCCGGTGGCCACAACAACCGCGTCGGGCTTGAATTCAGCAACTGCGGTCGCGATAGCCTCTTTGCCAAGCTGAATTTTAACGCCGAGCTTCTGCAACTGCGTCTCCAGATATTTAGCCAGCGGTGCGATTCTATCCTTGTGCGGTGATATCGCTGCCTGAATCAGCTGCCCACCGAGGCGTGATTCTTTTTCCCACAGTGTTACCTGGTGACCCCTCAGAGTAGCAACCCTTGCCGCTTCCATACCCGCCGGGCCACCGCCAACGACGAGGACTTTCTTTGGTTTGGCCGCCGGTACAATTTCGCTCTCCTTCTCACGCCCCAGAGTGGCATTGGCCGAGCACCGTATGCCCACCAGCTTCGGATTGCGGAGGTCATCGCGGCAACCATTACAGATGATGCAGGGGGTTATATCGTCCGTCTTACCCGCAGCTACTTTATTCGTCCATTCCGCGTCGGCCAGCATCGCCTTTCCGATGGCGATGAGGTCCGCCTTTCCCTCCTTCAATAGTCGCTCAGCATCTTCGGGAGTTATCCTGCCGACGGCGATTACCGGGATGGAAACCGCTTTCTTTATCCCTTCCGCCAGGTCTTCAATCACCACCGGGGTAAAGGTGGGTGTGGTACGATTTACCGGCGATTCCGGTCCCCAGGCTGAGACGTGGATTGCCGCCAAGCCGGCTTCCTGTACCAGACGTGCCGTTTTCTGAGCGTCTTCCAGAGTTATGCCCTCTACACCATATTCTTTGCCATCCATGCGGCACCAGACGGGATAGTCATCGCCAACGGCCTCTTTTACGTCAGCAATGATTTCCAGGAGAAATCGCGCCCGGTTGCGCACGCTGCCACCATATTCATCTTTCCGCTTGTTTGAAGTCGGTGACAGGAACTGGTCAATGAGGTAGCCATGTGCGGCATGGAGCTCCACCCCATCAAATCCGGCTGTCCTGACCCTGAGCGCAGCATCGGCAAAATAAGCCACAGTTTCCGCAATTTCCTCAACTGCCATTTCCCTGGGTGTTTCACCAGCCAGGCCGGGCAGCGATGAGGCGGAAACAGGCTGCAACCCATTCACGGTCGATTTAGCCTCGCGGCCGCCATGGTGAATCTGAATGCCAATCTTGGTACCGTGTTTATGAACCACATCCACCAGCTCTCTCATCCCGGGAATGAATTTATCATCGCTGATGCCGAGCTGGTTGGGAAAAGCCCATCCCTGCCGATGAACATAGGTGGCCTCCACGATAATCAGCCCGGCGCCGCCGCGGGCACGTGCCTCGTAATAATCCTTGGTACGTTCGGTGACAGATCCGTCATCGGCAGCGTACCTGGTGACCATCGGGGGCATCACCACCCGGTTTTTCAGCTCCATGCGCCCGATGCGGAAAGGTTCCCAGAGTCTTCCGCTCATAGCAGTTTCACCTCCTTGATTCAACTATACAGGCATTATTTTATTTTGCAGGCAGCTGCGATGCCGCCCATTCAATACCCAGTTCGCCAAGCCTGCCCGGCGTCGGGACGCCATTGGGCCAGCCCATCATATCGTAATAAAGCGCTTTACCTTCCTCAAAGGCCTTGGGGTCAAGCGCCACCTTGAGCGGTCCGGAAGGATGGGGGGCAAAGAAGCGCTTCGGCATGGTGTCATCCTTGACGGTGAAGCCTTCTCTCAGGTTGAAGACCCGCGCCAGGTTCACAGCCCGTTCCCCCACCTTCAGCAGTTCGAAGAATGTGGTATCCCAGCCGGTCACCGCTTTGACCAGTTGCGTGGTTCGCTCCAGCCCAACAAAACTCAGCGACATGACGAAGTAGCAACATACGGCGCAGTTAAGGAAGTGGATGTATTCAGTATAATACTTGAGCAACCGGATTTTGGCCGATGACAGGTCATCGGCGGCCATCGGCTCCAGTATGCCAAACGGGTATGCCGCCTCCAGCATCGGGCCTATGTCCGTATAGACGGTGTCATGGATATTGTGGCAGTGGTCGGCACCGGTCGGGGATATGGCATAACCAACTCCCATGCCCTGCTTCAAACGGGGTTCATGCATGGGCAGTTCCTGGCCTTTGATATGCATTGCGTATTCCTCAGCTGCGGGCCCGATTTTCTTTGCCGCCCGCGCCACGCCCTCGGCGAGCGTATCGCCGAAGCCCTGGCGCAGCGCAATCTGCTCGACCAATTGCAGCATGGCCTCGGTATTGCCGAAGCGCAGCTCTATTCCTCCGGTGTCCTTGGTACTGAGCAGCCCGTTTTCAAAGCATTCCATGGCGAAGGCGATGGTCGCTCCGCAGGAGATGGTATCCAGTCCATAGGCATTACACAGTTCATTTGCCTTGGAAATGGCAAGTAAATCAGTGATGCCGCAGTCAGAGCCCAGCGCGGCAATCGTTTCATATTCGGGACCACCGTAGCGCGGGTCGACCACATACGGTTTGTCCGCCTTCACCTCGCGCTTGCACTGCACCGGGCAGGCGAAGCAAGCCCTCCGCCTGACCAGAATGGTATCCTTCATGGCCTGCCCGTTTATTTTATCGGCACCATCAATGGAGCCAACCTGGAAATTACGGGTCGGCAGACCTCCCACCGGGTCGAGGACAGCCACCACCCGTGCCGTACCGAAATCGTGCATCCCCTTGTTGGTAATCGGTGTGTTCTCTGCAATCCACCGGGAGATTTCCTTGAACGCTGCCGGGTCGGCAATGGAAACACGCTGGTGCCCGCGGACGGCGATAGCCTTCAGGTTTTTGGAGCCCATCACCGCCCCCATGCCGGTCCGCCCGGCGGCGGCATCGAGGTCATTCATGACGCAGGCAAACCTGACCAGTTTCTCCCCGCCAGGGCCGATATACGCCACCTTGATTAACTGGTCGCCAAGCTCATCGCGGATGGCATTCTGGCACTCCAGCGTCTTCATCCCCCACAGGTGGCGGGCATCTTTAAGCTCGACTTTATCATCCTGAATGGAAAGATAGACCGGTTTTTCTGCCTTACCTTCAAAGATGATGGCATCGAAGCCGGCCATTTTCAGCTCCGCCCCCCAGTAGCCACCGGAATCGGCCTCGCCAAATGCCCCGGTGAGCGGTGATTTACCACCCACGCTGTGCCGGCCGCAGCCTCCAGCCGGTGCCCCGGTCAACGGACCGGCAGCAAAGATGAGCTTGTTATAAGGGCTTAAAGGCTCGATACCAGGTTTAAGCTCCTTCAGCAGAAAATAGCCAATAAAGCCCTCCCCACCGAAATACTGTCGATAGAAATGGTCTGGATATTCCTCCGTCTTGATACGCCCTGAGGAAAGGTCGACTCTTAAAATCTTACCATTGTAACCGTGTGGCATCAGTTACCTCCTCACTGTAAAATCTCGACCATAAGTATACGGCATAGACCAGAAACCCGCAACAATAGGAGAGAAAGGAAAGTAACTATATACGAATAAATTTGAAGTAAAGCTCAGCTATTATGATATAATGGGAAAACGACTGCATTAGCGGGCGTGTTTCATATTATCATAGCATTAAATAAAACAATAATTATCCGGCTTTTGAGCAATATTGCGTATTACTGGAGGAGCCCATAATGTCAAACATACTCAGAATTCCGCAGCTCGCCTGGCATGGAACCGAAGAATTACAACTGTCTCTGCCTGATGACTGGCAGGTTGAGATGGGCTATATGGCCGGGTATAACCGCCCCGCCCTGAGCCCGGAACAGGTTGGTGAAGCGGTAACCGGAAAGCTGATTGGCACGCCTCCGATACGGGAGCTGGCCAAGGGGAAGAAGGAAGTGGTTATCATTTTTGACGATATGACCAGGGTAACCCGAGTGGCTGAAATTGTCCCCTTTGTGCTCGAAGAATTAGGTGCTGCCGGCATTCCCGACAGCAATATCCGCTTTATTGCCGCGCTGGGCTGCCATGGCGCCCTGAACCGCCTCGACTTTGTAAAAAAGCTCGGCGAGGAGACGTTAGCCCGTTTCCCGGTTTTCAACCACAATCCCTACGCCAACTGCACGTACGTCGGTACTACGAAGACCTATGGCACCAGGGTCTGCGTTAACGACGAGGTAATGAAGTGCGACCTTAAAATCGCCATCGGCTCGGTAGTGCCCCATCCCAGTACCGGCTTTGGCGGAGGCGGGAAAATCATCCTCCCCGGGGTGACTTCATTTGAGACTATCGAATATAACCACAAGATGTTCCGCCAGACCTTACTGGCGAAAGGGCCTCAGTACACGGGTCATGGCGTCTACGACGGTAACCTGGGACGTCTGGACATAGAAGAGGCAGGCAATTTGGCCGGCCTCGACGTCCTCATCAACTGCGTGGTCAATATGTGGGGGGAAACGGTGGCCGTCTATGCCGGGGCGTTAAGACCGGCTTATGAAGAAGCGGTTAAGGAAGCCAAGCCACATTATCTGACGCCAAAACTGGTGGGCAAAGATATCGTCATCGCCAATGCCTTCGCCAAGGCGAATGAAGCCTGGATTGGCCAGGCCATCACCTACCCATCGCTGAAACCCGAGGGAGGAGACGTCGTCGTCATCGCCAACCACCCTGAGGGACAGGTAACGCATTACCTTTTGGGGCCATTCGGGGAGACAATCTGGGGCCCGCTGCGCAAAGAAAGAAAAATCCCCTCTCAGGTCGACCGTCTTATCGTTTACACCGAATATCCTGACCTCTCCAGCCGGTGCTGGTTCGGCGGCAAGGACAGAGCATTGTTCCTGCATCGGTGGGACGATGTGCTGAAAGTGCTTCAAGAAAAGAACAGCGATGGTGCCACCGTTGGGGTCTATCCCAACGCCGAGATTCAGTACAGCCAGTAAACAGGGTTCAAGAAACGGTAGCTCGCTTTGGGCGAATATCCTCACTCAACATTGATATGCAGCAATGTCCTGGCCAGATAACCGATGGCAAAGGCCAGCGCCGCCACTCCAAGGCTGATAAGCACCATCTCGGAAAATCTTTTGCGGAAAGAAATGTCTTTGGCCACCGAGATATAAAAGCTGAACAGGAAGACCACGACAATAGCATTGAAAATCATCAGCCCCATAGATATATAGACATTGTCGAACACGAGGTAGGGAAAGAGTAAAAAGACAAAGGTAATGACATTGGCCAGGCCGCCGTAGAGGACCGCCTTTAAAGGGCTGTGGCC
>SDBT01021663.1_pt1 | contig 10043 bp, 14 predicted proteins | sample 2277101 | NCBI WGS metagenome assembly SDBT01 (sample SAMN10404973, study PRJNA504765) | marine sediment metagenome | isolation source: marine sediment core GS10_PC15, 103 cmbsf | place: Arctic Ocean: Southern Knipovich Ridge | collected 2010
GCTCTATGGTGGTGCGAAGGGTGGTGGTAAGTCCTATTTTATGTGTGTTTGGGCATTCCTCTATGCTTGGGACGTATGCGTCGAGCATAAGCTAATACCGAGCAATAACCCGCCTCACGTTGGGTGGTTAGGCCGTAAGCAAGGGATTGACTTCACTGCGACGACACTCCAGACATGGCGGACGGTGATACCTGAAGAGTACTACGAGTTGAAGGGTGGCACTGAGAAAGACTCGAAACATATCTTGATTATGGGCCGTATTGCGATTGACTATGGTGGATTGGATCGGCAAGAGACTATCAACAAGTTCAACTCGGCCGAATATGGTTTCATCGGCGTAGATCAGGCAGAGGAGGTGGATCGAAGCGACATATCGGTATTGCGTGGCTCTCTACGGATGACAATTAATGGTAAAGCTTTGCCCTACAAGGAATTATACACTGCTAACCCTCGTGCTTGCTGGCTTCGAGACGATTTCATCACCAATCAGCTTTCGGGTGCGTTATTTGTTCCTGCCTTACCAGCCGACAATCCGCATCTTCCAGGCGATTATGAGCAGACTTTGATTGACGCCTTCGGCTACCGTCCGGCCCTACTGGCAGCATACCTGCACGGGGACTGGTCACAGATTGAAGATGAGGCCCAGGTAATATTGGATAAGTGGCTGCAAAGCGCTATACAGTCTGATAGCTTACTGGCAGGCAGGATCATCAGTTGCGACGTAGCACGCTTTGGGGACGATAAGACGGAGATTATGGTACTAGAGGGGTCTAACATCATCTTCGAGCATGAAATGGGCTACAGCCGGACTACGGAGGTCTCAAGCTACCTCGCGGAGTTGAGCCGGAAGAACGATAATTGTCCGATTGTCGTGGATGAAATAGGCGTTGGCGGGGGTGTGGTGGATGAGTTATACGAATATGGCCGAAGGGTGATACCGTTCAACAGCTCGAACAAGGCGGACGAAGAGGAGAAGTTCTACAACCAACGAGCCGAGGCGTGGTGGGGCGTAGCCGAGCACCTGGCCAAGAGGGAGTTGGGTTGTCTGCGTATGGATATTGAGTTGAGGAAGCAGTTGGCCATCCCGACGTATGAGTTCAGGAACGGCAAGATACTCATTGAGAGCAAAGAGAAGATCAAGGAACGTATGGGTTATTCGCCCGATAAGGCCGATTGTTATGTGATGGGTATTTGGGGCGTCGAGCAGATGGAGCCCGAGATTCAATACGCAGGGCATGAGGACCGTTCGAGTCTTTGGAATAAGAGTCTTTTCAAGCGGGGCAGACGATAATGGCAAAAACAGCAGCAGAGAAACAGAAGGCATATCGGGACAAGAAGCGGATTAAGGAAGTGAACGATCTCGCAAGAGAGCTCCGTGGTAACGCGCCGGGCGTGACGGGGGCCATTCCTATCGCCGTGTTGGCCGAGGTTGATAGGGCGTGCGGTGATAAGCTGGACCACGGCCCGCTCTCAGTCTACAGTCCGGCCCGATGGGCAGTGCTTGAGGAGTTGGGTTATGCGTGGAAGGAAGATAAAAACCGAGCGTACACCTATCCAGGCGACGCAGAAGCTGTCCCTCGCCCCGGTGATCCAGCCTATCAAGGGGTTGCGGTATGAAAGAAGAAAAGGACGCTTACGAGAGACTACCGAAAGGCATAAGGGAATATGCCGAGGCTAACGGTAAACGGTGTGGTCTGACTCCTCAACGGGTACATGACGAGTATCTGGCGGCCCAAGTAATCATCAGCCAGGGGCCGCCGATGTGGGAGAATAATCTATTCAAGCGTCATAGACGCAGAAAGGAGGCCAAATGGACACGAGCGATGACGCATTTGACTACTTGCACTCAGTACGTAGTCTTGAAGAGACTGAACGAAGGAACGAGGCGTTACGGACAAAGAGGCTTGCTGATGTAAAGAAGAGCAAGCGTCGTAACCAAGCAGCTGCAAGCGTATTGACGCAAGATTGGTTACCGCCGACCTTGGGATCGACTGGTCTTTTAGGGATAGGATAGAATGCCTTACGACTACAAAGACAAGTCATTATACGAGCGTATCCGGGAGCGGTGGGACTCGTTAGCAACGGTGTACGCGAGGCTAAACGGTGCTCGGGAAGACATTTGTGCGTACTTTCGTCCTGATCTTGGCTCGGCATACGACGAGTCTGCGGACATGCTTCAGTTAGGTGCAGACATTTACGACGGCAGTGGTCCCTTTGCGGCGAGAACGATGGCGACGGGCTTTAGAGGCAATACAGTCGGAAAGAATATCGACTGGCGTTCGTATCAGATGTACGATGAGCGTGTCCACGGCGTCGATGAGCTGGATATATGGGTCCAGGACATCCTGAAGCACATGAGCAAGGTTTACCAGGATGGTAATTTTTACGACGTCCAGCCTCAATTCACGTTAGATGGTGTGACGACGGGCTCGCCGGTCATTTTTGGTGAGGAGCACGAAGATAAGGTCATGTGGATACCTTTGCACTTCAAGACCTACAGACTCTTCTACGATAGATTCAACAAGCCCAACGGAATCATTATCGAAGACGAGGAGTGGACGGCCCTGAAATGTTTCGACAAGTTCTGCCCCGGCAACGACATTCAGACCCGATTAAAAGATGCTGAGGAGAAGTTCAGTACGCCGTTATTCCAAGCTATAAGCCAGGGCCGAAACAGTGATCGCTTCACGATATGGCGGGCATTATTCAAAGACACCGACAATATTTGGCATCAGGCGAAGGAATTTGAGGCTCCTATCGGTGGTAAGACGTGGTACGACGTGTACTTCGAGGATATCGACAACGAGATAGATAAGAACAAGAAGCCGTTGTTGACCGAGGGATATTATTCGCAGCCGTTCGTAGTATGGAACTACGATAAGAAGAATTGGGAAAGCTCAGCTCGAACACCGGCGTTTGAAGCTATTTACGACAATGCGAGTCTCCAAGAGATATTCAAGTCGTATTTGGAGAATATGCAACAAAAGGTCCGTCCCGCGATGGGGATATTGGCTGGTATGAAGGGCCGGGCAAACTTCTCACCGGAGGGTGTGATTGAGTTAAGCAGGGCTGAGTGGAACTATCTACCGAAGCCGATAGAGAATGTGGGTGATATTCAGTTGGAGGTCCAGACGGCGGAGATGCTACAAGGCAAGCTGGACAGGCATTTTCATCTCGATACATTCAGACAGTTCACAATCCAGGCAATGCAGGTCAAGCGCCCGCTGGCTATCCAGGAGCTGATAGAGATGAGCGGCGAGAAGATTACGCTACTGCTACCGATGATTGAGACTCACGAGGGTTTTCTCGGGCAGGCTGACGACAGGCAGATGGAGATCGAGTCTCGAGCCGGCCGGGGTCCGTTCGAGAAATCAAGGGTCGAGCGTATCAGGGATATCTTGGAACAGCACACCGGAGAGGCTTCGAGTGGCAGGATTAACGTAAAGGTCCAGTTCATAGGCACACTGAGGCAGGCTCAGCAACGAGCCCAGAAGTTACAACCCATCACTACCGGCGTGGCAATTGCCGGGGAGATAGGAAAGGCGCTTATGGATGACGATCTGGCACGTCTGGCGATTAAGGGCTATGAGACATTAGACGAAGCATTGCAGGCTGTTAATTTCCCGCAGAAGCTCGTGACCGAGAAAGAGGAGTACGACGAGGCCGTGGCCCGGCTGGCGCAGGCGAGGGCCGCCCAACAGCAGTTAGAGAACGCCGCTGAGTTAATGAAGGCGTCAAAAGGGATACAGGGCGAAGTGGACCCGAACTCGGTATTGGCTAACGTAGTGGGGGCGGCATAATGGATAAAGACCTAAAGAAGCATGACTTTGTAATAGTAACTGGCCTTACATACAATTTTAATCATCCGCATCCCATGCGTGAATGTAGCCGATGTGGAAAACCTGAACCAATTGTGGGATTCTCAATCCAAAAGGAAGATGTTGATTGTGTGGAGGCGGCATAGCATGGATGAGATAATGATGTATTGTGGAGTGCCAATTGCTGAATTGTCACGCGATGAACTTATCGCATGTATCCATGATTTATATAACAGACAGCAAGCTCGACGTATAGAAACAGACCGACAGTTACAAGTATTGATAGGGGCGGCATGAAACTAATGATTGAAAAGGAGAACCAATGAAAAAGAACATGATTGTAGCAGTAAGTATAGCGCTAACAATTTACGTTATTGCGGGTGTTGTCGCTTGGGAACTGTGCGATACATTAACTGATCCGGTACGGCGTGATCCAAGTACGAAGCTATCTGGTGTCATAAATATTGAGGGCAATGGCGATGGCATAGTTATAGAGAATCTTATTTTTCTCGACCCGAACGAATGTTTACACGAGAATGGATATCTGTATCGGCCTCGCCCTATTACTCTTGAGCGACGAGTTGGCGCTACGGCGGAGTTGATATGTGACGTTTATTGTATTGATTGCGATCAATTATTGGAGACAGCAGAGGAGTACTCGAAATGAAGAAGGCATTTGTAGTATTCATCGTAATCGCTATAATCGGCACATTTACCATTGCCCAGCCGGTTGTCTCGAAATACTGGCAGGACGTAATCCGCAAGCCAAATCAGACGTGGATAGCCCAGTACGGCTACAACAACGAGTCTGTGCTGGCCTTCAACGTCCGAAGTCTCTTGGAGATACAGAATAGGATGGCCCAGGAGGTTATCGCTCTGACGGCCCAGGTAGAGGCCCTGAGCGACCCTAACGATCCTAATGAGGTGGCGAAATGAAAACACCAATTATTATAGCGGTAATAGGGATCATTTTGATCTTGTTCTGCGTTTTTTGTTACCAAGGTAATAATCAATGGTCTTCGCCGTGGCGCAATCATGCTCGAATTGATTGTCTTGAGAATGGAGATCATCAATGGGGCTTTGTCGAGTACAAAGACTTGAGAGTGGAAGCATCATACGCATATTTTCACCTCTGTGATGCCTGGGTATTCAAATGTAATCACTGTGGCAAAAAGGACATGTTTGGCGTAAACGATTTCACTGACGCATTGCGCAAGGCTTTCAAAGAAACAACCGGAGTTGATTTCATAACGCAAGTAATCCACAAACATGAAATCTCCGGTGGATTCTATTATGGCCCCCTTGATGTGAATCAACCGTATACTACGATTACTGATTGCCATTTTCTTGTCGTATGTGACGATGTTGAACACCACGAGGCAGCGATATTAGACGTTGGTGCACATCATTCAACTGTTATGAATTGCACCCTGAATATGGTTGCAGGTACGGGAATACGTATTCCCAACGATCCGAATGAACCTCTCTTAGAACTTGAGTATGACGATCCGAACGAGGTAAAATGATACCAACAACTATGAAATGGAAGATGTTTTATAAAGGTGAGTTGGCCATATATCGGTTAAGGCACGGGATTGGCCGGTTCTATTTGACGTTTCGGTCACTCTGTAGGATAGGGCCAAGCTTACCGAATAGTAGAAGGATGTTCCCATATAAACAAAAGTATACTTGGGTTAGTGGGCGAAAAGTTAAGGTAGACGGATGAAAACAGCGAGACAGGCACTTAACAAGGTGAAATAATGGCCCACAAATCAGGCAAGACAAGATACAAGAGCAAGCCCGGCCACAAGAGGCCGAAGAAGACAGGTAAGGTGAAATGACAAACGACCAGACAACCCAACTGTCACAAACAGATGAGGAGCATTTACGCCTTGGTTTTCAGGATGCCGGTGAAGTCTTCATGGCAATTCACATAGAGGCCATGTTTCACCAGATAGACGATCAGCCTCAGATGTTCATGCACAACCTGATGGCCAAGCATTTGGAAGCATGGGTGCCACCGGAACAATACCGAGCGATGATAAAAGACGTGGCTCGGGTAATTTTGGACCATTCACAAAGGAGTATAACAGATGAAGAAGGGAACATGTCAAGCAGGCAGACCTCGTAAGGTGCCGACTAAATCATCCTCGACTTTAATCGAGGCAGCTAAGAAAGCTGGCTTTACCGATGAGCAGATAGCCGCAGTCGATACCGAGGAAGCGTTACGCGCTCTCGTTACCAAAGTACGGCCTCAGTCCATACTTGACGCGGTTCCCCAGGAGAAACCACCGAAGCCTAAGGCGCCTGTCGCTCCAGTGGAGATGGTGTCGCGAGAGAAAGACTTTAGCATTGAACTCAGCCCACAAGCCGCACTAACATGGAAGCGTGGAGACTATGAGCAGTCGGAACTCGACCGTTTTGTAAGTCGTAACGGCATAAAGACTCTCATCCGGGTGATAAAAGACTGTCGATACATACCCAATGAGTACTCGAAGTACGAGACAACATTCACAATTCACTACAAGGAGCCGAAGTGAGCGATCAGGATATAATCTGTCCGCAATGCGAATCTGCATTGACATTCCTAAACCAGTTGTATGTTGATTTCGGTAATGAATATTGGACACGGTGCGAATGTGGATGGGGATACAGAAGTGGTATATTGCCGCTCATACTTAATGATTCTCGTTTGACGCAATACTTGAAGCGTAGACGTTTCAAAGAAGTGTATGGTCCGACTCGAATAGATCGCATCAGAACATGGGTAATGTTAAGAATAGATAAATGGGCGGATGTGCGATGTAGTACAAAACAGGAACGGCATTACGCACGTCGGACGGCATGGGCGTCTCGATCCGAGATAGCCTTGCCGCATAAGTACGCAAGAGTGTATGATCTAAAGGGTGATAGCCGTTTCCGCTGGGAATGTATCAATTGCGGTATAGCAGAAGATGCGGTAGCAATATCAGGCGCTATGGAATGTAAAATATAAACAAATTCACAAGGAGCCGAAATAATGGAACACTGGACAGACGATGTGAAACATCAGGAGTTGCAGACGCCGGAAGCCAAGGCTGTTCTCAGCAAGTACAATAGTAATGATGACGCTCTGGTTGGCGGTCTCAATGCGATAAAGCAGGTAGGCAGGCCATTTAAGTTACCCGATTCACTTGACAATCTCCCCGACGACGCCACTCGCGCCGACTTCACCGGCAAGATTGGTAAGCTCATGGGCGCCGTCGAAAACGACGAAGCAATGGTTGATGTCAACTTTGCAGATGGGCTGCCGGATGCTAAGACGGTGGACGCGAAATTAGTGACGGCATTCAAAGCGTTTGCCATAGAGAATAAACTGCCGAAGTCGCTTGTTGCTGCGATTGCAAAGTTCAACAATCAGTACGCCGTGAAGATCCGCCAGACCAATCAGCAGGGGGTAATCGACACTGCCACTAAAGTAAATGGCGAACTGTTGCCGCTATTTGGTGGCGAGGACGGAATCAAGAAGCATAACGAGAACGTCAAGCGGATGTTCCAGAACCACGGTGGATTGACTAACGAAGAATTTGAAGCAGTAGTCCCAGGGCTCGTAGAGAGCGGTATTACGAAAAGCACACCGCTATCCAAGGCCCTGTATAATATCGCTGCCAAGTTCGGCGAGGGTAAGACTGAAGACCCCGGAGGTGGAGGCGGTAAGGTAGAAGAACCGGGAATAAAAGAAGAATTACCGGTAACTGCCGGTATTTTAGGATGGTAAATACCCCTCAATTGAGATACGGTATGAAAGAGCTAAAAAACAAGATACGGCACTCTAACACGAGTTGCCCCTTGTGCTCGCCCGAAAGCAGGGCGGCTTAAAGCACAGCCAGTTAGTGTTAGGATGAGCCTCGCAAGAGACACCTCTCCGCAAAACGGAAATACAAACTGTTTTAGGAGAGTTGTCTCATGGCAACAAACACACCAGCAGCAAGAAACAATCTATTCGATGTGCTAAAGTTCAAGTCACCGAACTCTTTAGCCGCGCTCTCGGCTGCAAATACGCTGATTGAGCGAAATGACATGTGGGCCGACCTCTCGTCCTTTCCTGCAAATGGCGGGACGTTTCATACTGGCCTGAGAACCACATCCCTCCCGAATGGCAGTCTTGTAGACGTCGGGGAATATTGGGGCACCACCAAGGCAACTCGTGAAAAGTACGTCGAGATGCTGGCCACTATGCGGGATAGTTGGGAGTCCCCGATTGATGTCCTGAAGACCGAAGGTAAGGAAATCTCACAGGCATTGGTAGCTGAAGAGAAGGCCAACCACATCGAAGGCAACGGCCAGGCGTGGATGAACCTGATTCTTCGAGGCCCCGCAACTCCCCAGATGAATGCCATTGTCGGACTGATGGGCCGGGCTCCGTGGAACTCACCTGACGAAGAGTTCTGCTACGACGTCGGCGGAAACAACAGCGACCTGCGACACGCATGGATGATGCAACCGGGTATCACTACGGTTCATCTGCTTCACAATCCGAACCACCCAACCCTCGGTATTGAGGTCGAAGAGAAGGGCGAAAGCCGTGAGGTTGATCCGGGTACATCGACTTCCACATCGGCAATGCAACACAGGTGGATTCTCACCATTGAGTTTATGATTCAGCAAGGTCTGTGCATCAGGAATCAGTTGGCTATGAAGGTATTGGCTAACATCCCAACAGCTCAGGCTGACTATGCAGGTCCGGACGTTGTGACCGCGGCTATCAAGGCGTCTCTGAGGCATAACTCTATGGCCTCTCGTCCGTGGTTCCTCTACTGCGACAGCAGGGTCTACACCCAGCTCGTCTTGAGTGCGAACGATAAACTCAAGGTCTACACGTCGGATAAAAACATCTATCAAACGGCCCTGCCGATGATAGGAAACAACATCATAATCCGGCGTATGGACGCACTGAACCGAGATGATGGTTCAGGCGAGACCCGGCTAACTTAAAAACGAAACTCTTTTAGGAGATAGTACAATGGCAGTTTTTGACCATTTAGGCGAGTTAAGTACCGCACAGGATATAAATGGCGGCACACCTGCACAATCGGAGAATATTTTAGACCTCGGACTTCTGGGCATTCATGGATTCGGCCCTGATTCCGAGATATACATTGACCTGGAATGCGAGACCGTGACTGCGAGTGGCGATTCGTCTGATAAGTTTATATTTGATTTCAACGTCGCCCTTACGGAAGACATCGACACTGGTACGAGAGGCACAGATTTCTATACGGTAATTTCAGTTCCTATCTTGGGCATTCTTGACCCTCGTATTACCGTTGCCGGTGCCAAGATTTTAACTTGCAGACTCCCGGACCAGGTTTGGCAAATGGCGAAAGAAGGCTTCCGGTATTTTGGTCTTCAGTCAACTATTGACGCCACCGCGACCTTGGGTATCAATTGCACAATCAGTACCACCAAGCCGAGGACGCCGGACAATCAGCAAGTAACGACATCCAACGTTGGGGTGCCGACATAAGATTATCCGGGGCGGTCGTTTTATTGGTTTTCCTTGGGCGGCCGTTCCACTTTTAAGGAGTTTAACATGAAACGTATAGTGATAACACTATTACTCAGCCTCATGTTGGTAAATACGGTCTCGGCCGATATTACCTATGGCAGTGAGTATTACAAGAGGAATTTAGGGTATGCGATTACCGGCAGGCCGAGAGATCCTATCCTCCGGAACATAGCCGAGGTTCAAGCGATGCTTGAGCTTGGCGCAGCCGGTCCGCTGGGGACCGGAAAAGTCTTCTACGTGGACAGTAATGTGTCGGTTGCCGGTAATGGTCTGACGGTAGCCACGGCAGCGGATAGCATTGATGACGCCGTGGATTTTTGTGAAAACAACCGAGGCGATACGATTGTCGTTCTCCAGGGCCACACGGAGACAATTGCCGGTGTGGACGGTGTGGATGTTGACATTGCCGGTGTTACGATCCTGGGTGTTGGTGACGGCGCAGACGCACCTAAACTTACCTTCAGTGCGGCCGCCAGTGAGTTCGTGATTGGTGCGGCCAACGTCACTGTATCCAATCTGAGGTTCATTGCAGGTGCGGACATTATCACGATGGGTATCAGTGTCGAAGCCGCGGGCGACCATTTTACTCTGGTCAATTGCGTCTTTCCAAAACCGACAACGAGTAGCTGGGAGTTTCTCGATGCTATCGACGTCGCCAGCGGCGTCACCTACATTAC
>SDBT01021665.1_pt1 | contig 10043 bp, 11 predicted proteins | sample 2277101 | NCBI WGS metagenome assembly SDBT01 (sample SAMN10404973, study PRJNA504765) | marine sediment metagenome | isolation source: marine sediment core GS10_PC15, 103 cmbsf | place: Arctic Ocean: Southern Knipovich Ridge | collected 2010
CACGAGTGACTGGACGGGCTTCGACGCTCACGCCGACCGACAGTTCGCCGGTGGGGCGGAGATGATCCGCGTCGGCTATACTGGCGGCCCAAGCGTAGGCGAAGAACGGTGGCAGGTTTGGCGATCCTACCTCCCGCAACTCGAGGCTCACGTTCGCGAGACGGGCTGGGAAGGTCGCTGTTTCATCTACCAGCAGGACGAGGTGCGACGCGAATTTTGGGAGATGTTCGCTGCACGCGCCGCCGACATTGAGCGCCTGGCTCCGAGCGTGCGACGCCTGACCGTCCTGCAGTCGCCGATGCCCGAGGTGCTCAACGATCACACTGACATTTGGGTCCCGTCGATGGGCGTGTTCGGACACAACAAAGCGCGCGCGATGGAGCTACAGGGAACACCTACTGACGACGTTTGGGTGTACGTCTGCACCAGCGGCGCGCCATCGTTTTCTGAGTTGTTCCTGCACGAAGCAGGACTCAATGCGCGGCTGCTTCCGTGGATCATCAGACGGAATGGTATCCAAGGGCTACTCTATTACGCAACAATGGCCTATTCCGAATTCCTGCCGGAAGCGAGACTCGACCAGGTTGCCGAGAACGGGGAGCTTGACCGCGATTGGGGCACACTAAATCAGCAGTACGGTGGCGGGGGCGTGATGCTCTATCCCGGTGGTCCGACCGCCGCACACCCGCTGCAACCCTCGTTCCGTTTGGAGTTGCTCCGTCAGGGCCTACAGGACTGGGAATACTTCTGGACGTTGGAGGACCTCATCCGCCGAGGTTGCGGAAGCGTCAGGGACCGCGCGAGGGCTCGAAGTCTACTGGAGGTCCCCGAAGACATCGTGGACGGCTGCACGCCTTCCTGCGACGATGAGATCAAGTTAACCGATCACAAGCGGCGGATAGCCAAGGCGATTGAGTCGCTGACGGAGGCGAACTGATGGACGGGAATATTCTCATCATGCTGGTGGCTTGCATCATCTTCCTGGCAGTGCTTGTGGTGCTGTCGAAGTACGGCAAAATCTGACGGAGCGAGGGGGCTCGTTGATGGCTCTGGCATGGAAACCAATATATGGAGGAAACGGCAGTGCTGCGCAAGGTGCAGAGGGAGGGCGCCTTGAGGTAACGCCGACGAGTGGCATTGGCAGGCCAGTTTCGTGGCGCGTAGCGGTATACTTTGCCTGGCGCGATTGTCAGGTTGTAATCAACCCGACAAGTGGGAGCTTGATGGCTGGCAATGAAGAAGATGCGCGTGAGAAAGCTGAGGAAATCGCGCGCGAATTCAAGGCCCTGATGGATGCGAAGGGGGCACCCTAAGTGGAAATCGGCCTGTCGTTAGGATCAGGTCTTGACGTGCTCAAGGAACTCGATGAGATGAAGGAACTCGGCGTCACCTGGGCCAAGTTCGCTACCTGTCTCGACCCTGCGCGCCCGGACGAGTTCGCGGACCTTCGACCGTACATGGAACCTCTGCGCGAGGCCGGCATCCGCGTCGTGATCGACACGCGCACCACGCCCACACTGCTCTCCGAGGAGATGCGGCGGCTCGTGAAGGAGCACGGACAGGACGGCTTCGATGCGCTCGCCGGAGCACAATCAAGGATAGGCGAGGCGGTTGGAAACCTCGTTGCGTTTCACGCCGGCCTCTGCGATGACTGGGAGTGGTGGGGCGAGCCGGACTGTCCGCTGATAAATCAGATGGGGTTCACGGGCCTCGACTGGGCTACGCTGATGACAGTCATTCAGCCCTACGTCCGCAAGGCCAATCCGATAGCGAGGTGGTGGACTGGTGGCATCGGCGTCCTCTGTGATGTGAATTGGATGAAGAAGGTGCTGGAGCGGAGTTGCACTGCTTGCGGTATCCGGCTCGACGAGAGGCTGGACGTGTGTCCCGCTCCTGAGTGCGACGGTCGTGCCCGCGCCGCGCTCCACGACCAATTCGACGTGATGAACCTACATCACTACGTCCACGAGAGGCATAGCCTCGAATGGGTGCTCAACAAGTACGCTCACATGTTCCGATGGGTCCGCAAGGCCATTGACGAGAACTGTCTCGGCCAGCCGATAGCGTCAACCGAATGGGGGATGTCTACCTGGCCGAAGGTTCACATTGAGGACCCGAGCTTCGAGGGGTTCACCTCGCAGGTCTTCAGTGGCGGGGCCGGGGCGCTCTCTTACGAGGACGCGCCTGAGTGGTTTGACGAGTGCCTCAACCTCTTTCACCACTACGATATGAAAGTGGTGATGATCGACAAGCTCCGCGACACGCCGCGCGGCAAGGGCGACACGCACTGGGGGGTCTGGACGGGACTCATCAAGCCGAACGGTGAGCGGAAGCCTCACTACAAGGTCATCCAGCACTACGCCCACCAGGGACAGCAGGAGTCGGAACGGTGGGAGCCGGAGGTTGTCGAGAAGCCTGAGGAGGTGGTGGCGTGACATCAGCAGAGAAGAGATTGCTTGCGGCAGTTCGTGCTCTGCCGAAGGAACTTACTACGATTGTGTCTGCCTGGTCATTTCATCCGGCAACAGCCCATAAGCCTGCCGTCGGAGAAGTGAAGGAGTTTGCTGCTGCTCGGGTGGCATTACGTGAAGCAGATGAGAAGCCTGAGGGGATAAACGGCATGGACATACCAGTTAAGTGTCCGAGGTGCGGTGCAACAACGACACACACAGTTACGCAGGTTGCGGGTAAGCCCGTGACTTTCAGAACTCTTGCGTGGTGCGATATCGTAGGTTGCCCATGGACGGGCGTGTATTCAGCCAACGCATCGGTCATAGATTGCCCGCCGTCCGCCTCCCCTTACAACGTGATGGCTGACGGGCCGGAGGTGATGCTCTGATGGCTAGGCAAACGTGGTGCCCCGAATGTGGCGCAATCGCTAGCGTTGGCGATCCGTCGCGAGTATCATCGCACCGTGGCGAGCAACTCCAGACGTTTACGCTCTGCTCAAGCATAAAGTGCGATTGGCGACACATGCTCTATGAATGGCCTGACGACTATCCGCGACGCTTGCACTTCTTGCCGCCGAATGTGGGGGTGTCTCAATGCCTATCGTAACCGCTCAGGAGGTCGCTGCCTACGCCGGGATCGGCGATGAACACGAGGACAACCTCAGCGCGGCTATCGACGACGCGCAAGGGGAGCTAGAGGACTTCTGCAATCGCCAGTTCGAGGACGCCACGCGCACTGAGTATCACGACAGCGACGGGACCGACACCTGGATCTATGTACTCAACCCGCCGCTCAATTCGGTCACCTCGCTCACGATGGACGCGCAGGACACGGCGACCGCAGTGGCCTCGGCGAATTACGTGACCTACGAGAAGACTGGGAAGGTGCAGCTCTTCAACGCCGAGAGCGCCTTCTCCGCCGGGCCGCAGGCGACGCTGATCGTCTACCGTGGCGGGTGGACTGCTACGAACATGCCGAACGCGCTGAAGTTTGCGGTGAAGCAGTACGCCATTGCGGTCTTTGACCGTCGCGAACCAGGCGTGGTACAATTCGGAGCGGACGGGGTGAACCTGAAGTACGACGGAGAGTCCATCCCGATGCCGATCCAAGATAGGCTCTTCAACGGTGGCTACGTGGTGCAATCGACATGATGCGCGGGATACCGACCAACGCAGAGGTTCGGGTGTTCACGAAGCACACCAGCGACTCGACGCCCGAACAGTGGATTGAGGCCGACGAGGGCAGCTCGAAGCGTTGTCGGATCACACAACTCAGCGACACTGCGGCACTGATCGCCGACGAGAAGTGGGGCAGTGTAGTCACGCACAACTGCCTGATCGCACCGAGCGAGGACTTCCAAATTGACGGGATACTCGTGAGGGTCTTCGATGGGGTGAACTTTCAGATCGCGGGGATGAAGGACGGGCCGACCGGAATACGCGGTGGCTCGCCCGACTTCGTCACGCTGTCCCTCTCGATCCGCTCGCCAAACGAGACCGACACGGAGATCGTGGAGATATGAGTGCGGGCGGGCGCATCGACCTGATTGGCGACAGGGAAGTGAAGGCGGCGCTGAAGCATATCGCGCGCGAGCTTCCGGCAAAGATACGGCGCATCACGTTTGATGCTGCAACCGAGGTAAAGAAAGAGGCCCGCGCCAATCTGCAGAATAGGGTCCTGCACAAACGGGGAGGCACGCTTCACAATAGTGTCGCAGTGGTGCAGACGAAGCCCGATGAAGCGCTCGTCGGCACTCGCCTTGTTTACGGTCCCGTTCACGAGTTTGGGGCTGTCATCAAGCCAAAGCGTTCGCGGTTCCTCTGGTGGGTGGCCACTGGACGGCGCCCCCGAAGCAAACAGGGATGGCAAGCAGCACGACGTGCGGGGAGGGCGCGCTGGGCGAAGCAGGTCACGATCCCGGCGCGACCGTGGCTCGGTCCCGCGTTTGACGCCTCAATCCCGGCGATACGGTCATCTGTCGCTGGAAACATCAACAAGATACTAGGGGGAAGACGGTGATGGACAAACCGAAGGTATGGTACTACTGCGACGCGAGCGGGTGTCCGATGAAGGCTCCTGATAAGCGTCCTTCACATTGGATGCGCCTGAGCACTCCTCGGTCTGAATACTGGGGCTGCTCCATACAGTGCATCTCTATACTTACGCGGCGCATCGCCAGGCGACAGGGCAAAACTGCGTGTCTACCGCAACTCAGAAGGGTCGGTGCAGCATGACCGCCCAAGAGCTTTGCAACGCACTCAAGGTCGTACTCAAAGCATACGGGACTGCGCCACTCAAGGGCGCGCAGATACACGTGCTCGATCAGCTTAAGTACGATCCGAAGAAGACCGTAGTCATCATTCGGCCTACCACGTTGCACGAGACGCCGCAGGGCATGGGCGGCTACGACAACTCGTTCCACGACAATATCACGCTAGAGATCGAGGGCACCATCAGGCACGCCGACACAGGGGCGAACGTTACGAAGGCCTTCGCCCTGGAGCAGCAGATCAGGTACATCATCAGCACCAATCGGAACATCAGCGCAGGTGGCGACACGGCCATCTATGCAGAGGTAACCGGGTCGGGAATTCAGTTCGCACCGAGGACCGAGAATGACCCGAACGCCTACCGGATCGTTACCGTAACCTCGGAGTGGCAATACCCGAGGGAGTCAGTAGCTTAACGCGTCACACCAGCCAGGGGGCTGGGACGTAGCACCATGCCGAGCACAGGGATACTAGGGCACTGCGATTTCGGCGGAGTCGATAACACGATTGACACGAGCATGGGGATCGTCACGGCCGGCAGCCTCGACTGGGACTCGGCGCTTGAGCACATCGAGGGCGTTGGCGGCCAGGACGAGATCCAGGGCGGAATGGTTGAGGCCGGCGGGTCGATTACCTCGCTCATCAACGTTAGCCATGACCCGTTATTCTCCTCGTGCCTCCGCTCTGCCGTTACCTCGTCCGCGCTGACCGAGTTCGCCGTCCAGGGTGGTGACGTTAGCAGCATCGGCCACAAGCTCAGCGACTGTTCCGCCAACACGCTGGAGATAAACGGATCGGTCGGCAACGCGTGGAACTTCACGCTCGACTTCCGCGCGCTAACCTACGCCTTCGTCGCGTCGCCTACGAGGCAGTCATCACTGACGGCCTCTTCGATGCAGTGGCACAACGGCACCTTTCAGATGGCGTCATCCGACTACATCTGCCAAACGTGCAGCATCACCATCGACAACGGATTGACCCCGTATTCGGCGCTCGACACGCGGGCCGCTCCGAAGCGCTACCCGGACGGGTTCCTCCTGGGCAGCGAAGCAGTGACCGCGTCGCTCACGTTCCTCACCTATCCCGGTAGCACCAACTGGACGCGCTTCGACGAGGATTGGCTACACGATACCACCGATGACATCGGCGTCATACTGACCGCCGTGGACGCGGAAGGGTCGCCGAACACGCTCACGGTCACGCTCGCGAACATGGTTTTCGCATCGCAGGCAATACCGTTCGTGGTTGGCGGTGAGCCGATAGGCTATACCGTCGAACTCGAAGGGCAACGCAACCAGGCCGATACTGTCACGATTGCCTTCACCGCTTAACGAAAGAAGGGGGCTTACAATGCCGGGCAAAAAGACCAAGGAAACGCCGAGAGTGCAGATCGGCACGCCGAAGGAGATCACAATCCAAGGCGCAATGTTCCAAGGGGCGCTGACTTGGGGACAACTCAAGAAGTTCACCGTAGAGGAAGAGGCGCTAGATACAATCGCAGAGGCAACGGCCAAGCCTCGCGAGCAGCTCGCGTTCGCTGAGAAGGTCGTCAACTTCGCCGTGACCGCCTGGAAGAATGAGGGTGATGATGAGTGGCAGGATTGGACGCCTGAGCTGATCGACAATATGAGCGCCTCAATGGTTGGAGATCTCCTTTCTGAACTCATGTCGGGAAAGGAACGAGCCCCGGAGAACTAGCCCGCGTCCTGGGGCCGATAGCTCAAGGGCAAACTATCCACAACGCGCCGAACTGGTATATGGAGTGGATCATCCTGCAGAGGGTACACATATCGCCGCAGGAGTTGGACGAGTTGCCTGCCGATATGGTATCGCGTTGGATGGACGTGGTTAGCGCAGAAAGTGCCGCACGCGCTGCTGCAGAAGCCATTGCAAAACGGAAGTCCCGAGGGGGCTCGGGGCGGTAGATGGCCCGCGACCTGTCGCTCAAAGTCCGCATTAAACTGTTGCACTCGAAGGCCGTCCGTGGGCTGAAGACCTTTCGCGGTGCTACCGATCGCGTGATCGGTAGCCTGCGGACGCTTGCCTTCGTCGGCACTGCGAGCTTTGCCGCGTTGACCGCTGGTGCGACTGCGCTCGGCATCAAGGCGACGCGGGCCTTCTCCGACTACGAGCAGGGCATCATCAACGCGACCTCTCTTTCAGGTCTGCTTGGCGACGAGTTTGAGATCTCGAAGAAGAAGCTCTTTGACTTTGGTCTCGAACTCTCGCGCATGTCTGCCAAGACCGCGCCTGAGGTGGCGAGTGCGTTCTACAGCCTTCGGTCGGCTGGTTTGAGTTTGAACGAGGTGTTTGCTGCTTCGCGCCCGGTTATTGTCCTTGCCGAGGGCACGATGGCCGACATGGGGATGACCGCCGAACTAGTCACATCGACGATAGCCGCCTTTGGGCTTGAATGGTCCAAGGCGACCGATGTAGTCAATGTGTTCGCAGCAGGAATCTCAGAAACACACCTGAACATGGAACGCCTGTCGATTGCCATGCCTGCCGTCTCTGCCATGGCACGGCAGATGAGCGTGAGCCTCGAAGAGACCGTTGCTGCCCTCGGCATCCTCAAGAGCAGTGGCCTCGATGCGTCAATGGCTGGGACCGCGCTTCGGAACGTGATGATGCGCTTGAGCTCCGCCAACACGCAGGGGATGAAGGTGCTCGCCAAGTACGGACTGACCGCGAAGGACGTAAACATTCAGACGCACGGTCTGACCGAGGTGATGAAACGCCTTCAGCGAGCGAACATTAGCACCGCCGACAGTATTCGCATCTTCGAGCAGCGGGCCTTCGCGGCGGCAGCTATCCTGAAGCGGTCGGCGAATGACATCCTGCCGAACCTCATCAAGAAGATCACCGGGACGAACCGCGCCTTTGAGATGCAAGCGCAGCAGCTCTCCTCACTTGCGGGCTTGTGGGCGATCCTGAAGTCGAGCCTGACCATCGTCGGCACGCAACTCGTAGCCGGAGTTTCGCCTGCGCTGAAGGCGGTCACGGAGTCCATCACCGGGATGCTTAATGCGTTCGCTCAGAGCGGCGAGGCTAAGAAGTTCGGTGAGGTGATTGGCGCGTTCATCGTGACCTTGACGAATGCGCTCGCACCTGCCAATGTCGAGGAGTTCATCAACACGACGCTGCCCGAGTGGCGGAAGGAATTCGAGGAAGTCCTCGACGTAGCGGGAAATGTAGCGAAGACATTCAAGCAGGAATGGCCTTCGATCAAGGGCCTAATCAGCGAAGCTACTCTCACAACCGGCGACCTGAGTGACACATTCCAGGACTTCGCGCTGACAGCCGTCAATGCGCTCGACCTAGTAACCGGCGCGCTTGAGATCGTAGCTTCGGTGCTCAACGGGATCGCGAAGCTCGTGTTCTTCGTGATCGGTGGTATGGAGGTTCTCTCGAAGCTCGTTCTCGATTTCTCGGTCAAGGGGCTGGAGAGCATTGGGATTGGAGTCCCTACCCATTTGAAGAAGATGCAGGAGAACATGCAGCGCCTCGTCGATGATATGGTCCAAGTGACCGACGACCTCGACGTGCGAGGCGATATCTTCGGAGAACCTGGTTCGCGTCAAGAGCGGTTCAACAGGCTACGCACGAGACTGGAAACTAACTTCGACCGTCGCGATGCCCTTCCGACCAACCGGGGGGCCAATGTCAACGTCCGCATATCGGGTACGCTCCAAATCGACGGCCTCTCCGAGGAGACTCAGCGTCAAGTGAACCAGCAGCTCATACAGGGGTTCCGAGAAGCCGCGCAGGGCATGGGAACCTAACCCTTCCCCGTGAACCCGGCATCCCGGCCATTCTCGGGACTTCGGTCGCAAAGTAGGGTCAATACACGTTTCGGGAAAGAGGGGGCTCAGAATGCCTGAGAGACGAATTCGGTGGGATCTGGTCGCGGCGCTCGTGGTGGGGCTACTAGTGCTCCAGGTCATCTTCGGCAACGTGCCGAGGGACTGTAAGTTCTGCGGGGCGCGATTGGCGACGCCCGACCGGCAGGAGCAGTGCCCTGATTGCGGCTATTGGAGTGGCGCGCACGAGCCGAGGCCGATACTCGTTGAGTGGTTCGCGAAGCTGGTGGAGGCCAAATGAGCACCGTCTGGCTGCAGAAAGAGAACAACGCCAAGAGCACGCTGGACGGCGCGATTACGAATGTGGCTACTACACTCACGGTGCAGGCCGGAGAGGGTGCTCGGTTCCCATCGTCTGGTGACTTCATGCTTGCCCTCTGGACGCGCTCGGCGTTTGCCGATCCCGTCGATGATACGGGCCACGCGGAGATTGTGAAGTGTACTTCTCGGAGCACGGATAGCCTCACAATCGTTCGAGCACAGGAGGGAACAACCGGCTACGCTCACGCCGACGGCGAGACGGTCATGCTCACGTGGACGAAGGCGCAGGCGACCGAATATGAGGCTGCGATCAATGAGAGGCTGCCTGAAGCCGGCGGGAGCACCTACGACACGGACGACGCGAAGATCGCGTTCACGTCTCTCGGCGGGATCTGCGCTCGGCTGACGAACAAGACGGGCTCAAATTCAGTGGCGGGCGAAGTTGTTATCGCAAGCACGGGGACTGATGATGCTGTTGCCCTAACGGGAGCCGATGAATCGCAACCCATCGGCGTGTTCCTTGATGATGGAGTTGCCGATGGGGACGAAGCGTGGATTGTTACGGGAGATATCGCTGACGTAATGATCGAAGACGGTAGCACTGCTACGCGAGGCTATTGGGTACGCACGTCTATTACTGACGCCGGACGGGCCGACATTACTAACGCTGCGCCACCAGGCGGGGGTACCCCTGAGCTTGATCGGCACATGGCTGAGATTGGCCATTGCCTGGAGTCCAAGGGCTCAGGGACCGATGTGCTTGCCCGGTGCGTACTGCACCTCAACTAGCCATGAGTTACTTCGGCGGGAACACATTTGGCCATACGGCACTAGGCGGCTCACCGCTCGGCCAATATCCGCTTGACTGGGTGCTGACCAACGTCGGGATCGGCGAAACCGCCAGCGTCGATATTGTGCTCGACAACATGCACCAATTGGTTGGCGTTGCTCCGTTCGTCCGGTTCTCCGCAGTGGGCGCAAACCTTCTGGGTTTCGCCGTCAACATCGACATCACGGCTGATGATGAGATCGCCTGTCCTGCTGGGCAGGAGGGCTATGAGCAAGCGCCGGGTTCCTACGCGATAGAGGCGACCATCAGTGTCGTTCGAGGGGTTGTAGTCGAAGATACCGAGACGGTTCTGCTCTATCGTCTGTGCAACTACATCGACCTGGAAACGATGGATGCTTACTCCGTTGTGAC
>SDBT01021667.1_pt1 | contig 10043 bp, 8 predicted proteins | sample 2277101 | NCBI WGS metagenome assembly SDBT01 (sample SAMN10404973, study PRJNA504765) | marine sediment metagenome | isolation source: marine sediment core GS10_PC15, 103 cmbsf | place: Arctic Ocean: Southern Knipovich Ridge | collected 2010
GGGATTGATGATGAGTTATAATAGAATCATAATAGAGAAGGAATTACGGAAATTTTTAGAAGAAGATTGTAGATTTTCCGATATTAGTGCAATAAGTATCCCGGAGGATGCTATTGTTACAGGTAAAATTATTGCTAAAAATAAGGGATATATTTCAGGACTTGAAGAATTAAGAATTTTATATAATATCCTAAATGTTTCCATAAGTTTTTCTATAAAGGATGGTGATGCTTTTAAGGAGGGGGATATACTTGCTGAACTAAAAGGTAATGCGCGAGATATCCTTATGGGAGAAAGAACTGGATTGAATCTTATCACTCATATGAGTTCCATCACAACTACAACCAGAAAATACGTAGACCTAATTAAAAAATCCGGAAAGAACGTGAAGATAGCCTGTACTCGTAAAACACTTCCAGGACTTCGTATTTTTGAAAAAAAAGCGGTTGATTTAGCAGGTGATTTGGCAGACACGCACAGATTTTCTCTTGATGATATGATTTTACTAAAAGACACACATCTAAAGTATTATGAGGGAGATATTGAGAAACTTCTTACTGACGTAAAAAAAAAAGCTAGTTTTTCAAAGAAAATTGAAATTGAAATCGAGAAAGTTGATGATGTTTTAATTGCTGCCAAAAATGGAGCAGATATCATAATGTTAGATAATATGAATCCTGACCAAGTCAAACTTGCAATAGAGCTATTAAAAAAAAATAATTTGCGAAATAGTGTATTAATTGAAGTATCAGGAGGGATTAATTTGGAAAATATAAATGCTTATTTAGCCCAAGATGCCCCAGATATAATAAGCTCTAGTGAGTTGACACAATTTCCATCAGAACAAGTAGATCTCTCACTTAGATTTGATTAACATTAGAAAAATTTAGTCAAAGATTATTTCATGAATTGAACAAATAACATCCTTGATTTTAGATAAGTCTTGGTAAAGATCTTTAATTAGTCCAAATTCACCAACTGCCATTATTGTTTCAATTTTTTTATCCGCAATTCGCCAATCTGTTACAGTTTTTATTATTGATCTAAATTTGTTATAATATTCGGTTATTTCATCTATAATTACTTCCTTAAAGGGATATACCATATTTATTGTCATTATTTTATATCCCTGGAGATCATCAAACTTCTCCCGATTTTCAATAAAACTCACAATCGCATCCCTTAAAGCTTCACTTTTTGAATTAAATCCCCTCTGAATACGAAGCTTCTCAAATCTTTCTATTAAATCGTCACTTATTTGTAATGAAATTATTGGCAAGTTTAATCACAATTTTTTTCCTTAAATTTTTGTTAAAATTCATATTCTTATTCTGATTCTGTAAGAATTAAATGAACCTTGATATATATTCTAAACTTAAAGGTAAATCTTTTGCATAAGATAATTCAACTATTAAAGGCCCAGTATATTTGTATTTTTGAATAAAACTAAATATTTCTTCAAAATTAATTTTACCTGATCCTATTCTAGGATGGGTATCCGTATCTTTACTAAAATTATCTACTAAATGTATGTTTTCTATAATTTTATGAAACTTATCCCAAAAATTATCGAGTTTGATATCACACGTCCATGAATGAGAAGTATCCCATGTTAAAAGGATATCTTCTCTATTTAAATCTCTAAAAAACTGTTCAATTTCATTTTCATTAGTCATTATATTGACTTTTTTTGGCATATTTTCCATGCAAATTGTCAAGTCCAAATTTCTTGCAGCGTCGAGTAAAATTCTAACAGACTCAATCAATTGGACCTTATTAAATTCCCTTATAGAATGAACAAGAAAATTAGCTAAACCGGGATGAATAGTTAGAACATCTGCTCTAACATCTTGACAAAATTTAGCTGTTTCGATGTAGGCTTCAATAGTCGCTTTAGATATAAAAGAATTATGTGAACACAGGGAAAGATCAATAAATGGTCCATGTACTTGCTTTTTTATTTTAGGAAATGAATTGCTTAACTCTAGAAATTTTTCCCTATCTCCATCTGTAAAAATTACTGGGGGATCTAATACTATTTCCACGATTTGGATACCGTATTTTTCAGCGAAAATAAAACATTCATTAGTGGAGTCTAATAATAATTCACCTAAACTTTCATATTTTTTAGTCGAACCGAATTCAACTATGAAGGCTAATGAACTAATTCCTAAATTCATAGGTTTTCATCTGTTTGTAAGGACTTTAATACGCTTCTTGGACAATTTGCAAACATACGTTTAAACATTGTACGGAATTTTACCAATTTATCTTCAGGGAACACGACAGGTTCACCGACTTGTAAAACACCCCAATAAACTTTTGCAAACTTTTCAACGAGTTCTGCGTTCTTAACAGCTTGGGTTATCGATTTACCACATACGATAGCGCCATGACTTGCCAGTAAAGCTCCATTTCTATATCCTAATCCCTTAAGCGCGGCTTCCCCAATCTCTTTCTCTCCAGCTTGTCCATGAGGAGCTATCTCGATTGAGCCACCTAAATAAACAACTTGCTCTTCCATTATAATTGGGATTCTCTTTCTGACAATAGAAAGTATTGTAGCGAAAGTCGAATGAGTATGAATTACAGATTGTACTTTGGGACGAGCTTTATATATCGCTAGATGCATTACTGCTTCAGTAGAGGGGAGTTTTCCTGTACTTAAAGGAGTTCCATCGAAGCTTATATGAACAATTTGATCTGAGGTTAATGTGTCGTATTGGTTTGCACTAGGAGTGATAAAAATTTCTTCTTTTTTTTCATTTCTTACACTAACGTTACCTTCATTATTTTGGTTTAAACCATTCTCATAAATCTTTTTAGCTCCTTTAACAAGTTCTATTCTGAGTTGATCCTCTTTATTTACTGCCATAAATTAGTATATTTAAAATTAATTAAAAGATCTTTGAAAATCTAACTATTATCATCCTAATGCATCTTTAATTGAGAATTAATAAATATCGATTTCCTAGTAATTTTAAAATAAAATTTATTAAACAAACTTTTTTACTTTAATTTGATGGATTCTCTTAAGAGATTTAGTTTCTTAATGAATAAGCATTCTGATAAATTAGATCGAATTCTCATTGATTACTGGGCAAGTTCCGATGTTGATAAAAGATTATGCAAATACTACAAAGTAGATAGTAAAGAAGAATTATTAGATTTATTAGACGTAGATTTTCGATATATAACTGGTCCTAAATATATTGGCCCAGATTTAGCGAAACATCCAGATGGAAGTGAGGATGATATTTGGGGAGTACCCAGAAAGAAAGTATATTATGGAAAGGGAGAGAATAGAGGATATTATAAATCTGCTGTGAAATTTCCCTTATCAAACGCTCAAACTATTGACGATGTTGAGTCATATGATCATTGGCCAAATCTTGATTGGCTTGACTATAGTGTTATCGAAGAACAATGTGATATCGTACACGAAAAAAAAAGAGTAGTTATGTTCATGGGGGATAGATTAAACCGTATAGCTCAATTAAAACCATTGATGTATTTACGCGGAATTGAGAAAGCTCTTAGTGATCTAGGTAAGAAAAATTCTTCTATTTTTGATGCTGTGCTTGAAAAAATTGTTAATTTCTATAAAGAATATCTTGAAAGAATTTTGCGCGCTGCGAGAGGAAAAATTGACGTAATTGTGACCGGCGATGATTTTGGACAACAAAATGGATTAATATGCAGCCCTACAAAGTGGAGAGAAAAATTATTACCAGGTTTTCGGGAATATATCCAAATAGCTAAAAAATATAATATGCATGTAATGCACCATACTTGCGGCTCGGTTACTCCTATTATACCCGATATGATTGAAGCAGGCTTAGACATACTAAATCCTATTCAACCTTGTACTCACAATATGGACCACTCAATGTTGAAAAACAAATGGGGTACAGATATTATTTTTCATGGGGGTGTCTCTCTTCAAGGTCCTCTAAGATTTGGAATCCCTACTGAGATAAATGACGAGATTAAAACTTGTTGTGAAGTTTTAGGGAGAGAGGGAGGTTATATTATTTGTACTGCCCATAATTTAAACGCAGATATGGAAACTAAGAATATGGTTGCGTTATTCGAATCTTATAAGAAATATTGTCCTTATTCTTAGAAAATGTAATTTTAATAAAGTAAAATTCATATTGAATTTATTAATCTATTATAGTCTCGTAGTTTAATTTATACGATAAAATATCAAATGTGACATTTTTCATTCGTTATTATCCATTGAGCTTGGTATAATATGAAAAATTTGAGCCGCTTAATATTACATTGTGATTTAGATAGTTTTTTTGCATCAGTTGAGATAAGAGATAATCCACTATATAATGGAAAGCCTGTTATTATAGGAGCTGATCCAAAGGAAGGAAAAGGAAGAGGTGTAGTATCTACTTGCTCATATGACGCGAGAAAATTCGGTCTTCATTCAGGAATGCCGATCTCTCAAGCGTATAAAAGATGTTCTCATGGAATTTACTTACGACCTAATTTTAAAAAATATCATGAAGCTTCAGTAGAAGTAATGGAAATATTAAAAAATTATTCTAGCAAATTCCAAGAAGCAGGATTAGACGAGGCTTATCTTGAACCCTACCTGAATTCATGTTTAAATTATGATGAAGCCAAAAAAATTGCAGAAAAAATTCAAAGAGATGTATACATGAAAGTTGGCATAACAATATCCATCGGTATTGCTCCAACGAAATCTCTTGCGAAAATAGCTTCAGATTTTAATAAACCCAATGGCATTACTATTTTTACACCTGATAATTTTAAAGAGATGTTACGAGGATTAGATATAACAAAAATTCCAGGGATTGGTAAGAAATCAAAAAAATATTACCAAAAAAAGGGTATTAATGTAATTGGTGATATTATTTCTACTCCCTTACATATTATGATTGAAAAATTTGGGAAGCATGGAAAATGGGTTTGGGAAGTAGCAAACGGTTTAGACAGTAGAGAAGTAAAAGAATTTCATGGGAGTAGAAAATCTATTAGTAAAGAACGGACTTTTTACCAGGATACATTTGATATGAAAGAAATTTTTACAAAATTAGAGGAATTAAATGATAGGATTCATAAATCTATCCTAAAAAACAATATATATTATCGTACAATTACATTAAAGATTCGATTCGAAGGATTCTTAACTTATACTCGTTCAAAATCTTTACCATTTCCCATACAAAATAAAAATAAGGTTCTTGATGTCATTTTAGATTTGTATAAGGAATTTTCAACTTTAAATAAAAAAGTAAGGTTAGTAGGTATTAAGCTTTCAAATTTGGACAAAAATTCAAAAAAGATACAGAGTGATATTACTAATTTTATTAGTTCTTAATTTACTGTATTAATTTTTTTATGTTGGATATGATTTCATCATGAAGGATTCCATTGGAGACAATTATACCGGGTGCCGTCCATTTACATTTATCCTCTTCAAAAATAAGATTTACATTGTTTAAATCTGTTATATTACCTCCAGCCTCTTTTATCAAGAGATCGCCTGGCATATAGTCATATGAAAAAGAATAATTAGGATTCATTTCTCTTACATAAAGATCAGCAGATCCATCAGCAACCATACAGAATTTACCCATCCCGTCTATTGAGATAATTTTCTTAGCTCCAATCATTTCTGCTAATTTGTTAATCCATTGTTTATTATGGTGTAAAGACTGACACATTACGCTTGATTTTAGGTTATTTTCATGGCTAACATGTATAGGGGTAAATTCTTTATCTCCATATGATGCTTGAGCTCCTTCTCCTCGTTCTGCAATGAATATGGCTAATTCTTCATTTTTATAATTTGGTACACCAATAACGCACATCTTTGGCTCAGAATCTTCCATCAGTCCAATGCCTACAGCATAAGACAACCCTCTCAAATATCCTTTAGTTCCATCAATTGGATCTACTATCCATTGTCTCTTAGATTGGGAACCACGATAATTTAATAGAGAATTAAATTCTTCATTTAGTTTTAAATTATTATCTATAAAACACTTTTTGATGAGAACCTCTATATCATTACTAAATAGACTGCTTTCTTCTTCGGCAAAAATTTGATCTTCATAAAAATTCTCTTTTAACTGTGATAAAATAAAAATTTGAGAGGCAAAATCAGCTAGTGTAACAGGAGATTTGTCTTTTTTTTTATATGATTGGAAGCCGTGACTCTTAAACCACTCAGTTATTTTAGAAGCCTTTCTTACAATATTTATCGCTAGGGTTAATTCATCTTGATATTTTGACATTAAAAATATTCACTTGAAAGTAATTGTATCCTTTATACAAATTTTTGAAAAAAATTCTCTACAGATTTTTTCCCATCTTTTTCATTCTTAAGATTTAATTCTTGGTTGGTTAACTTCAATTGCCAAAACAGAGAATATAGTTCAATTTTTTTTAGAAAGTCCTTGTTAATATTATAATATTTCATATATCCTTGATAAAATGCTTCAGAAAGATTAGGTTTATTAAGAAAATCTAAATCCCATTTTTTGAATTTAACAAAATCTTGCGCTCTAACACCAATACCCCAATTGTCAAAATCAATTATTCCGTTTACTTTAGTTGAGCCGGATTCGTTTTTAATAATGATATTTTTGCTATGAAAATCATTATGTAATAGAACTGGTTCATCTTCTTCTTCAATTAAAGCTTCATTATCCTTAAAGAAATTAGAGATATCCTTAATATCATCGATTTTATTTTTTTTAGCTTTTTGAATTTCAACATTTAAACTTTTATTAAAGATTTCCAACCAATTCTTTTCATGCCTTTTACCTATTTCGCTGATATCTTCATAAAAATAATCAAATTTGATTTCATTATGTAATTTGCCAAGTAACTCTCCAATATTTCTAAATAGAGTATTAAATCTTGAAGTTTCTAATTCAAGATTAAAGTCTTCAGATATATTCTGTGTTAAAATAGAATGTAAGGGTTCTCCTTGAATAAATTGTTGTACAGTAAAAAAATATGGAATCAAGCTTTTAGTTTCATCGAAATAAACTAAATCTGCAACTGGAATAACTGGAGGATTAAACCTATCGAAAAAATAAGAACCCGAATTTTTAGAAAGAATTTCTTTAATTTTTTCTGAAAGATTTGGAATTTTGGAGTATACTGTTCCATCTAAGAAAGGAAATAGCACTTTTTCTTTCACAAAATTTTCATAGCTAAAAGATTTTGAAGTTCTGAAGCGAAATACTAATTGAGAATGTTCAAAATTCACCTTGTACACGGTATTCACTTTACCATCTAAAGGGCCTTGAATCTTTCTAATTTTTCCTTGTTCCCGTAGAATTTCAATATTTGAAAAAAAATTTATTACGTCATCTAATTGGTAAAGTTCATCCTTATTTAAAGCATATAGTTGATAAATAGCCTTTTGATTATGTAAATAATTAACTATTGCCTCGATTCTTCCTTTAGTTATATCATCGATATCTCTGCGTAATTCAGGTGACACATTATTTAAGTATTCTATTGGTTTTGAGAGTATCTCTTTATAAAAATAAAGAAACGCATATTTTAATCCACGTTGTCTCTTTCCCACTTCCTTTTTTATATCATAAATATTAGTCCTAATGTCATTTATTTGTTCTTGTAATTGGTGAACTTCTAAAATGTCTTCTTCAATGGACTTAAGATATAATTTTGCGCAAGTGTTTACTAAATTGGCTAAATTTGGTACTAACCCACAGAATTTTTTCATATCTGTAGGTATCATTTGTAGGAATGTAGAAAATTTTTTAGCATTACCGCAGTAAACTGAGAAATCTTCATTCAATAATTCAATAAATGCTTTATAATTATTGATGTTTTTAGTTGAATCAATTACCCCTTTTACATTCGGGAATTTAAATAATTCCTTTAATATTTCAGGCTTAATTTCATTATTCATGAATTTTTTTGGCCTGTTGTAAAAATATATGTGATTTTTTGAATTAAAAGAATCTAATATATGTTCAAAATAATTCCTTAAATCATTAGTTGACAAATTTTGAGAGTGAGGGGGTGTTAAAACAAAGTTTAATGCTTCATATTTTTTTCCTAAATTCTCCATCTGATTTAAAATAGTTTCGATTTCATTTCCATAAATACCTACTAATATTGGAGTTTTTCCTTCGGAAATTGAATAAGTTAAATCAATATATTTAATTACTTCTTCAATTTTATCTGAAAAAAGAATACCTTCCCCAGTTGTTCCAAAGAGAAGAATCGCATTTGCCTGATTTAAAAGTATATGTCGAATTAAAATATCACTAAGTTTTGAGTTAATATTATAATTATCATCAAAAAAAGTGATAGCTGGTACTATTATTCCGTGAATAGTCATTTACGTTAATCACGGCCTCCAGAGTTTTGGGGGATCGGCATTCCGTCTTTGCTTAATAACTTTAGGAAGGTTTTAGCAAACATTAATGATACCTTCTCTGAAACCAAAATGAACACTTATTACAATATTATTGTTAAGTATCATATAAATTTCTATATCATAGAATGGTTAATAATTTTAAGCAATTTTTAAAAAGAAATTTAGGATTTAGTCTGATTATTAATTAATGGTTTTAAATTAGAAGATTAATGATTTTTTTGAATTATATTATTTAATATTATAATGATTAAAGATTTATGAATTTGCTAAAAAAAGTAATTTCTGAGCTTATTTTTATTAATATCTATTTTAATTTTAAAGAAGTTAAATTATATATTTTCTTACTACTTCTCCTCTTGGTTCTTTTTCTTCAAATAAAAATGCTTGAAATGAACTAATTTTAATACGCTCTATATCCTGCCAAGCATTCATAGGTAACCCTGTTTTGAGACATGTGTGATCCAAGAAGGTTTTTACATCCCAGTTCCTATCTTGATCTACGGGAACTTGAGGAAGGAGGAGACCTCTCCTCCATTCACCTTGCTGAGCAATGAGTCCGTCCCTTCCGATAACGATTCTCTCAAGATATTCATTAGGATCATTTACTTCTATTACTTTAGGTGGGGTTAAGATTGATAATTCAATAATAATTTCATTCATTTCAATAAGGGTTACAGAAGGAAAACGGGGGTCTTCTGTAGCTGAACTCACTGAAACTTTATGTATGACATCATATAAAGAGTATGTCGGTTCGATATATCCGATACAACCTCTTAGAGGATTTCCTTCAAAATTCGCTTTATTTAGCGTTACAAAAGCGCCATATTTATCACTAAATTTTTGTTTAATAACTTCAGGAACGATAATCCTCCTACTATCTCTTAAAAAATTCTCGATATTATCACGGGCGAATTTTATTAATGATTTACCATCCTCTAAGCTGAATTTGTCTTCTTCTGACATAATTTTACACATTTTATTCTTTAAATAAATGTTAGACTTCTTTAAGATTTATAATTTATAACAATCTTTTTATTATTTTTCCTTCGGGTTTTAAATTATTGATATTTACTTCATTCCCTCTTATAAAAACTTTCCAAATTTGAATTTGAGTTTTAAAATTTTCAAAAGGAGTATACTTTGCTTTAGTATAGAAATTATTGGAACTAATGGAATATTCTGGAACTTTATCAATAATAACTAAATCTGCATCAAAACCTTCTTTTATGAAGCCTTTTTTCTGAAAATTAAAAATTTGGGCAGGATTTTCAGAAGCTACCTTAACGAATGTTTTAAGTGATAATTTATAACTACATACTTTGTCTAACATTAATAATGGATAAGTTTCAAACCCAGGAAAACCAGAGGGTGCTTCAAAATAATCATTTGATTTCTCTTCAATTGTATGTGGAGCATGATCAGTTCCGATTAAATTAATATTTGCCTTTATAAGTTCATTAAACAAAAATACAGAATGTTCACTTTCTCGTAAAGGAGGAAGAACTTTACCAAAGTTGGAATTTATTAAATTAATATCCTTAGATAAAAATAAATGATGAGGAGTAACTTCAAATGAAATTTTATAATATGGATTAGCTTCTATAATATCCCTAATGGTGAAATAACTGTATTTATT
>SDBT01021668.1_pt1 | contig 10042 bp, 10 predicted proteins | sample 2277101 | NCBI WGS metagenome assembly SDBT01 (sample SAMN10404973, study PRJNA504765) | marine sediment metagenome | isolation source: marine sediment core GS10_PC15, 103 cmbsf | place: Arctic Ocean: Southern Knipovich Ridge | collected 2010
TATTTGTATTCGCCTTTTTTATATCCCATTTTCTCCAAGCCTATGTTAGCGATAACTTCATTGGCGTTCATATTGGTAGATGTTCCGGCGCCGCCTTGCATAAGATCGACAATAAACTGATCGCTATATTTTCCATCTATAAGATCCTGGCTCGCTTTTTCAATTGCATCTAATATATCATCGCTTAGAAGTCCAAAATCGTGATTTGTCTTAGCGGCTGCTAGTTTTACCATAGCTAAGCCCCTTATCAATTCAGGGAAGTGGTTAATCTTCAGGCCGGAAATTTGGAAATTTTCAAAAGCCCTTTGTGTCTGCACGCCGTAATAGGCATCAACAGGGATCTCTTTCTCCCCAATTAAATCGCTTTCAACCCTATACTCTTGGCCCCAAAGGCAAATTAATGGCATTGCAAAGAGAAAAATAAAAATATGTTTGGTCATCGGTTTGACGAGGCGGAGACCCTATCCTTTAGGGTAGGGAGGAAGCCTCGCTCCTCTTTTGGTTAAGTTTAAAAATTGAGGGAGTTACCTCCCCCATAAGTATGTATGCTAACATAAAGCATACCTCCTCCGAGTAATGCGTATTTGATTGCTTGAGGCACAATCAAAATCCGACCTCCTCAGGGCCAGATAATTTAGCTTCGCAATGTGGTTGACTGCGTATAACTCAATAACGCTGTTTACAGAGCCACGACAGAGCAGGGGACTGAGGCGGCATCCCAGGGTGTCTACATCTAAATTATCGTCTACTAACATTTTAATCCTCTGTTAGTGGTCTGGTCAACGAGAGCTTTTACAAGCTCGTTCCTTTAGGGACGAGTAGTTGACTGCTTTTACTCCATGCTGATCATGTCTAACTTAATAAACCGATTATACTCTTTTACTCAAGTATAAACTTTAATTTTCTCTTCAAACCCCTATTTCTAACCGGGGGGTATCGTTTAAGATGATCTAAAAAGTCAGAAGATGCCCTGACATTGTGAAAAAATATTCTAAATGGAGCTAAATTTCTAGCTTGCTTTAAAGGCTGAATTGGTTCTCTAATATCTTTTTGATCTAGAAGGCAGTCGGAAATAACATTTACCTGAGCGTGTATGTTTTGTTGAAGGTGAAGTCTTACTATATCATCTATAACTAAATGCAAATTGCTTATTGCTGAGATAGAACGGACATTTTCATTAACAATTTTATCAACATCTTCGATGCTATTCGCTTCCCATTTTTGAAAAGAGTTATCAAAAGTATAAATAGTAATAGATCTTAAAGATAATTGTAATGAATTGATTGCCAGATTTCTAAGTCTAGCTATGGCCAAAGCTAAACGATTGCAACCAACACCATCCCATCGATTCATAGATCCCGATGTATCGATTACCAGATATATTTTTGGGCTTCTATTATATGCATGAATCCAGTTTTCACCCGCCCTAAGTTGAATATTTACTCTCTTTAGAACTTTTTTGCCGATAGCTATTTGATCGATAATACCTTTCCATTTTTGGCAAACCTGCCTGCAATTTGCCAAATCCCTATTTGAAAATCAATTTTTTGGAACATATAAAAATATAAATCCGGAGAAAGATTTTCCCAAACGCCTTGATTACTACTCGCACTTGCACTAGCAGCTTGAAAACCTACATCCATTTTTATATCTCAAAAATTAGCTATTTAATGATCTGAGTATCGCTGTCGCCGCAATTATTCTAAGGGTTTGATTCTGCTCACTCAAACACTCGACTAAAAAAGGGATACTCTCTTTTGCTGCTATATTGCAAAGCCCCTCCAAAATTCTTTCCTTCATCTCATAATTTGCTTTTTCATAGCTCTCTTGCAATACGCTCAACGCATCTTTTTCTCTTCCCCACAAAGCTAAAACAAGTCCTGCCTGAAAGCTTTTATTCGGATCATCAGAGCTCATTTGCTTTTTTATAACATCGATGGCGCTAGAGTCCCCCTCTTTCAGGAGCATTAGAGAAGCCATTCCGGATATAGACCAGTTTTTCTCCTCCAAAAAATTCTCAATTGCCTCTTCAAATCCTGCTTCATTCATAATCGCTAAAATATTTAAAATCTCGAGGCGGGTTAATTGATTTAACATCTCCGGTTGATTGGGAATCATTTCACTATGTTTTACATTACTTAGTCTGATAAAGCTAAATGCTCCCTTATTATCCCAGGACCACCTGCACTTATCGTTAACTAAACAGTTTTTTAGAAACCGGCAAGCGGGTCCACACTTCATTCTTTGGCCAATAAGCCCGATCGCCAAATTCATTTTAACAAAGTGGTCTTCAGCTTGAGTAAAAGCTTTCTCTATTAAGGGATAGCCATTTGATCCTGTCATCACTAAGCTTGCGCTTGCCATTAAACGAATTTCTTGATTAGAATTATTTAACAAACGGGAATAGACGGGCTCCCCTCTAGCAATATCTCCTAAATTTAAAAGGGCATATGCCGCCGTTGCCACAACTTCTAAATTGCAATCAAATGTGAGCGGGTAGATTAGATCGACAATTTTTTTTCCCTGATATTCTTCAATTTTAAGCAAACCAAGGGTGTAAATAGCTTTTTGTCGAACAAAATGGGAATGGTCCTCTAAAAGGGGCAGTATTAAATCGATATCATCGGTTTTATCCAAAGCCGCCACACATTCACAAGCAAGTTCTCTTAAGGGCGCTCTTTTACTATTCGATAGTCCCAAAATCTGATTTCTATCAATATCATCTAAAATTTGAGCAAGCGCCTCAATAGCAAAAAGTTTTTCCTCCAAACAGCCTTGGCTCTTTTCCAAAATATTAAACAAATAGGGTTTTGCTCGTTTTATCTTCATCTTGCCGCTAGCTTTTACAGCTTCCAAACGAACGATATAGTTTTTTTCACTTTGTAAAATTTTTAAAACCTCTTCCTGTAAAACAGAGTCTCTTAAATTGGATGCAAGTTGAAGCGTGGCAGCTCTTACAATGTGATTGCGGTCATATAATAGAGATTTTACAATCTCAACGCCCAAAGCATCTTCTGCGAACATCGCGCTAATAGCGGCATATATTCTAAGCATCGGCGCAGTTGATTTTGCACTTTTTTCAATTACTCCCCAAGCTAGGCTCTCAATAGCTTTACGATTTAAATTTTCATCAGGAAAGTAAGATATAAAATTTTTCCAGGCGCCTATCATTTTTTTTTCGTCGCCGCATTTTGCAAGAGCTTGAATATAGCTTAACCATAGCGCTTGCGAGTTTGGATTTTCTTTTATGAAGTATGCGGCCGTTTCAGCTGCCCCGCAATAATCTTTAATAATGATTAGGGAATTTACTCTTGATTCATCGCTAACTGCGCAAAGGGAGGTGACTGCAAAAAGGATGATAAAAAAATTAAGTTTTTTCATTTAATCAAGTTGCTGATTTGCTTAAATTCTTGAGCTTTGGAGTCTTTCAGAAGCTCAAATAAAACGGTCTCAACAGTGCTTACTCTAGCGCCTATTTCTCTAATTTCATCCAGGGCCGAAGTGTAATCGACATTGTTCCTAGATGATGTGGCATCTTGTAAAACGACAATTTGTTTAGAAGATATTAGATCTTTTACAGTTTGCAAAATGCAAACATGCGCCTCTATACCAACTAAAACAAACTGTTTATAAGAACTATTTACAACGGAGGCAAAAAACTCCGAATCTTGAGCACAAGAAAAAGTGGTTTTTTGATAAATTTTTTGCTCTTTACCTAAAAGTGCTTGCAAGCTAGCTTCGGTTGATCCCAAACCCTTTGGATATTGCTCTGTAGCAAATATCGGCAGATCTAAAATTTGGAAGGCTTTGACAATTTTGCATATATTTTGTAAAACCGCGTCCGGTTTTTCCACCATATCCAAAAGCTTTTTTTGGACATCGACAACTAAAAGAGCTGTATTTTTTTGCTCTAAAATAAAATTTTTCATCATCATTAACCCATAGAACCAAATTTATGGCCCCCAAGCAGGTGAAAATGAAGGTGTGAAACAGATTGTCCGGAAAGAGGTCCGTTGTTAACTATCAATCTATACCCTTCAGTTATTTTAAACTCTTCAGCAAGTTTTTGAGCTACAACAACAACATCGCCAATAAGAGACAAATCCTCACTTGTAACAGACTGTAAATCAGCTATCTCTTTTTTCGGAATTATGAGCAGATGAACGGGCGCTCTTGGATAAATGTCTTTTATAACAAGAATTTTATCATCTTCATAGACCTTATCGGCCGGAAGTTCTCCTGCTATTATTTTTCCAAATATTGTCGTCATACGTTCTCCTCTAATGTATATTCTAAAGCCTTGAAGGCATCCTCTTTTGTTTCCCATACTGAAATGAAGCGCTCTTTATGACAAAAAACGGCTCCGGGTATGCCGGTTTCCTTTTTTAAATCATCATCGATAAGTCCGGCCCAATCCGAGGGAAGCGGTTTTCTTACATTCATACGATCTTCATAAGTTGGAGGTATGGCCCGCAAATTCCACTGACCACCGGATGGTATTATGACAAATTTGGCCGGATGGTTTATCCCCCCAAGCTCAAAAAAAGGCTCCATCCAAGGAATCGCTTCATTGAACAATAGAAAAGCGCCATTTTCTTTCATAGACTCTTCAACTATCTTTTTACAAGATTGAACGTAATAATGCCTCATCTTAAGTCTTTTTAAATGTTTTAAGGCAAAATCGAGAGCTACAAAAAAAGCTTCATCTTGCTCTTTTGGCGGCGCATCTTCATAAATTGGCAGAAAATTTGCGATCACATCGGAATAGGTGGATACTCCGGGAATAGCCACATCTTTCCCATTATCCTGCGCATCAACGCCGATAATGAATGAATCGTTAAAAAAATGGTATTCCGGCTTGCTTAAAATTTTTTGTTCCTTGAGATATAATAAAATCATCCCGGCCCCGCTTAAAGGTCCGGTGTATGCCGCCTGGTGATGGTCAAAAAGTTTTTCTCTCGGAGCGTATTTGCCGCCAACATCGCATACATAATCGCATCTATCGAGCAATCTTTTTTCCCTGGTTCGGCAGATTTTATCATGATCTATCAGATCGAAAAGAAGTAAAAGAGCGCAAGCGGTAACTTCATCGGCGTGGAAAGTCCCGTCGTGGGTAGCAAAACTTCTGGCAATTTTTTTCGCTTTCATAGGTTAAATTATCAAAAAACTGTAAAAAAGAAATTATGGCATAAGACCCCTATTATATCAAACACGGATTTCCACTGTTTAATCACACCCTAACGCTAATCTTTTAATCCACAATCGCTTAAATAAAATCAAGACATACTCAGAGAGTAGACTGATTTTATTTAAGCGATTGTGGATTAAAAGATTAGCGTTAGGGTGCAATTCTACCGTGGAAATCCATGTTAAAGCAATAATAAGCTTGCGTCAGATGTTAAAAAAAGGGGTTTTGGACCTAAAATCAAAATATATCTTGACAAAGAGGGTAGAAAATGTTAGTATAAACAATAGAGGAACCTAATTAAAGAGAGGAGGTAAATTATGTGTAATATTATTAAAAAATGTTCAATATTAATTGTAGCTGCAGTGGCCCTAGCATTTATTCAGCCATTGGATGCTGCCAAAGTTATTTGTCCGGACTTTGTCAAAGACGGCATAAACAAAGCTGTAAGAGAGATGAAAATTGCAGAGCTTGATGGTGCAGTAGAAAGTCGATCATTAATTTGCTCTGAAAATACAGTTGATCGCCCTTTCATCGATAATCTTGAATATAGTTTGGTTTTGTCTGATGCTGCATTTTTCATTAATTCAACAGGAAGTAGCTGTGGTATAGAGATAGGATGCTCTGAAATTTCCAACAGTGTGGAGGCTTTTAAAGTTATTCTCGATGACACTGGTACAGCTGGTACGGAAAAATATTTGGATACAGGAGTTATCGAACCTGTGATTGTGGAAAAATGTTCTAATTACGCCGAAGAATCCCTAATAGATGCTGGGTTAATAGTTTCATGCATCGGCGGCACTGGCGGCGGCGATGACCCTGGCGGCGATTTACCTTAAGGGATCAGACGTAGACATTGCAGCATTTTGATATGAATGTATAACTAAAAGAAAGAAGACCTTTCAATAACAAGAGGGGTCTTCTTTTGTCTAGGGGCCAGGCTTAGGCATTCTGACATTCGGGGACAGGCTTAGGCATTCGGACATAGGACATTTGGACAATTCATGGATTAAAAATCGAAAATCCGTTAGATTGAGGGAATGAAATACTATCTCGATGCCAGACTTTATGATCTTGTTACGCCGGACGGCTCAATCATTGATTTAAAGCATATAGATGATTCAAAAACAGAAGCTTTAATTTATATCGAAGGGATTTCTCCCGCTTTTGTCGGTTTCGAAATTGAGCCTGAAAATGTCTTTTTCAACATAAAAAGCACTATCGCCCAATTTGGCATTAATGGCGAACTTATTGAGTTTGAATTTGATAACAAGCACAAAACAGCAAGGGTTAGAATTCTTTTAACTGCTATTGGCTTCATTGGAAGAGAGTTATTAAAATTAATCAGAAAAGGCGCATATGTCGGCAAACTATTTGCCGCAGACAGCAGAAGAAAGGTTAGAGACCCGCACTATTTATCTCGCATGTTTGGTAGATCCGATAGCTTTGGCCGGCCGCTCCTCTCTTTAGGCGGCCTGCACGGAAGCGGCGACCTTATCCTAGACAAAATTGATGGAAGAACAGTCGCTTTTCTAACCGTTCAAAATGGCCGACTGGAATATGGTAAATCTATTTACAATTTCTTGCCGACTGTAGCCAAAGCGCTAATCACAAATCACCCCATGAGAGAGCTTATTAAACTGCATCAAAGATGGAATCCTCTCTCCCCACACAACATTCAAAAGGATGAATTACTACTTGTTCGAACTCTTCCCCTGCACATTAGAACAGTTTTTGCCCACGTTGTGGAAGAGCTTCTTTCAAAGGGCTATAACCACACTACCGCCTGTATTCTCCAACCAGATACTTTTGCCTCCGGCGATATATATGAGCTTTTCGGTGAAAACAAGCGGGAAATTACCGATATCCCACTTGAATTTTTTACACTCGAGCCCTACAGAGAACATGTCTTTTTTGAAGACCGTGATCAGCTGCAAAGCTGCTTAGAGGACACATCGTCCCTTTTTGATGCCTTTGCAACTTATCCAAACGATAAAATTGGACATACCGCGGTCTTTGTCGTGAAGGGAGAGCAAATGCTAGATCTAAAAGAGGAAGATTGGATAGTGACACAGCCAAACATGCGTGATTTCCCGGGACTTGGCTCTGAAGAGCGGCAAGCTCTAATGGTAAAAAGATTTATCGAACAGTTAGCCCCCTATCCTTTTTTAAAAGCTATTGAAGAGGGAATAATTACAAGCCAAGGTATTCTTCTAACAAGGTATCTGCCATCTCCCTTAATGAAAAGACAGCTTTTAAGCAGCCAGATTCAGCGTTTTTTAAAAGGAATCTATTTTCAATATCCTTCACAATCTAGCAGCGGTTTCTTCTCTTCCGAAGACCGCTCCCTTTTGCACGATCTCCACAAATTTGCCATCCCTGTTTTTTGGGTTGATAGTACGACTAATAGCATTTTACAATATGTCCAAAAGCCTGACTCTGACGCCGGAATGTTTGTCCCCACCCACAAAATAGAAACATTTTTGAAATCGACTGTTTTTGGTATCTACGGGTCAAACCTTCTTGAAGGCGAATTTGAATCTGAAATAACTTACTTACTCCAAGGGCTTTTGGATATGAAAAGCGAGATGTCCCATCCCCTTCTAAAAAGTGATACCCCTTTATCCTTAGTAACTGGCGGCGGACCGGGCGCAATGGAGGTTGGAAACCGAGTTGCCAAAAAACTTGGAATTTTGTCTTGCGCCAACATTTTAGATTTTAGAACAAATCGCGCCGAAGCAGTTATTAACGAACAGAAAGAAAACCCTTATATTGAAGCAAAGATGACCTACCGGCTTGATAAGCTAGTTGAAAGACAGGCCGAATTTAACCTTGACTTTCCCATTTTCTTAGTAGGCGGCATTGGAACTGATTTTGAGTTTGCGCTTGAGGAGGTCAAAAGAAAAGTTGGAGCTATCAAAATAACGCCGGTTCTTCTTTTCGGCGGCAAAAAATATTGGCAAGAAAAAATCTCTTCCAGATTTAAACTCAATAAAGAAACCGGCACTATTATCGGCTCTGAGTGGCTAAGCAACTGCCTATATGTGGTCGACAATGCAATAGAGGGATTAAAAATTTACCGATCCTTTTTTGAAGGCAAACTTAAACTCGGCAAAGACGGTCCAATATATGATGACGGTTTTGCAACTATTGATGATTTATAAACCCAAAGTTTTCTTTGTCAAAATTCTTGCACTTATAAATCATTTTAATCTGCGTTTTCTAGGTTAAAGAAACCAATTTTTAAAAAGTCTTGCATTTGATCTTCCGGAATTTGTTTTTGCAAATCAACACTTTTTTCTAAAAAACCTTCTAAATATTTGGGATAAATATTTCTCCAATGATTGCGTGAGTAATTAGGATATTTTTCTAAAAAGTTTAACATGTCTGAAAATGTTATTATTTGCTGATCAATTTGCTCTTTTTCTTTAAAGAAATTTTTCCAGCCAAAAAAGGCGTTTCTAGCCCCTTTAGGAAAGGTTGATAAGGGAAGAGATTGCATATCTTCAATGTCAAGTGTATCTAATTCCTCTATCAAATAGCGATAATCTTCCGGGGCTTTTTTCCAGTTTTGGGGATACCATTCTTGAGCATAAGACAGAAACTCCTGATACTCGGAAACCGCTATTTTTCGCATATTCTGATAATCCCCAATCAAAATTTTCCAGGTTGTATAAAGATAGATCAATTCTTGCGTACCTTTTGCAACATCATCAACAGTTGCCAGATTAGGAGTTACTCTTCCCTTTGACTGGAAACCGGGAAGGTAACCGGACTTCTTGATTGCAAATATCCTCATATATTTTGGGTTTTGCCAAAGAAAAAGAGAAATGTCCCGATTGGTTATATCTTTAGAAAATGTTATCTCTCTTTTATCGGCAATAGATATCGCAATACGATTTAAACCTGTCCAAAGAAAAGCAAAAACCCCAACTATAATTAATATCCAAAGCCAAAGAGGCATCGGGTTCGGTAGAGGCCTAATTTTTTTTTCTTCGGACGGATTAATAACCATAAGATATGCGCAGAGACAAATAGTTAGTAGCTGTTTTTCTAAACTGCCCCTCAACTGAATAGCCATCATGGTATTCAAGAAAGGCTCTCCATCTTTTACATGATCCGGAACACTTGCCAAATTCATATCCAAGAGCATATGTCGCATCGATATGTTTTCTAAAATCCGCTTTATATCGAAGGTGAAAAGCGAAAAAAGGTCTTCCGCAAATATAGCTTTGGCAGTAATTAAAGCCGAGCCTTGGAATCCTAAGTTCAGCCCCTCCTTCCGCTAAAAACCTAGTTTCTCGAAAAGATCTATCCTCGTTGAGAACCCAGCCCAAACCTCCATAAAATCTAATTTCGTCGGTTAGGTCATATGCGGCAAATAGATCGATTGTTTCAGTGCTGGGGTTGCGGCGATCAAATTGTGGATGATTTAATAAATACTCATCGCCGATGTGAGATGATATGTGAAAATACCTTAGTCTATAAGACCATTTGCAAATAGCATAAGTAGTTGTAAAGCTAACATAATAGTCAGCGTTAATTAAGGGAGCAGAGTAAGTGTCGGGATCAAAGATTGCCCAAAGGCAGCCCTCTAACTCCATTTGCATCATGCCTCCCCACAAATTTACAAAACGGTAAAGAGGGAAAGTATTCCAATATGAAACAGGTATCGTATTTTTGGGCAAAACATGGTCATTGAAGCGCTTGCCAACAGAGTAGGTAGGTTGCCTGGGATCTGCCGCAAATTGACGAAAAAGAGGAGGGTCTTCCGGCAGCCAAACACCTCTAATTTTGCATTCGCTGGCATTCATGGAATCAGGATGCAATTTACCCGGTTTATTATTAGTTCTGCAC
>SDBT01021669.1_pt1 | contig 10042 bp, 10 predicted proteins | sample 2277101 | NCBI WGS metagenome assembly SDBT01 (sample SAMN10404973, study PRJNA504765) | marine sediment metagenome | isolation source: marine sediment core GS10_PC15, 103 cmbsf | place: Arctic Ocean: Southern Knipovich Ridge | collected 2010
TCCCTCTTCTCATCACTGTTTGTTTCCTCCTGGGGGGATTGATCTGGTATCAAGTATATGCACGTCCGAGGGTGGCCAGGGAATCAGGTCTAACGTATATCGTCCAGCGCCTCCTGCCTCAGCACCTCTCCAGAGGTATCCTGAGAAAAGAGTTGAGAGAGATAATCAGAGAAAGAGATGAGATTATCGAGGATAGATTTGATTCACTTATACATGAATGCCAGATTCTGGACTTTGAGGAAAGTATCTCACTTGATGAATTTTTCAAAAAAGTCTCAAATGTTTTAAGTGAAAGAGTAGGTTTGAAAGAAAAAACGCTTTATAAACTCCTCTGGGAAAGGGAAAGAGAATCCTCTACAGTGATTGCTTCCAATTTAGCCATACCTCATATTGTTATTCCCGGTGAGGAGAAGTTCGATATCCTTCTTGCAAGATGTAAAGACGGGATAATCTTTGATGAGGAAACACCTCCTGTGGGTACGGTATTTGTACTTTTAGGAACAAGAGAGGAGCGTAATTTTCACCTTAAAGCCTTAGCGGCTATTGCGCAGATTGCCCAGGATCCTGAGTTTGAAAAGAGCTGGCTTGAGGCAAAAAACATTGATGAGTTAAGGGATGCAGTGCTGCTGGGCAAAAGAAAAAGAGAATAGAACCTGGCTGGGGAACCAGGATTCGAACCTGAATTACATGATCCAGAGTCATGCGTGTTACCAGTTACACCATTCCCCAATAAGTCCCGGAGGTTTCCGCCTTGTATTACCCAAGCAGAAATTAAGTTTCACATTCATCTCGCACCAAACTCAAAACTCACTCTTCATCCCGACCCAGATAGTCTTTCCTGAACCAGGTTTTCCAACTATAGATAGGACTAAAAGTCCTGGCAATGTGCCAAATCCTCTGGCGTATTTATGTTCACGAAGGAACTAGTTTCACTCTCATCTACGTGTATATATTTGCAGGAACAATCTGCAAAGAGCTCCCTGAATGATAATTTTCCCATATTCAGAGTCTTTTCAACCTTTGGTAGAATCTGTCTGGAATATATTGCGTGCAGTGGCTCAATCCCTTTTGAATGTTTTGGAACAATACATTCGTACCTGGTCAAATCAACCTCCGCAATAAGTCTTGACACCAGACCCTCATGCAAATAAGGCATATCGCATGCAACAAAAAAACCTGCCTCACCTGATATTTCTCTGAGTCCTGTATAAACACCCCCGAGCGGCCCAGATCCTTCAATTATATCCTCAATAACCCTGCATTCACAAGACAAAAACTCTACATTTTTATCTGTAACAATCATAATCTCTGTGAAGAACTGGCTCAGCTTCTCCAGAATAATATCTATCATTTTCCTGCCGTCTATCTCAAGAAATGCCTTGGGATAGCCCATCCTCCTGCTTCCTCCACCAGCAAGAATTACACCTGATATATTGTTGGTTCTCATATAAGAAGGCCTCACTTACCACACAAAATACCACGATTCACCGGGATGCTCAAGGAGAATTATATTGCCTGCAGAAGTTCAGGAACATCTCACGGTTGGGGAAACACGAAAATTTGTTGCGTCTTATAACATACATGTTACAAGATGCATTCTAAGAATCAAAGAGATCGGTGCCACTGTAACTTCCAAGACTGAAGTCCCTTACCTTGGATTCCTTGTGTTGGAATAGTAACTATGTCCGCATTTTCCTATACCACACTTGATATGTCTTTCCAGTGATAGATAAACATTTCCGAGACTTTCTTAAAGCACTCTATCAGTTCAATACGACTTCCGTACTTAAGCAAGAATAGAACCGTCCCCTTTTTTTCTTCAAGGGTGAAGATTAAAGAAATGACGACGGGAGAGGGTTCTGTGAAATAAGGCGCAATTACAGTGCGACCCGTCATTTAGTCGCAATTTAGCAAGAAAACTACTTGACAAGAAAAAGGGGTGGTATATAATAGGACTTGCTGGTAAAGGCAAGTAAAAGAGGCTTTTTTATGGAAAGATGGCTGACACTAAAAGATTTGGCTGAATACTTGCAGGTCAGCAAAGAAAAGATTTACCATCTGGCGAGAAGTCGCAGCATCCCTGCATATAAGATAGGAAGCCAGTGGAGATTTAAGAGAAAAGAGGTAGATAAATGGATAGAAAAGAATAATAAGCATGGCTAGAGATGATGCATAACAAACAGAGGAAATCGCACTGGACTGAGGCATAGAGAGTAAAGGCCGTTAGAATACGTTGTAACGAATCAAACGGGTATCATAACGGAATAAAAAGGAGGATATAGCTATTTACACAGAGTATTGGGGGTTAAAGAAACCGCCTTTTGAAAACACAAATGACCCCTCTTTCTTATATGCTTCCTCTAGGCACCGGGAGGCATTAGCAAGAATGCACTATGCTGTGCGCCAGAGGAAGCTTGGAATTCTTTTAAGCGGAGATTACGGCACAGGGAAAACTTATTTGAGTATGGTTCTAAAAGGGACCTTTCCCCCGGAGAGATGCAAATACATTTATTTTACCAATCCTCGAATTACCCCTTTAGAGTTTCTGAGAGATATTGTTAACCAGTTAGGGACAAATCTTAACTCTAACTCTCGCCAGCCAACAAAAATTGATTTTTTGCATCTTATTGAAAAGGGCCTTGAGGATTATTACAGTAGAGACATCTATACGGTCATATTAGTTGATGAGGCTCAGAGTATTCAAAGGGATGAGTTATTTGAGGAGATAAGGTTACTTTTGAATATTCAGAGAGGAGAAGGCACTCTTTTCACTCTTATTCTTTTGGGACAGCCTCAAATCGAAGAAAAGATAAACAGCGTGCCCCAGTTTAGACAGAGAATGCCCATAAGATATAAGTTACTTCCTCTAACTGAGGAAGAGACCAAGAACTATGTCGAGCATCGTTTAAAAATAGCAGGAGCGACGCGAAAAATATTGACCGATTCAGCTCACCCAGAAGTTTATGCTTTTTCTAAAGGATTGCCCCGGGGTATAAATAATGTGTGCGATTTAGCTATGCTCAGTGGCTTCATTGAAAAGCAAGAGATGGTTGATAAAGATATAATTGTGCGGATAGCTGAAGAACTAGGTGAATTGGACAAAAGTCAGGACACAAACGTGCCTACCGACGACGGGGTAGAAACTAATGATTAAGTTTTCTGACATTCCCGGGGGCGACAAAGAGAAAAAGGGGTCGCATCCTCCCAAACAAGGGAAAGAAAAGGAAGAAACTCCTGGATCTATCGGATTTCCCTCTGTTTCGAATGAAAAAGGATTGTTTGTCCCTGATAAATCTTCTTTGAAAGAGCAGGAAAAACCTTCTCATGACATTGAGTTTTCTTCTATAGAGAAAAAAGAAATCAAGCCTGAGTTTTCTTTAGAAGACGTAGGAGATTTGTATGATAGAGCAGCAGTTCTTGCAGAGAAGATCTTCAACTCCGACATGGATTTGACTGCTCCTCAGCTCAAGCAGGTTTGTCAATTAGCAGAAGATTTAGTTGGTTATGTTCAAAATGGCAATCAGGAGTTATTAGAGATTATATTTAAGAGTCTGCCTGAGAAGGCTAATTTTGTTTCGCTAAATTTAGTGAATGTATGCATTCTATCTTTAGAAATGGGAGTAGGTTTAGGCTATAGTCGCTCTCACCTTCTAAATCTAGGAGTAGCGGCCTTTCTTCATGATATTGGAATGAAGGGTTATCTTGATTTAATTAGTCAATCAAGACAACTTACCCCTGAGGAAAGGGAGCAGATGCAGCAGCACCCTCTGATTAGCTCACAGACTTTGAGGAATATTGAGGATAGTCTGAAATCATCAATTCTGGGCAGCATTGAACAGGAACATGAACGTATAGATGGCTCCGGCTACCCCAGAGGCTTAAAAAGTGAGGAAATCAGCGAGGCCGCCCAGATAATCGGTTTGGTGGATGCTTACGAAGCTTTGACTCACGAGCGACCTCACAGAGAGAAGCTTACACCTTTAGACGCAGTGAAGATTGCGTTAAAAGATAAGAATCTATTCGACTCCAAGCTGATGAAAGTGTTTCTGGAGAGAATAGGTTTTTATCCAAGAGGAAGTTTTGTAAGGCTTAATACCAAAGAAACAGCGGAGGTGGTAAGGGGAAATTCTGAAATACCTCTTTGTCCGATAGTCAGAGTTGTATATGACAGTGAAGGAGAAAAAACCGAGAAAGGAAGAGAGATAGATTTAAGTAAAGGTACAAAGATCTATATTACCGGAAGCTTGTAGGGGCGGGATTTATGACGCCCGTTCCGACGGGGTTCCTGTCGGAAAAAGCTTTTGTGGTTGATGAATCCGTTGCTGACAGGTGCAGGAATCAAACCATACAATGTTTCTAAGAAAGGAGGCTAATTCACAATGAATAAATTTCTGCTTTTTATCCTTATTGCTGTTATTTTTTCATCCTCAGGCTGTGTGACAGGACGCCGCAACTTACAGGAAGATTTCTCCACAGAAGCCAGGATTCGGAACAATGGTGCTCAAGAAGATATATCCGAAGCGGGTCCGGAAGAAGTCCGAGCTCTTAAGAAACGTAAGGACTACACTATTAGCCCCAAGGATGTTCTCTACATTAATGTTTGGGAAAATCCCGATCTCACTCAGGAAGTGATTGTGAGGCCCGACGGGAAGATCTCGTTTCCACTAATAGATGAAGTTTATGCTCAAGGCCTGACAATTACAGAGTTGGATACACTAATGACGGAAGAACTAAAAAGTGTAGTTCGTTATCCTGATGTATCCATATCCCTGAAGAAGATGGCACCGGTGGAGAGAGAGAAAGTTGTTGTCCTGGGAGAGGTAAGGTACCCTGGAGTCTATCCGATTGCGGATAGAAGAACGGTTTTAGAAGCAATTGCCTTAGCCGGCGGAAGTACTAAGGATGCAGTCTTAAAAAGTGTCGTGGTTGTAAGAGGAGGAGGTTCGGGAACGCCCCAAGCCAAGAGAGTTAACCTTGCCAGAGCTCTGGCTGCCAGGGGGGAGATCAGGGAAAACATTTCTTTGAAAGCCCAGGATATTGTTTACGTTCCCAGAAGATTCGTTGCTAACCTGAACTACTTTGCAACTCAAATCCTTGACCCCATTGTCAAGGGTGTCTATATAGCGGACTATCTCCTGCAATGGGAGTACAGTCGGAAGGAGTTCGCGTTGACAGAGGAATCGCATGAGTGGGCAGGCGAATCACATGAGTTGGCAGGCGAATCGCATGAGTGGGCAGACGAATCGCATGAGTGGGCAGGCGAATCGCACGAGTGGGCAGGCGAGGAGCATCAGTGGGCGCAGGAAGAACACGCGGAAGAATGAAATAGAACTGCAAGGTCTCCTGGTGTAAATGAGTGGGTATTTACCTCCTGGCCGATCAGGGATAGCGGAGCAGTGGAGCCCAACTTTCGGAAGGTCCCTCCCCGGCCTCCTCGACCCAGCAATGGCGAATCTTCTCCAGTGGGGTAAGCACACCGCCGGGGGGTTTCGTAGCACCGAAAGTGATCCGGGCTTCTATACCAGACTGCCTGAGAACCCGGCATAGTAGCACCGAGCGGGGGAGGCAAGTGGTCCCTTTCCCCAATCGCCGAGCCAGGTAAAGCCAGAATTCGACATAACGCACGACCGTCTCTGGCATATAGCAGCCACTCCCGAGAGGTACATCCACGAGTGTCATCCAGTTGTGTTTCCCAGCAATAATCAGCCGGAGAAAAGCCATCAGCACCCTCGCGTGGATATGCAGGTCCTGGTAGCGGCAGAGAATGTTTTTTGGAGGAGGGAATTTCTGAAGGATCAATTGTTTTCGATGAAGCCGGTTAGAACATCTACCACCTCAGCGCCCGGCACAAAAGCAAGCTCATATACCGGCACGTCAGAGACCAGATCTTCGCAGATAAGGAGCACTCTGGACATTATCTCCCTGTCATACCAGGGGATGGAAGTTACAGGCAAAAGCCTCTCCATGGCCTCCTGCGGTTTCATCACTCTTATCGTGTTGGTATCTCCATGTGAGATGTAGAAAATGCCGTGAAGACCTGCGCTCTTATTAGCCGCAATTCCGGCATCTCCCGGCCAGGGAGTTCCAAAGGCCGTGAATGTGCCCTCAACCTTTCTAATGACGATGCGGTCATCGCTGAGGAGTTCTATATCATCCCGCGCAAGGAATTGCTGTGAGAGCGAACTCTTCCCGGCGCCTGATTTTCCGGGGAATATGAACCCACGACCGTCGATGTCAATACCGGCAGAATGAACCAGTGCCCCCTCTTTTTGCGACAGGATATACATGATTAGAAGCTGGTCCAGCGGATAGCGGATGGGGTTCAAGACCGTTGCCCTGCCATTGCTTCTCTTTATGAGCTTCTTGCCGCAGTAGAGGGTCACACGGGTAAAGTCAGAACTCATCCGCGCCAGCCAGAATGCTTCTCTTCCGCATCCCGGGGGTTTGAATTCAAGAAAATACTCATCACCATCCCGGAAGAGTGTCCAGGATTCCTCAGTCTCAAAAATCCTGGCATGCTTTTCCGTATCCGGGATATTCTCCAATTCAAGCCGAATCTTGACGTCAATGGCGCCCTTACCTTTATTCACTTTCCTGCAAAAGGATTCATACTGCGGGGCAGGATCTTCAAGTATTATTGAATCCCGGGAACTCGCGGAAATACCAATACCTGCAATGTTGACGTTGATTAAATCAGGCATCACTCTTCCTGCAAATGGACACCAAGCCTCAGTCTATAATTCGGACAGTAAAGCTTCACGTACTCGGGGTCGTCCCTGACCCGGAGTATAATGCCCAAACCCAAGTCCTCTTGTGGGCCTCGGGACGAGCCCGACTACTCTTTCCTACTTCCAACCCTCAAGAACCTTGCTTGTAACACTTGGGCTGAGAAACACAACTGTCGCCCACCGGACCTAAGGCACCTGAAGGCTGCTTGCAACCCTGTGCGAGCACTTCTTCGGCAACAAGCTCAATGGTCCTCAACTTCGGTTTTTCATACGCTCGCTTGCGTGTGCCTTTCTTTCCCTCGCCTTTCATACGATAGCTCCTGTTCTATTCACTGGTATTGTGAACACCCGTTTCTCGAATTCTTCCTTTGACCTTATTGCCTCATAGCGCAGTGTTGCCATGTCACAGATGTAATCGGATTTGATATCTTCAGCCCCATTCTCTGCGGCGAAAAAGGCGGGGCAACCAGTGCATACGACGCGCATTTTGCAGGAATTACAGACATAACCATCCCGCGGCTTCTTTTCCCTGATGGGAGCGATATCATCTCGCCAACGCGTGACAAAACTGCTGTCCGTAAGGGTGTATTTATACTGCGGGGTCATCAGGCAGGGCAAGACGTTCCCATACGGATCAATGTGGAAACTGGTCAACCCGGCACCACAATCGTAGAGGTTCTCCGTTACCGGAAGATCCTTCCGTTTCTCGTAATAATCGGCCCAGTGGCGAGATCTCTCCTCATCCGATATCTCTATTTCTATCACCTCTTCCGGTGAAACCCGCAGGTCGAGCGCAGATTTATCTCCATTTGTCAGGCATGGGAATATGTCCGGGTCGAAACGAAACTTGACGCCGTAGTCCCCTGCCATCTCTTTCATGGCAGACAGTTCATGGCGGTTATGAGTCATCAAGACAGTCTTCAGTTTCACGTTTATGTGCCGGTCAAGAAGCCGCGTAATGCCGTCCAAACATTTTTCATAAGAACCCCTCACACGGGTGATTTTCTCATAAGTAGCCCGGGTCGCTCCGTAGAGGCTGATCTCAACCTGCCGGGGATGGAAATCAGAAAAAAGTTCGAGGATCTCATCTGTGATAAGCGTCCCGTTGGTAAATACACTCACCAGTAAACCTTTCCTTCTGGCATGGCGATAAATCTCAGGGAAATCTTTCCTAAGGAGGGACTCACCACCAGTGATGAGGAGACTCAGACATCCGGCTTCGGTTATCTCATCGAGGATGGATATAACCTGGCTGGTACTCATCTCGAGATTGCGTGTCTTATTCCGGTTCTGTTGCGGCCCGAGATAACAGTGGACACATTTCAGATTGCAGGACGTGGTCAGTTCCAGTGACCCGGATACAGGAAGGCGCTGCCCAGCCGCCTTTACGTGAAACTGCTTCAGCCATTCCTGATTAGTGGGCCATCTCGTCTGCAAGCATTCCATAGCTAGCTCATCTCTTCGACGTAAGCATTCACTCAATGCCGTCATTGCGAGCAGCGATAGCGACGTGACAATCCAGAGCGAGATTGTTTCCCCTTAGCTCCGCTCAGGGTCGCAATGACACGGCGCTCGCTGGCCATTTACTCTTCAATTAAGCCTGCCTCCAGGAGTTCCGTAATGAATTCTTCAGTATCTGCATCCGCCTGTTGTTTTTCCACTGCAAAATTAGTTATGACTCCGTCTCGAATCTGTTCCAGGCTTTTTCCCCCATCGAGCTCTTCCCAGATATACTCGGCTACCGGATTCAACGAGAAGATTCTCTGCATCTCGGCCAGCTTTCCCCGGATGGGAACCAGAATCGTTTCCCCGGCTACCTTGCGGGTGGCGATACGTTCGTCCTTTTTGAACACTTTTGCCATATCCGGGAGTTTTTTATGAGAGGTGATTCTATCTTCCTCTTACTTCATTCGCAGTGCCGGATCGCCAAGCAGGTTGTATAGATCGAGCATATACGGAAACTCTCCGCGCCCAGGGTAGCTTTCCAGGGCCTTTAACACCACCTCGCCGAGAACTCTCTCCCCGTCTTCAAAAACGATCCGGAAGAATGCTTCACTCAGCATCTTTGCCTCATCGTTTAGGGAAAGGCCTGTTGCAGCCCAGACGCCTACAGCCCCGCCATCACTTTCGAGTACCAGAGCTTCGCCCAGCGAATCATACCAGGGGAAAGTGAAGTCTGCCACGAGGCACGTCATGCCCAACATAACAGGAAGTTTTTCACCGTTTGTCAGGTAGGGTACATCATCGCTCAGCAGGATCGCCTCCCAGGCTAATTGGTCATAGCCGCCATGGCCGATGTAGTGCAAGAGCAACGCGCCATCATTGATTCCATATCTTTCTTCAGGTATTTTGTCATCTCCATCAAGAAGGAGTTCCCGAGCCTCACTGCCGGTGTGCTCGGAGAGGTATATCTTCTCCACTGTATACTCCGCAGGAATGAGATCGGCGATATCATCGCTGTCCTTTGGAAAGTCTCCTGCCTCATCGGCATTGTCCGCTACCATGAGAACACGCTTTGCCCAGTCATCACCGGAGCTTGCGTTCTCATAGGCTCTCATTTTATCAATAAACCCATCGAGTTCTTCCCCGGTGAGAACCGGCAGCCTTCCGATTGCCATCTCGGGAACTCCGTCCTCATCCTCCACATCCGCGAACCGGTTGTCCGAGGGAAATAGACCTTCGGGAGTCCCTGCCATAAGAGGCGGCCATAGGTTTTCGGCTAGCCCGAGGATACCCTTGTAATCGTAGGTACCATCACCTACGAGGACCACGTACCGTGGGGGCTGCTGCCAGTTGCGGTAGGCATATGAGAGGAAATTTCTAATTGCATGGGGACTTTCAACTCCATAGTTGAAGTCATCATATACATCTTCAAGTTCGACCACCATGCTGCACAACCCCTGCTGCTCCCGGTAGTGCGCAAGGGATTGCGCAGACTGCTTCAGCTCCTCGGGTGTGATTACCAGATAGTCGGCAGCGTTGTGATCTCGCTTTAAATCGGATGGCAGGTCGGCAAAAACCGAGTCTGGTGTGCGGTAGGCACCAATTGCCAGTGCCAGGTACTTCGACTCCGGCGAGGCAGGCATGAAGCTGATCCGGTAACTGCCATTCACCTGATCTACAGTGGTAGCGGTGAAGAGTAGTGCGTCGGCGGGTTCTGTAACATCAAACACCGAGATATCCGGATTGGCGAACTCTGAGATGCTGATGACAGGATTGCCATCTCCGCGGGTTAGCAACAGGTTGTCTACTGCTTCATAGGCGCGCTCATAGCTCAGGTCAAATGAATCCACAAGTAAGAGACTGTATTCCGT
>SDBT01021670.1_pt1 | contig 10042 bp, 9 predicted proteins | sample 2277101 | NCBI WGS metagenome assembly SDBT01 (sample SAMN10404973, study PRJNA504765) | marine sediment metagenome | isolation source: marine sediment core GS10_PC15, 103 cmbsf | place: Arctic Ocean: Southern Knipovich Ridge | collected 2010
ACGGATTGCAACCTCGGAAGAGACTGAAACTGAGCACAGACAATTAATGACCTATTTGAAAAAGAATGGCTATTACGAATACGAATGGCTTGGACCTGATGATTTAAAAAATATTTTTCCAGGGATTAATCCTAAGGTCAGAGGAGGATTGAGCACACCTCAATTGCAGGTAGAGCCTTTTAAGTATACCCTTGGCCTGGCCGAAGCGGCAGAGACAATGGGGGCAGAGGTCAGGCATGGGGATGTGGTCGGTTTTGATACACAAGGAGACAGAATTACCGCCGTCAAGCTAGCATCGGGAAGAAAAATAGAAGCGGACGTGGTGGTTATCGCCATGGGCCCATGGAGTGGACAGGCTGCGTCCTGGCTTGGCAAAGAGATTCCGATTCACGTTACAATAGATGAGTGTCTCCGCGTAAAGGTCCCCGAGGGTTTTCCCCTGCATTCGATCTACAGTGACGTTACTATTATTTCAAGGGTTGATGGTGATTTAATCTTAGCAGAAGCGGAATACACATCGGCATCACATTTTTTTAATTCAGCAAAAAGGGAAAATTTCGATAGCCGTCTGACTGATATGGCAAAGGATAGGAATATCGAGGCTGCAATGAAATTGATTCCTGATCTATTGGAGAAAGCCGTGTTGGTTGAGCACAGGGGCGACCTTACGGCCTACGGCCCGAGTCCTATTTTCCCGAAACCCCTGCTGGGCCGTTTCCGGGAATGGAAAAATGGGTATATTGCCAGCCGTTTCGGTGGGATGGGCATCCAGATGAGCGTTGGAGCAGGTGAAGTGATGGCTGATCTTATTGTTGATTCAGAGGTGGCCTTTGGTGTAAAAAAGATGTTAGAAACCTTAAGGCCTGAATGATTGTAACTAAATAACAGACGAACAAGATATTTTATTGCCGATATTTCATTCCTGGTGGGTAACATATTAAAATTATGTGGATATAACTTCTTTATATGAAGGGATATAAATGGATACCTCTACTATTATTCAACCCCATCTTACCGTTCTAACTGATGGACAAAAGGAGAAGATTCACTCTGATTCACTGAAGATTTTATCCACTATGGGCGTTCGGGTGGAATCGGAGAAAGCCAGAAAGATTTTTACCAAGAAGTTAGGCTCGAATGCTGTCCAAGGTGATATAGTATGCATTCCTTCTGAGATAGTCGAGGAAGCATTAAAACTGGCACCTTTCTCTATTGAAATTTACAATCGCATGGGCGATCTCGCTTTTCAATTGCCGGGGGATACACGCTTTGGCATCGGAGTGACCGATCTTTACTACCAAAATCTGGTTTCGGTAACTGTGTTAATCATTTTCACCCTCATGATCTTTGTTTCGTACAGTGGGTATCTACTATTTGCGTTTAAATTCCGGATCATTTGATATGCTTATTGATGATGATCGCATTCATTGAGAATAGCAGTAAATAATTTAGTTGACATTCTTTAAAAAACGGAATATGTCAATGAATCTGAGACACAATTTCTAGCAAATTAAACTCTAATTCTTCGGTTGACGGTTTGTTGATCCACGCTGCTTTCGGAAGCGAAGGTGTCTCACTTTCATTGGCACAGAGGGAAAAGCGTTAGGATCGATGATCCAGTTTCGGATTTGAACTAACTTAAAAAAAGGAGGCGCAACATGTCAGTCAAAAGAACTTCTATTGATGAAATGATCGAAAAAGCGGCAGAACGTAAACTTTCCCGCCGTCAGTTTAACAAATTGCTTGGTGTTACAGGAATTTCCCTGTTTGCTGCACCCATGTTTGTCCGGTCGGCTGCAGCCGCCGAAGAGGATGAGCTCCTTTATTTTACCTGGGGTAGTTACGACATACCGGAATTTTTCGGTCAATATCGTAAAAAGCATGGCAAAAATCCGAGAACCGCTGTTTTTACAAGCTCTAATGAAGGTCTGGCAAAAGTGCTGGCCGGTTATGTGGTCGATGTGATACATCCTTGTAACACTAATGTTCCTCTCTGGATAGAAGATGGTGTGCTCCAACCGCTTGATACATCAAAATTGTCACATTGGGAGGATATGATTCCTTCTCTGAAAACCATCGGTACCGCTAATGGGAAACACTACTTTGCGGCTATGGACTGGGGGCAAACCTCAGTTACCTATCGCAAGGATATTGTAGATTTCCCGGATGGCGAGGAATCCTGGGGTATTCTGTGGGATGAGCGTTATAAAGGAAAGATTGCCATGATGGGCAACGAGGGGGATTCCTGGTGGTGTGCCGCGATTTATGCCGGTGTCCCGTTCGACCAAATACATACCGAGGAAAACCTCGAAAAAGTCGCGAATTTACTGCGCAAGCAACTGCCATTAGTACGCATGTACACCGATGACATGACAACCGTTGAGCAGGCCCTGGCATCTGGTGAACTGGTCGCTGCTATGACCTGGAACGCTTCTCCTACAAGACTGAAAGCTAAAGGTGTGCCGGTCGAGTTTGCGGTCCCGAAAAATGGTGCCCTGACGTGGGTTTGTGGTGCCGCGATCTACAAGGATGCACCGCATGTGGATAAAGCCCATGATTTGATCGATTCCCTGCTCAGTCCGGAATCTGGCCGGTTCCTTATTAACGACTATGGTTATGGCCATTCAAACAAGAAATCTTTTGATTTGGTGAGTGAGGAGCGGCTCACTGAACTGGGGCTTAGCCGTGATCCGGCAAAGGTGCTGGGCGCAGGTAAGTACCAAATTCCGACACCACCCGAATTTGCGGGTAAAATTGCTACTCTCTTCGCGGAAATTAAAAGCGGATTCTAATCAAATCTGTCAAATTTCCGGTTCGTTTCCATATTTCCACGGCACCATCTGGTGTCGTGGAAATTTCTCAGAACCTTCGGGGAGATGCGTATACCGATACGTCAGTTCAACAGCGCAACCGACATCAGGATCATTATTGAAACACTTAGACGCGATGGCGCTGTTGTGGTCACTGGGCTCGCCGAGCATAGTCTAATTGTTAGCTATTTCAAAGATGCATTTTAATTATAGAAAAAGATTAGATTATGAGCGATCAAACCATATCTTCAAAAAATGAGGGAGGCGGTATAAGCGGCTTTTTCATGCGCAATGAGCATGCGCGTGGATACGGTTTGTTGTCACCAACATTGATTTTACTGATCTGTGGCATGCTGGCACCCATTTGTGTTTTGGTTGGTCTCAGTTTCTGTAGACAGAAAGGCTTGATAATTTCAGCCGATTTCGGTTTTCATAATTATGCCCATTTCTTTACCCACCCTAAAGATATTTACCTAAAATTACTGGGGCGTTCACTTATGATTTCGGCCTCCGTGACATTTGCCACGGTCGTGCTATCGTATCCGGCAGCATATTTTATTGCCTTCAAAGTGAAGAGAAACAAACTGGTATGGTTGATCCTGATTACGGTGCCATTCTGGACCAGTTATCTGCTGCGGGTTTTTTCCTGGAAAATCATGCTGGGTTACTATGGTGTCATCAATTCCGGCCTTATGAATATCTCACAGGCACTGGACGTGATCGGCCTGGGCTTTATGGATGAGCCGCTAGGGGTTTTACTACACACTAAATTTGCCGTAATTCTGACCCTGGCGCATGCATGGGCGGCATTTGCTCTTTTGCCAATGTATGTGTCGCTAGAAAAAATTGATCGTTCTTTACTGGAAGCTGCTGCTGATCTGGGGGAAAATCCCGTCATGAGTTTTTTCCGGGTGACGCTGCCCTTGTCTACGCCGGGTGTCATCGCGGCATCATTGCTGGTCTTTATCCCGACAGTGGGTGATTTTATTACGCCTAACCTGGTGGGTGGCAGTGGCGGCGCTATGATCGGCATTTTGATGCAGATTATGTTTGCGCGCGCTAATAATTGGCCAATGGGGGCCGCTATTGCCGTTCTTACCATGATTACAGTTACACTTGTCGTTTGTGCGTTTCTATGGGGCGTTGGACAGGTCAAAAAACGAGCTTGGCAGGGCTGATATGAAAGATTTGAAATTATCCACTCTTGGGATTTACACCGTCGCCTTCCTGGCATTTCTGTATATTCCGGTATTGCTATTGCCGCTGTTTTCGTTCAATGACTCGCTCTATATGGCTTTTCCCTTGCAGGGGTTCACCCTGCGTTGGTATGAACAAATGATCAATACTGCAGCATTGATCAACGCCTTTAAAAACAGCCTAAAGGTTGGCTTTTTCGTCTCTATTTTAAGCACCATTTTCGGAACACTGGCAGCCAAAGCGTTTACGAAATACAAATTGCCAGGGGCAAAATCCCTAACGGCTTTTATTTGTATTCCATTGTTTCTGCCAGCGATTATGATTGGTATTGCACTGTTAGTTGTGTTGAAGAAAGTTCTTGATGTACCTTTATCCCTTTTTACCGTTGGATTTGCTCATACGATTATCTGTGTACCATTTTCCATGTTCGTTATGATTTCCAGGTTGGAAGGCTTCGATAAGAGCATCGAAGAAGCCGCCCAGGATTTGGGTGAAACACCCTGGATGAGCTTCTGGCGGGTTACTTTTCCATTAGCTATGCCGGGGATATTGGCCAGCCTGCTCATGTGTTTCACGATCTCTTTTGATGAGGTTGTCCTCGCGTTCTTCCTGGGAAGTGATAATCAAACGCTGCCGCTCTATATGTGGAGCCAACTACGTTTCCCGGATAAATTGCCGCCAGTGCTCGCACTAGGGGCTACGATCTTTGTCTCCTCGTTCTTCGTGGTTACCTTCGCGGAATGGTACCGGCGACGCGGCATTCAATCCAAGTGATTACAGGTAAGATATGAATGACGAATCCTTCATTTCCATAAGAAATTTATCAAAACACTTCGGCAACGTCCGTGCTGTTGATGAAGTGTCTGTTGATATCCGTCGCGGCGAATTTTTCGCCCTCCTGGGACCTTCAGGTTGCGGGAAAACGACATTGCTGAGACTGCTCGCCGGGTTTGAAATACCCACTGGCGGCGAAATCTTCATCGATGGACAGTCGGTAGCGTCTATTCCCCCGCACGAACGTCCGGTCAATATGGTGTTCCAGAGTTATGCCATTTTTCCTCATCTGACCGTCGCTCAGAATATCGGCTTTGGTCTACGCAAAGACAAGCTGCCAAAGCAACACAAAGAAAAAATGGTTGATGAAGCATTGGAAATGATTGCCATGCCTGGCTATGGTAGCCGTGGCGCCAATGAGCTTTCAGGTGGACAACTCCAGCGTGTTGCGCTCGCCCGGGCTCTGATCAAAAAGCCCAAAGTGTTGCTGCTCGATGAACCGCTGGGGTCGTTGGATAAAAAATTGCGCGAACAGATGCAGCTTGAATTGCGCGACCTGCAGCGTGAAGTTGGTATTACCTTTGTTTTCGTAACCCATGACCAAGAAGAAGCCCTGACCATGTCCGATCGAGTTGCCGTGATGTCGGATGGCAGAGCTCTGGAAATTGACAAACCCGTTGTACTTTACGAACAACCCAAAACCCCGTTTTGTGCCGACTTTCTCGGTACCATGAATTTCTTCAAAGGGACCATTAACAAAATCGGTGATGGTGAAGCAACAGTCAATGTCGAGGGCCTGGAATCAATTGTCTCAAAAGGGCCAAACATGGATTTCTCGGCCGGCAACGACATTCTGGCCGCTGTACGCCCTGAAAATATCGTGGTCTCCTTTGAAAAACCAGAGGGTGGAAATATTGTACGTGGCAAAGTTCGCGCTTCGGCTTTTTTGGGCGACCGTGCTCGTGTTTATATTAATATAGAAGGCAGGTCTGAGCCGATATTGACTGCCATGCCAAATTTTGGCGGGCGGGCTTCTCGTATGAGGGATGAAGAGCAAGAAGTCTGGCTGTCATGGGCAGAAGAGTCGGTGATTTTATTGCCGACTAGCTAATTTATTGAAGAGTACCCCGCAGCAAGCTGCGGGGAATCTCCCTCCGTAAGGAATTTTGCTTTATTTTGGATTCGCTCGCTAACCCCGTTGCAAGCAACGGGGAATGCGCTCGCTGTTTCGGTTCAAAATTACCGAATTCAAAACTGCTCCAGGAGTTCTTCTGGGCGGTTTTTAGGCCGGATATTGCGTCACTCTCAAATAATACATGCCCGGTAAGCACTTCAGTCAATTAGCAGCATTTGTAGTACCTATAGGCCAGATTTTCTCGTTTTCAGACACATGACCCCTTTTCCCCCAATCGGCTTGCTGAGAAAGTCAGATGGTTTTCTACCTTACGGGTCTTGCAAACGTTGCAAGGTCCGGATAAACAGACTCTGGTACAGGCAAGCACTGCTCATCCTGATGAATCGCCCCGGGAATACCGGAGGCTGTTTTGTGTGAGTCATGCCGCCTTGGATGAATCTTCCAGTTGCTGATAATACATCAGCTCGTACTCGGCCGGCGGAATATTCCCGATCGGCTCCAGTAGTCTTCGATTGTTAAACCAGTCGACCCATTCCAGAGTTGCATACTCAACTTCGTCGATATTCTTCCAGGGGCCGCGTTTTCGAATGATTTTGGTCTTGTACAGTCCGTTGATCGTCTCGGCCAAAGCGTTGTCATAGGAATCGCCAACACTGCCAACCGAGGATTCGATTCCGGCCTCGGCCAGTTTCTCGGTGTAGTGGATCGAAAGGTACTGGCGGCCGCGAGCGCATTCTCCGTGGCTTGCCGCGGGGGAGCGAGGGAATCAAAAGCGGCAGAATCCCCTGCCGGGCTGCGAAGTACTACCGTTTGTCGAAGAGATGTTTGTTTATGAAAAAATCAACCCTTAAGAGGAAAAATGATGTCCAGAAAGAGGAAATTAACAAAACGTTGCATGATGATTTTTGTTATTTTATTCTTTACCGTTTCTGCATCGGCCGCAGGCAAAGACCCTGATAGTTGTACAAAATTTCTAAACAATCCCGATCTTTATAATGATTGCCGGGAAAAAAATATTCTCCCGAGTATCAGTTCAGTTCCCAAAGAGCCATCAGAGAAAGAAGATGACGACGCTTGTAATTGCGATAAGCGGCAGCTTCGAAAAGTTAAAGAACGGTTGAAGAAGAAAAAACAAGACGGAAACTAAATCCCTTTTTCGAGCCGTTATTCATTGCTCCAACCCAGAAGCTTCATGCCATCATGCTTGTGCTTGCATTTTTATTTACAAAACAGGCTGGAATTTTACCCGGTAAACGTGAAAGTGTTATTTTTATGGGAGGGCAGAAAACTTTACCGCTTTCAATCATAATTCAGGTTTCAGTTTTCCCCCAGTATGCTCTGGCTCTAGTTGTTTGCGTGACTCATCACATTGTTCATCTTATGATGGATGGTTATCTGGCTGGACGTTTATCACGCAAAGAACATTAGATTATTGGAAAATGGAGTCAAACCTTGATTATTGAAAATAAAAATATAAAGTTAAATAACAAGGTTTGATCATCATATAGCAAAATGTGGGAATTGCGAACGCCTCCCCAAAATTGTAAAATAACCTTTTTTATTAAGTTTTAGCAAACTTACATTTTAATAATTCTGAAGAGGTGCTTCATTATTTAAAATATGTCCCTTGGAATGTTTAATAATGAATGAGAAAGAAAAAGCAAATATGAAGTATGATGAGTGCTGATATTGTGGAAGCTTTACCTTGAAATGCCCCAGGATGCAATAATTCTTCGGCTACCTTACCTTATTAGATAGCATGCAAGGATATGGGTGACTTTATTATAAGCAAAGAGAGCGAATGATCAAACACGCCAAATACTTTTTCATTCCTTTTCACGCCTTAGGGGGCATTTGACCCTGCATTGGCCAAACAACATTTGGAGAAATTTAAATGAACTCACACCAACCTAATATCCTGCTGATCATGGTTGACAATCAACCGGCAAGCATGATGGGCTGTTATGGAAACGATGAAATCTTCACACCCCACCTGGATGCATTGGCATCGAAAGGTGTGCTCTTTAGTAATGCCTTCTGCCCTAACGCGATGTGTTCTCCTAGCAGAGCATCCATGTTCACGGGTCTCATGCCATCACAACATGGTATCCACACTTGGCTCGATGATGACTTAATGGATACGTGGCCAAAGCGATATAACGCCATAGCCGAATTCGAAACATTGCCGGAGAAGCTAGCAAAAAAGGGCTACCATACCGCTATGATCGGAAAATATCATCTCGGGTTTGCTGACGAGCCTCAGAACGGCTTCAAGCACTGGGTTGCGATGGAAAAGGGAACGATGGATTCGTTCTATGGCGTCCCAATGATCGACAACGGCCAGCGCCACACGGCGCCCGAACATTCGGTTGATTATTTCACCAGAAAATCTGTTGACTATCTCGATAAACATGCCAACCCTAACGAGTCTCCTTTCTTTCTTTGTTTGACTTACAACGCCCCCTACGGAAATGTCCCAGGTCCAGACCACCGTTACTCGGACCTATATGCTGAGTTACCGATGAATTCGGTGCCACGGGAAGGGCTTTGTCCGGAACTCATTGATTGGATCTTGTTGCGTAAAGAGAAGTTACCTGATTATGATTTCCCATGGTACAAGAAGCTTGCGGAACAACCTAACAATTTACAAGCAATGCGGCAGTTTTACTCCCAGGCGAGCATGGTAGATGACGGTGTCGGTCAGGTGCTGGCGAAATTACAAGAGCAAGGTGTATTGGATAACACCCTTGTTATCTATACAGCCGATCATGGTATGTCAGTGGGTCATCATGGCTTTTGGGGGCATGGAGAAGATACCTGGCCGTCGAATATGCACCGCTCAGCGAATAACATCCCGCTGCTTATCAGTTATCCAGAGTTCGCACAAGCGGGCCTGGAGGTCGAAAACCTGGTAGGAACAACGGACATCTATACAACGATGCTTGATCTTGCTGGGTGCGAAATCGAGTCTCCTGAGCCTATTTCGGGTAATAGCCTTAGTCCTCTTCTAAAAGGTGAAACCACAGAGTTTCGTGATGAGGTTTTTATGGAACAAGAAGAGACCCGGGCAATTCGGACATCAGAGTGGCTTTTCATGAAACGTTTGGAAAATACCGAATATGGATTCAAGAATGAGCTATATGATTTGGTGAATGATCCTGACGAACGCAAGAATCTCGCGCAACAGCCTGATTACGTCGATGTGGTTGCAAAGTTAAGTAACCGCTTAGACGACTTCTTCACTCAACACGCTAACCCGCGCTGGGATCTATGGAAGGGGGGTGCCGTCAAATCCAATTCCACGCGTCCCTTTCTTTGGAAAGAAGTCTGGGGAGACGATTGGGCGCCCGAATTCTAACCACTTCATTTGGCTGTAAGCAAAACAGCGGCCTTGCATAGGAAGACATCCTATCGTTAATAAAAGAAAATAACATGATCTGGAGGGATGTAAATGGCTACAAAAAAACCTAACATTGTGATGATCTATGTTGATAATCATCCCGGTGCTGTTATGGGTTGTGTTGGAAACGCTGAAGCTTATACTCCTAATTTAGACCGTCTTTCAAAAGAGGCAACACTTTTTACAGAGGCTTATTGTCCCAATTCAATGTGTTCACCCTGCCGGGCATCAGTTCTAACGGGATTAATGCCATCACAACACGGAATTCACACCTGGATTGATGAGGATTTTAAAGATGATTGGCCCGATAACTGGAATGCCATTAAAGAATTTGATACGTTACCGGCAAAACTCGCTGGTGAGGGTTACGATACAGCCTTAATTGGGAAGTACCATCTGGGCAATGCAGAGAGTGCCACTGATATTTTTAAAAAATGTGTAACGATGCAGATCGGCCATGTACAGTCATTTTATAAAAATGATATCATCGATGGCGATGAGAGATATAAGCATCCCGGACATTCCGTGGACTTTTTTACTGATTCGCTTTCAAAAAGCGAATTCTTATCATTTGAAACAGACTCAGGCTTATCAAATATTTATGGAGAGTGACTCATGTCGATTATAAAAATTAAGGACGCTGCAAATATTCCGTCGGAGCAGTTGGAGGATTGGGGGACGCCAAAAACCATCGGTGAACCCATTTGTCAATTACGAGGCCTTTTT
>SDBT01021671.1_pt1 | contig 10041 bp, 8 predicted proteins | sample 2277101 | NCBI WGS metagenome assembly SDBT01 (sample SAMN10404973, study PRJNA504765) | marine sediment metagenome | isolation source: marine sediment core GS10_PC15, 103 cmbsf | place: Arctic Ocean: Southern Knipovich Ridge | collected 2010
GCGCATGGTGACGGCAGGCATCCGCGAGCGCGTCCCCGAACTCCGCATCGGCGTGCGACTGAGCGCCTTCGACATGGTCCCGTTCGTTAAGGGCCCGGACGGCGTCGGCGTGCCGGAAGAGCACACGCTCCCCTACCCCTACGCCTTCGGCGCCGACCCGGGCGATCCGGTCGAGCAGGACCTCGCCGAGGCGATGCGCTTCCTGTCGCTGCTGGAGGAACTGGGCATCCACCTGGTCAACATCACCGCCGGCAGCCCCTACTACAACCCCCACTGCCAGCGCCCCGCCCTCTTCCCGCCGTCCGACGGTTACGGGCCGCCGGAGGACCCGTTGGTCGGCGTCGCGCGGCAGGTGAACGTGACGGCGGAGCTGAAACGCAAGTTCCCCGGCCTCTGCATGACGGGCACCGCCTACACATACCTGCAGGAGTGGCTGCCGCACGTCGGCCAGGCCGCGGTGCGCACGGGCGGGGTGGACTTCATCGGGCTCGGGCGGATGGTGCTCTCGTATCCCGACCTGCCCGCAGACGTGCTGGCCGGGCGGCCGCTCGATCGACGCCGCATCTGCCGTACCCTGAGCGACTGCACGACTGCGCCGCGCAACGGCCTGGTCTCCGGCTGCTACCCGCTGGACGAGTTCTACAAGGCCCGCCCCGAGGCGGGCGATCTGAAGGAAGCCAAGGAACGAACCTAAGGAGGACTGGCGATGTCGCCGAAACATGCAGGCGTCCGCCCCGTCGGCGCCGACATCTACCTGTTGCCGATCCAGTTGCGGATGCCGCTGAAGTTCGGGCCCGAGATCACCACCCACGTCGTCTGTGTCCGCGTGCGCATGCGGGTGCGGGCTGCCGACGGCACCACGGCCGAAGGTTGGGGCGAGACCCCTCTGAGCGTGCAGTGGACCTGGCCCAGCGAGTTGACGGTCGAGGAGCGGCTGGAGGCCATGACGGGCTTCTGCGGGAAACTGGCCGAGGCGTGGGCGAACTTCGACACGACCGGGCACCCCATCGAGGTGGGCCACGCGTTCCTGGAGACCCAACTGCCGCACCTGACGGACGAGGCCAACGCCGGCCGCGCCAATCCCATGCCGCGTCTGGCCGCGCTGGTCTGCTGCTCGGCTTTCGACATCGCCCTGCACGACGCCTACGGCAACCTGCACGGCGTGCCCGTCTACGAAACTTACTGCGCCGACTACATGGCCGCCGATCTGTCCGCCTATCTGCAGCCGGCCGAAGGGGCGGACGTCTCGTTCGCCGGCAAGTACCCGGCCGACTTCATGGTTGCGCCGCCGGCCCAACTGCCCGCATGGCACCTGGTGGGCGGCACGGACCCGATCGACGCCTCAGAGCTGACCGGCAACGAGCCGGAGGACGGATACCCCGTGCTGCTGCGCGACTGGATCCAGCGCGACGGCCTGAACTGCCTGAAGGTGAAGCTGTGCGGCCACGATGCGGAATGGGACTACGCCCGGCTCGTCAAGGTCGGTCAGATGGCCGTTGAGGAAGGCGTCGAGTGGCTGACGAGCGACTTCAACTGCACGGTCCAGGAGCCCGGTTACGTCAACGACATCCTCGACCGCCTTGTGATCGAGCACCCGCGCATCTACGGCATGGTCCTCTACGTCGAGCAGCCCTTCCCATATGACCTGGAAGCCAACCGCATCGACGTGCACAGCGTCTCCGCCCGCAAGCCCCTCTTCATGGACGAGAGCGCGCACGACTGGCGCCTGGTGCGGCTGGGACGCAGCCTGGGCTGGACAGGCGTGGCGCTGAAGACCTGCAAGACCCAGACGGGCGCCCTGCTCACCCTCTGCTGGGCGAAGGCACACGGCATGACGCTGATGGTGCAGGACTTGACGAACCCGATGCTGGCCCAGGTGCCCCACTGCCTGCTGGCCGCGCACGCCGGCACCATCATGGGCGTGGAAACCAACGGGCCGCAGTTCTACCCGGACGCCTCGCTTCCCGAAGGGGCCGTTCACCCGGGCCTCTACGCGCGGCGCGGCGGAATCGTGGATCTCTCGACGCTGAGCGGCTCAGGCTTCGGCTATCGGCTGAGCGAGATCGACCGCGACCTGCCCGACCCGGCGGCGACGTTCGGATAGGATGAACATGGAGGCCCTCCGTCGCCAGAGGCTGCGGAGGGCAAGCACGGAGTGTTCAGCTCGCATTGCCGGCCAGGAAGCGCGCACCCGCCCAACCGAACAGGACGGCAAAGACGAACAGCAGCCCCGCGCACACTCCGACCAGCCACCGGTAGCCGCGGTCGCTGAGCAGGCGTCTGCCCCTGTGCATCGACTCGGAGACGGCCCCGTACCAGATCAGGTCCGCCAGCACGTGCCCTGCGTAGAACACTGCGTAGCCCATCAGCCCATAGGGACGAGCGACGGCAAGGATCGGGAGCCCGATCGCCAGCCACCAGCCGGGGAAGTAGGGATTCGACAGGCTGGTCACGGCGCCGGACGCTATCACCCTGGCCACGTCTACGCGATCACGTGAGCCTTCCGGTTTCTCCGGAGCGGGCAGGTGCAGCCGCGGCAGCCCACGCACCATCAGGACGGCCATCAGCGCCAGCATGCCGCATCCGGCCAGCCCCAGGACGCCCTTGACGGTGTCCTGTGTGAGCCATTCCCCCAGCCCCAGCACGACGGCCACGATCAGGGGCACCTCCACCAAGGCGTGCCCGACTATCATCAGGGGCCCGACCCAGCGGCCGTAGCGCGCGCTCCAGCGCACGGTCGCCAGGAGCACGGGCCCGGGCATCACGGCGCCGGAGAACGCGATGCCCAGAGACGTCGCGAACAGGCCCAGAAGGGCGGCTGCGTGGGCCGAGAACCCCAATTGCCACCGGCTCCGCAAATGAGGAAGGAACACCGACACCGGAGCGGCCGATTATACCGCCCCCGAGCAGCCGCCACACGCCGCAGGGGGTGCCGGAGTGCGTTGACAGCCCGAACGGGCGAACCTATAATGATGCGTCTCCTTGAGCAAGATCGCGCCGCGTGCTGCGACTTGCCTGTAGAATCCATTCATACGCGCGTTTCCCGCCGACACTGAGGTGACAGGCCGCAGCCATGCTTCTGTTTCCCGCCGTAGATATAGCCAAGGGACGGTGCGTCCGGCTGCTGCAAGGCCGTCCGGAAGACGAGACTGTCTACTTCGAGCAGCCCCTGGCCGCTGCGGAGTACTGGCAGGGACTGGGCGCCCAGACGCTGCACGTGGTCGACCTGGACGGCGCGTTGACCCGTGAGACCGACCAGGCCGCGGCTGACGACAAGCGCTCGGCCCCGATCCGCCGGATCCTTGCGGGCCTGACAATACCCGTGCAGGTCGCCGGAGGTCTGCGCGACACCGAGGCCGTCAAGGGCGCGCTCGAAGCGGGGGCCGTCCGGGCAGTCGTGGGCACGCGTGCAGTGCGGGACCCGGACTGGGCCATCGCGCTGTGCCGCGAGTTGCCGGGCCGGATCGTCATCGCGCTGGATGCCCTGGGAGGAAGGGTCGCCATCGAGGGGTGGCAGGAGACGGTGGAGGAGAGCCCCGTCGAGATGGCCCAGCGGCTGGCCGAGGGCGAGCCCGCCGCGTTCCTCTACACGGATGTGAGCCGCGACGGCATGCTGAACCAGCCCAACTTCCAGAGCATCGAGCAGTTGCGCAAGGCCGTCGACGTGCCCATCATCGCCTCGGGAGGCGTCTCCTCACCCCACGACATCCGCATGCTGGGCTCCTGCGGAGCGGACGCCGTGATCGTGGGCAAGGCCCTCTATGAGAAGCTGTTCTCGCTGACCGAGGCGCTCATGGCTGCCGAGCGCTATCCGTCAAGACTGACCCCCATGCCTTAGAGGACTGACGGCGCGGGCTGCAGATGGATTCACGCTCCGGCTGCCGGAGCCGGGCCGGACCATACACAACGGCATAGCCGATCATCTCGGAGGAACCAATGGCGAAGAGAACCGCCGACGCTATCCGTAACATTGCCGTAGTCGGCCATGCCGGCGTGGGCAAGACAACCTTCGTTGACCACGTCCTGCACGCCGTCGGTGTCTCCAACAGGGCCGGCGACGTTGACGCCGGCTCCAGCCTGAGCGACTACGATCCGGAGGAGAAGGAGCGCAGGTTCTCCATCCAGAGCACGATCTTCCACTTCGAGTCCGGCGATAAGCACTTCAACCTGATCGACACGCCCGGCTACCTGGACTTCATCGGCCCCGCCATGGGCGTGCTGCCGGCGGTGGAGACCGCCCTCATCGCGCTGAGCGCACGGGAAGGCATCCAACTGAACACGCGCCGCATGTGGACGGCGGCCGAGGAGCGGGGGTTAGCCCGCGTGCTGCTCATCACCCGCATCGACGGCGACGGCATCGACCTGCCCAAGCTGCTCGGGGAGATCCAGGAGGACTTCGGCAGCCAGTGCCGGCCCGTCTTCCTGCCCATCGGGACGGGGCCGGGCTGCTCGGGCGTCGCGAACGTGATCAAGACCGAGGAGGCCCCCGACGGCGTGGTGGGCGACTTCGACTCGGCGCGCGAGGCCGCCCTGGAGTCCGTCATCGAATCCGACGACGACCTGATGGAGCGCTACCTGGAAGGCGAGGAGATATCCGCCGAGGAGATCGCCGCCACCATCAGGCGCGCCGTGGCGACCGGCACACTGGTGCCCGTGCTCTGCTGCGCGTCGAAGGCGAACGTCGGCGTGAAGGAGACGATCGAGTTCCTGGCCGACTGCGCCCCTTCGCCGGTCGAACGCCGCACACGCACGGCTGCCAGGGAGGGCCACGAAGAGGTCGAACTGGCCGCAGACCCCGCCGGGCCGTTCTGCGCGCAGGTCTTTCAGGTGAGCGCCGACGTTCACGTGGGGAAGATCTCCTACGTGCGCGTCGTGAGCGGCAGCCTGCAAGGGGACCTCACGGTGCGGCTCGCCCGCACGGGCAAGTCCGAGAGGCTCGGCCACATCTATCTGCCCGTGGGCGAGGAGCACGTCGAGACGGACACCGCGGTGCCCGGCGACATCCTGTGCCTGACCAAGGTGGACGATCTGGGCCGGAACGACACGTTGTGCGGCCAGGATGATCGGATGACGCTGCCGCCGGGCAACGTGCCGGCGCCCATGATGTCGCTGGCCGTCACCGCCAACAGCCGCGACGACGACCAGAAAGTGGCGGCCGGCCTGCAGCAGTTCGCCGAGGGTGATCCCTCGCTGCGCGTGGAGCGGGACCGCCAGAGCAGCGAGCTGGTCATTACGGGCATGAGCATACTGCACCTGAACGTGACGCTCAGCCGACTGAAGCGCCGCTACGGCGTCGACGTGCAGACCCACGAGCCGTCCACGCCCTACCGCGAGACCATCACGAAGATCGCCGAGGATAGGTACCGCCACAAGAAGCAGACGGGCGGACGGGGGCAGTTCGGCGAGGTCTTCCTGCGCGTCGAGCCGAACGAGCGCGGCGCCGGCTTCGAGTTCGTCGACGAGATAGTGGGCGGGTCCATCCCGCGTCAGTTCCTGCCGGCCATCGAGAAGGGCATCCGCGAGGTGCTGGTGACGGGCATCATTGCGGGCTATCCCGTCGTGGACATAAAGGCGGCCGCCTATGACGGCTCCTTCCACGCGGTCGACTCCTCGGAAGCCGCGTTCAAGATCGCCGGCGCGCGCGCACTGCGGGCCGCCTTCGCGAAGGCCAACCCCGTCCTGCTGGAGCCCATGGCCCACATGGACGTGACGATACCGGCCGAGTACATGGGCGACGTGACGGGCAACCTGACCGGCCACCGCGGCCGCATCCTGGGCATGGACCAGATCGGCCCGCTGCAGGTCATCAAGGCCGAGATCCCCATGGCCGAGGTCGCCCGATACAACGCCGAGCTGAAGAGCATGACGGGCGGCGAGGGAAGCTTCTCGCTCGAGTTCTCCCACTATGACGTCGTCCCGACTCACATCCAGCAAGAGATCGTCGCGCGCGCCGCGAAGGCCAAGGAAGAGGACTGAGGGACGCGGCGAGGAGAGACGACAGCTAACCACGTGGTCCATTCCTGTCTTTCGTTCGGCAGGCAGAGGGAGCAGAGCCGATGACCGATGGTCCGAGAGTGGCGATCATCATGGGCAGCGAGTCTGACCTGCCCATCCTGGAGAGCGCCGTGCAGGTGCTCGAACAGTTCTCAGTTCCCTTCGAGCTGCGCGTAATGAGCGCCCACCGATCGCCGGCCGCCGTGGAGGAGTTCGCCGCCGGGGCCGCCAGCCGCGGCATCCGCCTCATCATCGCCGCCGCGGGAGGCGCCGCCCACCTGGCCGGCGTGCTGGCCGCCAAGTGTTCCCTGCCCGTCATCGGTGTGCCGATCCCCACGGACCGCATGGGGGGCATGGACAGCCTGCTCTCGACCGTCCAGATGCCGGGCGGCGTGCCGGTGGCCTGCATGGGACTCGGTAAGTCGGGTGCCAAGAACGCAGCCGTCATGGCCGTCCAGATCCTGGCCCTCAACGATGACGACCTGGCCCGCGCGCTCAGCGACTACAAGTCCGGCCTGGCCGAGCACGTCACCCACCAGGACGCCCGCGTGCAGAAGTGGCTGGAGCAACACGGCAGCTAGCCCCGGCCTCCTCTGCCCCTTACCCCCTGGTCCTGCTCTGTCTCTCCCGCCGCGATCTCTGCGGTGAGCGCCGTTCGGGCACGGCGGGGCCGGCACAACTTGCAAAGGCCGCGGGCGTTCGGGACAATAGTAGGCGAACAGCCAGGAGGAGGCCCAACATGGAGTTCTACGACGTCGTCAGCAAGCGCCGCAGCGTGCGCGCCTACCGCCCTGATCCCGTGGAGGCGGAGAAACTCGATCGCATCCTGAACGCCGTCCGGCAGGCGCCGACGGCCGCTAACCGCCAGCCGCTGCACTTCTACGTGGTGCGCGACGCCGCACTGCGCGAACGGCTGCTGCGGGCATACTCCCAGAAGTGGTTTGCCCAGGCGCCCGTCATCATCTGCGCATGCGCGCGCCCCTCGCAGGGGTGGCAGCGCGTGGACGGCAAGAACTACGCTGACGTGGACGTGACGATCGCCATGGACCACCTGATACTGGCCGCCACCGCCGAAGGGCTGGGCACGTGCTGGATCGGCGCCTTCAAGCCGGACCGGCTGCGCGACATCCTGGAGCTGCCCGCCGACCTGGAGCCGGTAGCCATGACGCCGCTGGGCTACCCGGCGACTGAGCCGGGACCCACACCACGCAAGGAACTGTCTGAAATAGTCGAGTACCGATGACCATCTACAAACCCCTCAACCTGCTGAACAACAAGGGCTTCTGGCCGGAGAAGGCCGCCATCGTGGACGCCATTAAGGAGGTACTCACGGTGGGCAAGTGCCGACGGCCGCTGCCCATACGCGACTTCGGCCGTTACCGCGACCCCCGCTGGCGCAACGAGAGCAACGAACTGCGGCCCTATCAGAGCGTGGACTGGTACGTCTGCGAGGCGCTGGATGAGGAGCGGCTCCAGGTCGACGCCGACCGCATCCTGCAGGAACTGGCCGACGAGCCCTACCGGCGGTCGGACTCGCTGGGAGACCACTACGACCTGTTCGTGATGGAAGAGGACATGTTCGACGCCGGGGGGCCGGACGAGGCCACTGGGGTCGACTACGTGGTCGGTCGCGCCCAGCCCATGACGGCCGCCGTCATCAGCACCTACCGCATCGAACACATCTGGGGCATGCCCTACAGCTACTTGAAGACAGAGGTCATCAGGCAGCTCTGCTTCATGTTCGGCGTCCCCTCCAGAGACCGCGAAGACGTGGTGCTGGAGCCGGGGGGAGCGCGCTGCGCCAACGTGTGCGCACTGCGGCCGGCACACGCCGCCCCCGACGATTGGGAGAGGCTGACCGAGGACAGGCTGGCCGGCGGCACGCTCTGCGAGCCCTGCACGCACGAGTTGCGGGCGTTCTTCGAGAGGGTCGCCCGGGACCAGAACTGAGCCCCGCTTCGCAGCCCCCCTAGCCGAAGCGCCGGCGGCCTGACAGGAGGATGCCCACCATGTCCGCAGGCACGCCCGAGGGCGCGGACGTGCTGGCCCGCATCGAGCGTCTCCGTCGGGACATCCGCCGCCACAGCCGGCTCTACTACGTCGAGAACGCCCCCGAGATCCCGGACCGCGACTTCGACGCCCTCATGGAGGAACTCCTGCGCCTGGAGCGCGAGCACCCCGAGTTCGCCGACCCCGACAGCCCCACCCAGAAGGTCGGCGGCGAGCCAATCGACGAGTTCCGCGCGGTCGATCACCTCACCCCCATGCGCAGCATCGACAATACCTACAACGAGGAAGAGGTGCGGGAGTTCGACAAGCGTGTCGGTAAGCTCCTCGGCGAGGGCGCCGCGTGGTCTTACGTGGTCGAGCCCAAGATCGACGGCGTGGCCATCAACCTCATCTACCGGGACGGCGTGCTCGCCCAGGCCATCACGCGCGGCGACGGCAAGCGCGGCGACGACGTGACCGAGAACGCAAAGACCGTCGGCGGGGTGCCCCTGGGCCTGCGCTTCGACGATGACCGGCCCGACCCCGCGTTGCAGGGCTCAGTGCTGGAGATCCGCGGCGAGGTCTACATGCCCTTCTCCGGCTTCCGGCAGGTCAACGCCGACCGCGCGGCCACCGGCAAGCCGCTCTTCGCCAACCCGCGCAACGCTACCGCCGGCTCCCTGAAGCTGCTCGACCCGAAGGCCACCAAGACGCGCCGGCTCCAGGTCTTCCTGTACGAGATCGGCCAGGCCGAGGGCGCCGAAGTGCCCGGCTCGCACTGGGCGCGGCTCAGGTGGCTGAAGGAGCACGGCTGTCCCACGAGCCCGGCCGTCCGTGAATGCGCGGCTGTGGACGACGTGCTGAAGCTCTGCGCTGAATGGCAGGACGCGCCTCACGACTATGCCGTCGACGGCCTCGTGGTGAAGGTGGACTCCATCGAGCAGCGCGGGCAGCTCGGCCACACCGCCAAGGCCCCGCGGTGGATGATGGCCTACAAGTTCGCCGCCGAGCAGCGCGAGACCATCGTGCAGGCGATCAAGGTCCAGGTCGGCAAGAGCGGCCAGCTCACCCCCGTCGCCAAGCTGGAGCCCGTGCAGATCGCCGGCACCACCGTCAGCAGCGCGTCGTTGCACAACTTCGACGAGGTCGCCCGCAAGGACATCCGCGTCGGCGACCACGTCCTGGTCCAGAAAGCCGGCGAGATAATCCCCCAGGTTGTCGAAGTCCTCGCCGAGAAGCGGACGGGGGGCGAGACGGCGGTGGCCAGGCCAACGAGTTGCCCGGCCTGCGGCGGCCCCGTGCGCGAGGAAGCCTCGGACAAGAAGAAGTGCATGGACGATGCGTGCGAGGGAGCCGCCCGGCTGAAGAGCCGGGCGCGCGTACCGCTGGAGGGAGAGTCGTGCGACGTCTGCGGAGGGGACGTGAAGTGGCCGAAGCCCAAGACGCAGCCGCGCAAGAACTACAAGGCCTGCGTCAACGCCGGGTGTGAGGCGTTCGGGATCGAGAAGCCCCTCCCCTTCCTGCCGGCCGAGCGCGACCGGTGCAGTGACTGCGGCGGGCCGGTGTCCGTCGTTGTCCTGTACTACTGCGACAACCCGGGCTGCTCCGCGCAACTGGCCGAGCGCATCATCCACTTCGCAAGCCGCGGCGCCATGGACATCGAGAACCTGGGCGACAAGGTCGTCAGGGAATTGCTTGACGCCGGCTTCATCAGTGGGGTCCCGGACCTCTATAGGCTGGCAGAGAGAAGGGACGAACTCGAAGCGCTCAAGGGCAAGGGCCGGACATCGGTCGAGAACCTGCTTGACGGTCTTCATACGAGCATCCTACACCCAACCCGTTGACCGGAACAACGATTGAATTTCCGCGTATGGACGGTCGGGAGATGCACTCGCCTCGGGGGAATACCACCCGGTAGAGCGGATCGCAGACCGCAGCGGAGCTTTCAAGAAATCAGCGGGTCGGATCGGCGGCGGTGTGCGCAGCGTCGGATCAGGGTGTTGGCGGTTCTCCCCCGCGCGCGACATAGAACACGGCCATCAGCTTGGGCGAAGTGAC
>SDBT01021672.1_pt1 | contig 10041 bp, 7 predicted proteins | sample 2277101 | NCBI WGS metagenome assembly SDBT01 (sample SAMN10404973, study PRJNA504765) | marine sediment metagenome | isolation source: marine sediment core GS10_PC15, 103 cmbsf | place: Arctic Ocean: Southern Knipovich Ridge | collected 2010
TAAGAAGCTTAACAATGACTTCATTGATCTGCTTTTGACTGAAAGGAATTTTAATGCCAACTGCCTTTGCAGAATAAAAGAATCTTTTTGTGTGGTCAGGAAGGCGAAACACAGCAGTGCCATTAGGCGTATCATAAAAACGAACTCCATCAAACGCACCTGCCCCATAATGCAGGGTATGGGTAATCAGATGAATCGTAGCATCCTTCCACTTTTTAAACCTGCCATCCATCCAGATATATTTTGTGGGCTTCAATTTCATAAAAAGGTCAATTCCGACCACAGTATTCTAACAAAAATCATCAATAATCTAAACCCTTTATAAATTAAGAAAACGCTCCCCAGTCACCCAGGGAGCGTATATGCCGCAGCGCTTAATGATTTAAGCTATAAGCGAACGGTGGCGATCCAAGTCGTAGGCCCAAGCTCGTGTGGAAGAAAGACGCAACGGCGTCCAATAGTACCATCTGTGTACTTATCTTTACCGAGGAGGAGGAATCCAATCTCGTCCTTCAGCTTACAGGGGATGCCGATGGTACGGCCCAGATGAAGATCAGGGTGCTGCCAACCCAACGACAACAGCTCATGGGGCGTTGCCGCCCTGTATCCGCGCGCCGGAAGCTCTTTAAGGACATTCTCCGCATAGAAGTACTGTTTGAGGCCTTCGAGTTGGATCAGTTCGATCTCTACTTCTTCAACACCATGACAATCGACCTGAATCCACTCCGAGGAAATCCAAGTATCAAAGGTATTACCAGAATACTTGTAATCCCCTCGCTCAAAGAGCTCTTCGATGGTTAGGGAGTAGTCTACCCTCACCTTGAAACAGGAAGGAAGACTATGCCCCCCATTCATCACAAAGTCATAGACGCGTCGAAACAGATATCTGTCTAGCTGAAGCTTGGACCAGAATTCTCGATCGGCACCAATCTTGGCACCAGTTAGCATCACCTCGCCAATAAAGCGAAGCTCTTTTCCGAAATCAGAACTCACCATGTCTTTATGCATGGCACACTCCTTATTGTTTTGGCTCACCCCGTCTCAGCGAGGCACACCAATTAAACGCAATTAGCCACGGCTTCTAAATAAGATGAACACCAATCTTGGCTAGAAATCATGGCTAATATCTAAATGATGTTAAATATCACGACACAACACGTCACCAAAAATATGAGAATTGTATCAAAGGTAAATGACTTTATAACATCAGCACACATTTGTCAATAATCTAAACCCTTTATAGCATCTTCACCTTTTTTGAAGTAATGCTTCTCATCTTTCACTTCCGAAACCAGATCAGCCTTATTTTTCAGCCAGTCAGGGCAATCACGCCCCGTTAAAATAAGGTGAGTTTCAGACGGACAATCATCCACAAGACTTCTGACAGCTTCTTCATCGAGCAAACCGAGATTCAGACAGTTGATGATCTCATCACATACAATAAGAAAATAATCCTGAGGAAAAAGCTCTCGCACCGCCTTCAAAGCCCTTTCCGCCTCTTTTTTATCACCATCTGTATTCTCAAAACGAAAGGTTTTATCAGTCTCGTCAAACCTCGTAAGACCAAATCGTAATATGTGAATTTTTTCTTGCAATAAATCGAGAATATTTTGTTCACCATAATGGCTTCCACCCTTGTCAAAGAAGGCAATCGCAACCTTCTTTTCCCATCCACAAGCCCGTAGCGCCGTGCCGAGCGCACTTGTGGTCTTTCCCTTGCCATTTCCTGTAATGATTAATATCATAAAATACTATATCTAGTGTCTATGCAATAATATTTATACAAGATATAGTAGTTCGTCAATAAATTTTGTTTGACACTTTACCCCACATTTTCGTAATCTGATGTCAGCATCAAAAACAAATATTTCGACAATTAAAAAGAAGTATTACAGGGTGAAAGCCCTTTTTTCGACCCCTCCCCGCTCAGGCGGGTTACCCTGTTTAATGTCCATCCCTATATTAAAGTTGCTACCGGCAATACTTATTTAACCGCCTCACAAAAATGAAAAATGAAGGAGCGATAAAGGCTTTAGCTATCAGCCGTTTTTTTACCAGCCAGGGCAAGAACCCCTTAAAAGAGATTGAATATAAAACCCGCGACTGCCGCATCACCAAACAAGACGGTTCGCTAGTCTTCGAAATGAAGAATTTCAGAACCCCCAAAAGCTGGTCCCAAAACGCAAGCGATATCATCGCCTCCAAATATGCCCGTAAAGCAGGGGTACCTCAATACGATACCGATGGCAATGTAATGAAAGATAGTGACGGCAAAGTAATCACCGGCCCTGAGAAAGGTGCCGATCAAGTCGTTGGCCGCATGACCGGATGCTGGAGGAAGTGGGCCGAAGAAAACGGATATTTTGATTCAAAAGAATCCGCCGATGCCTACGAAGCAGAGATGAACTACATGCTCATCAACCAGATGGCAGCTCCAAATTCACCTCAGTGGTTCAACACAGGGATTAATTCTGCTTACGGTATCAACGGTCCTGCTCAGGGACATTATTACGCCGATCACGAAACAGGTGAGATTAAAAGATCCGAAGATTCCTACACCCGCCCACAGCCTCATGCCTGCTTTATTCAGTCCGTCAAAGATGATTTGGTCAACGAAGGTGGCATAATGGACCTTTGGACTCGAGAAGCTCGCCTTTTCAAGTACGGCTCCGGTACCGGAACCAACTTTTCCGCCATCCGAGGAGAAGGCGAAAAGCTTTCCGGCGGAGGTGTTTCTTCCGGTCTCATGTCCTTCCTTAAAATAGGAGACCGCGCCGCCGGTGCCATTAAATCCGGTGGCACCACTCGCAGGGCCGCTAAAATGGTTTGTTTAGACATCGACCACCCGGAAATCGAATCCTTCATCAACTGGAAGGTAAAAGAAGAACGAAAAGTTGCCGCCCTCATCGCTGCCGGTTACTCCAGCGACTTCAACGGAGACGCTTATGCCACCGTTTCCGGACAAAACTCCAACAACTCTGTACGCATTTCCAATAAGTTTATGCAGGCAGTCAAAAACAACGAAGATTTTGATCTGATTGGACGAAAAGACGGAAAGCCTTTTAAAAAGGTAAACGCAAAAAAGATATGGAAGGAAATCGGTTTTGCTGCCTGGGCCTGTGCCGATCCCGGTCTTCAGTTCGATACCACCATCAACGAATGGCACACTTGCCCAAAAGATGGTCGCATAAACGCTTCCAATCCCTGTAGTGAATATATGTTTCTGGATGACACCGCTTGTAATCTTGCATCCCTCAACCTATTAAAGTTCTTTGAAGTCGACAAAAGTGAATTCGACCTACCTGCCATGCTTCATGCAATCCGCCTTTGGACAATCACCCTCGAAATCAGCGTGCTAATGGCTCAGTTCCCCAGCTACGAAATCGCCAAAAGAAGTTACGAATACCGCACGCTAGGTTTGGGTTACGCCAACATCGGCACTGTTCTTATGCTAATGGGTGTCCCTTACGACAGCGACAAAGGCCGCGGAATCTCCGGAGCCTTGACAGCTATTCTAACGGGTAAATCTTACGAAACTTCTGCCGAAATGGCTGAACAATTCGGACCTTTCATCCGCTACGAACATAACAAAGAAGACATGCTCCGGGTAATCCGAAACCACCGAAGAGCTGTCTACAACGTACCCAATGATGAATACGAAAAACTGGAAATTCCCCCAGTGGGCCTAAAACAGGAACACTGCCCAGCCAGCCTTCACAAAATGGCTCAAAAGGTATGGGATGATGCTCTTACAGCAGGTGAAAAACATGGTTACCGCAACGCTCAGGTAACCGTTATTGCTCCTACCGGCACCATTGGACTGGTTATGGACTGCGATACAACCGGCGTTGAACCGGATTTCGCTCTGGTAAAGTTCAAAAAGCTAGCTGGTGGCGGTTACATGAAGATCATCAACCAGTCAGTACCGGTTGCATTAAAAAAACTAGGCTACAGCAGACAGCAAATCCAGGAGGTATCCAACTACATAGTTGGATACGGATCATTGGTAGATGCCCCTTTCATTAACTGGAAAAGCCTGAAAGAGAAAGGTATTACCGAAGAAAAACTGATAGAAATCGAAAAGACTCTGGGTAATCTGTTTTCCATCGAAATGGCTTTCAACAAATTCAGCCTTAGCGAACAACTACTAGAAAGTATGGGGATCGACAAGAATACTTACAATGAACCAGGTTTCAGCATGCTAAAGCAGGTTGGCTTTTCCCAGGAAGAAATTGACGCGGCCAATGAATATGTTTGCGGAACCATGACCATCGAAGGAGCACCACATGTACAAGAAAAACATCTGCCAATCTTTGATTGTGCCAACAGATGCGGGAACAAAGGAAAAAGATATATTCATCACTCCGGTCACATCAATATGCTCAGCGCCGTTCAGCCATTTGTTTCAGGCTCCATTTCCAAAACTATTAACATGCCCAACGAAAGCACAGTTGAAGAAGTCATGGAAGCATACCAGCTTAGCTGGAAGCTGGCACTTAAAGCCAATGCAATCTATCGCGACGGCTCAAAGCTTTCTCAGCCACTTAACACCTCTAACAAAGATAAAAAAACGAAAAAAATCGAGATGTCCGAAGTGGAGATCACCAAAAAACCTCTTCGTCATCGCCTGGCCGACGAGCGCCAGTCCATTACGCACAAATTCTCGATTGCCGGCCACGAAGGCTACTTTACAGTAGGTCTTTACGAAGACGGAACTCCCGGCGAATTCTTTATCAAAATGAGCAAAGAGGGCTCCACACTTTCCGGAATCATGGATAGCCTGGCTCTTTCCGTTTCTCTCAATCTGCAATATGGCGTTCCACTAGAGGTTTTGGTCTCCAAATTCACTCACACCCGATTTGAACCGGCAGGAATGACCATCAACAAAGAAATTCCTATCGCCAAGTCCTTAATGGACTACATAGGACGCTGGCTTGCCATCAAATTTCTACCCAAGGAAGATGCCAAAAAATATCACAACGGTGATCTGGTCAATCGTGCCTACAATGAAGGGGGAACCATGGCCAAAAGAGCTGCAATCACTTTAGGTGAAATTAAGGTAAAAGAAGATATCACCGATGAAAAAAAGCTTATTGAAGTACTGGAAAAAACCAAAGTGAAACCTGCCAAAAAGGCCGTTGCTGTTGGCTCCGAAACCAATACATTCACAACTCCATCCGCCTTCCAAACCGAAGATTCACCTATGTGTCACAACTGTGGTTCCTGCATGATCCGAAACGGAAGTTGTTACAAATGCCTGGACTGCGGTGAAACCAGTGGATGCAGCTAAGCTAATCAACTCGCACCCATTAAAAAACCTCTTCGTTTGATCACATGAAGAGGTTTTTTAAATATCTGAACCTGCATCTTATTTACCTATATTCGCCATCTCGGCTAATTTTCCAATAACTTTAAATCCATCATTTGGAATCATCCAGATGGTGGTATTGGACTGATCGGAAGAAAGGTCATTAACGGATTGAAGTGTTCTAAGATGAAGCGCGCCAGGAGCCTCAGCCAGCATTTTAGCCGCCTTGGTCAAATTAGCTGAAGCCTCAACTTCACCCGAAGCTTTAATGATCACGGCTCTCTTCTCACGTTCTGCCTCAGCTTCTTTAGCCATGGTCCTCTTCATGTCATCAGGAAGACCAATGTCTTTTAGTTCAACCGCGTCTACCCTGATTCCCCATGGATCACTGGCTTTATCGACGATAGCTTTAATCTTTGCCGCAATTTCATCACGATTTCTAAGGAGCTCATCCAAAGTCACCTCACCCACCGCGTTACGCATAGTGGTTTGAGCCAATTGAGAAACAGCGAAGTAAAAATTCTCTACCTCGATGATGGACTTAGCCGCATCAGATACCTTGTAATAAATAACCGCATTGATACGAATAGAAATATTATCCTTCGTGATCGCTTCCTGATCAGGAACATCGACTACCTTAGTACGAAGATCCACACGAACCATTTTTTGAAAAACGGGAATAACAAGTCTCCAGCCGGGATTCTTAACTCCCGAAAACTTACCAAGAGTGAACATAACTCCACGTTGATACTCATTTACCTGCCTGATACTAATGATTAGAATCACTATAATTACCGGTAACGATCCGGTAAGAGCTGCAAAAGCTTCCATAAATATAATTGATTAATTAATACAACACACCGAGTATACTATTTTGTGATATGATGAGCCAAAGAAAAAAAGATGGATTTTAGCCCCATTCCAAAACAAAACGGCCCCACAGATCTGCTATTGATCAACCCCGATTTCTCAAAAAACGAACTCGGAATGGACTCAGCACCGGAAAATCATCTGGGCCTGAATCGCATAGCGGGCTATTTAGATAAACGTGGTCATTCTTGCTCCGTCATAGACACCACTGGCCGAAAAAGCGGGACTTCCGGACCGGAAGAACTGGGTGAATGGCTTAATAATCATGCTCAGGAATATCAAACAATCGGTTTTCATACCAACTCCTGGAACATAAACCATATTTTACGTGCTCTCGAAAGAGCCAAGGAGGCCATTAAAGATAAAAAGCTGCTTTTTGGAGGCCCACTGGCCAATTCGGAGCCCAAAAAAATGTTGGAACTGCTGATGGAAAGTGGTTTGGAACGAATTGGAGTCGTGCAAGGTCTCGGAGAGAAAATTACGGATGAAATATTACAGAAAGAATTACTAACAGACGTTCATGGCCTTTGGGCTTTCGATAATGGACATCAAAAAGATGGTGAAAAAGTTGCTCTGACTCAGGAAGAATACGAAGCGACACCTTTCTTAGACCTAAAATACAACACTTTTTACCAGCAGTACTACAAACCGGTAATGGAAGCCAAAGATCTGGGTAAGTACAGCATGGAAATCATTTTTGGTTCGCAGGGCCTCGATGTAAACCGCGGTTGCCCATTCAACTGCACCTACTGCTCCGTACCTCAATATGAGCGAAAGCTTATCACATACAGCCCCAAACGAGTTGTTGATGAACTGGAATATCTGGCCAAAGAAGCAGGGTTTTTTATGTTCACCTTCACCAATTCCAACATCATGTTTTATGACGAAGCATGGATTACTGAGTTCTGCCAGGAAATCATGGGTCGCGGGATGAATGATTACCTGAACTGGACAGCCTATCATCATCCGATCACGCTGGCCAAACTTCCCACTTCGATTTATCACATGATGAAAAAAGCAGGGTCGGACACAATCGTCATCGGCGTACAAAGTTTTGAAGAAAAGATTCTAAAAACCTTCCTCCGCCCCATAAATACACCTGAGCTGACCAAAATCATTCGTGAAAAAACCCGTGAAGCAGGTCAAGAACTCACCATCGATTACATCACGGGTGTACCGGGAGAAGATTTGGATATTATCGAAGAAGCATTCAAATACTTTATCGAAAACGATATTGAGTGTCGTAACTATCAGCTTAAGTTCTACCCAAATACCAAGTTACCTACCATGAATCTGAACATGTCGAACCATGATCTGGTTCCGATAACCGGTAATCTGGCCCCTGAGCTAAATGCCTACGCCGTAGTGTCCAAAATGCCCAACAAAAAAGCCGCCAAGCTGGATGGAATGATAAGAAAAGCTAACGCTGATTTACTCAAAAAACGCCCCGTCAGACTCGGAAAATACCTTATAGAGTCCCCAGGGCAAGCCAAAAAACTATATGAAAAAGAAATCCCCAATAACCCGAACATCCCCGACAAAGTAAAAGTGGCGATGTGCCTCTCACTCAAAGAAATGCTCAATCCAAAACAACGTGAAGAGAAACTGGAAGACTTAAATCCAATGGAAATGATGAAAAAAGTCATCATGTCCGGCGACGAAGCACCACCCATGGTCAAAGCCATGAAGGAAAAACTACGAAACGAACTGGGAGAAGATAAATTTCAGGAGCTGAGAGCAAAGTATGAGCAAGCAAATTTGGAATAACTGAATGGTAAGGAGTTATACCAAGCTTAGAACTTGATTAATATGTTTTTTTATGGTATAATAACCAGAACAGGATTATAAAAATACCATGAATCAAGCACAAAACCTAACAGAACAAGTGCCTAAGCCTGAAAGGCCAGCAACCATTCCCCCTGTATCAGGCAAGGAGGTGCTCGATGAAGCTATTCGCCAAGCCCGCAATGATATTCAGGCGATTCTATATGATGCACAAACAAATAAACGCCCCTGGACAAAGACACTGGAAAATGTAAAAAATGAGTCTATTTGAGCTTATTGATAGAGTGGAAGCGCTCAATAACCAGGCAGATTTACTTGCTTGGGAACTTGAGCAAGCAAGAGGTGAGGGGGATAGCAAAAAAAGGCTTCAAATAGGAGATAAAATGTTAGATGTTGTTCGCCTTCGAAGATCCCTGGGCGAGCACATTCAGATGTATGAAGATTTAAAAGGTAAGGAAGAAGGCATGATCCTGACTGAAGACAGCCCATCGAAATCAAAAGCAAGAGCTGGATATGTTTACATGGGACGGTTTAAAGATCAGGAATTGTGGATTAAAGACAAAGAAACGCAGGCAACTGCCATAGAGAGACTAGCATCATAAAGCAACAGAGCTTCAGTAAACACAAGGTTGTCTAAGGTCTTTTTTAAAGCTAAACTATTTTCGTACATTAACTGCCCGAAAACCCATGCAATTACCAAAGATTGGAGAACCTCTTTCACAAGAACAAGTCGACTTTTTAAAGGTATTCAGCAAAAGCTGCCGCCGTTCCATCATCGAAATGGTGATGAATTCACAATCCGGCCATCCTGGCGGATCATGTTCAGTTATTGATTACCTGGCCCTGCTTTACTGCTTTATCATCAGCCAAACCGGTGAAGATGTGGTAGTGAGTAATGGTCATGTATCCCCTGCCGTTTATACCATTCTGGGTCACATGGGCTATATTCCATTAGAAGATGCTGTTCGAGACTTCCGCAAGAAAGGATCCATTTATGAAGGACATATCACCCGCCATGTACGTGGCATAACTTACGGTACAGGCCCACTGGGAATCGGCGTTTCAGTTGCCTCTGGTTTTGCCATTTCAGAAAAACTAAAAGGCAGTAATAAACGTGTTTTCGGACTGCTTGGAGATGGTGAATCAGATGAAGGACAGGTCTACGAGATGATGCACTTCGCCAACAAGTACAAACTGGACAACTACACGCTGTTCATGGACTACAACGAGGTTCAGCTGACAGATAGTCTGGATAAAGTGATGCCCATTAACCCCAAAGCCATTTGGGAATCCAGCAACTGGAACGTCATTGAAGTAGACGGCCATGATTTTGCCGCCATGTGGGACGCGATCGGCAAGAGCTACAAATCAGACAAACCCACTATTTTAATCGGTAAAACAGTCATGGGAAAAGGGGTAACCTTTATGGAACCAGATGGACTCGCAAAAAAATCGACCTGGCACGGAATCGCACCTAAGCCCGAAGTAGCACAAGAAGAATTGAGCGGACCTCTCAAACTCACTGACGAGGAAGCAGCTTCCGTACAGGGCTTCAAAGAGCTCGTAAAATGGCAACCACCCGCCCCCGAAAACATTGAACCACTCTCAGAAATACCAGGATTTGATGCCGGAAAACCCCTAATTCAACCAGCCGGCACCAAAACAGACTGTCGGGGAGCTTACGGAAAAGCACTACTAGACCTAGCCAAACTAAATTCTAGTATTTTAGCTGCTACAGCCGATCTTGGAGGCTCCGTCAAAACAACTGTAATGGCAAAAGAGTTCCCTGAAAGAGTTTTAGAAGTTGGAATTGCCGAACAGCATATGGTAAGCATGGGAGGAGGCCTCAGTTTGCATAGCCATATTCCTTTTATATCCACTTTTGGCGCTTTTCTGACCAGTCGCCCCAAAGATCAGGCCAGAGTAAATGATATAAACAGAACCAACGTTAAAATGGTAGCCACTCACTGTGGACTTTCAGTCGGCGAAGACGGCCCCACTCACCAAGCTATTGATGATATGGGTTCCATGCTTGGCTTCTTCAATACTTTTGTTTTGGAACCTTCCGACGCTAACCA
>SDBT01021673.1_pt1 | contig 10041 bp, 7 predicted proteins | sample 2277101 | NCBI WGS metagenome assembly SDBT01 (sample SAMN10404973, study PRJNA504765) | marine sediment metagenome | isolation source: marine sediment core GS10_PC15, 103 cmbsf | place: Arctic Ocean: Southern Knipovich Ridge | collected 2010
ATCTGCGAGAGGGCTTTTTCTTCCAGTCCGGGCACGAGGCCGAGCAGCACGTAGGCTTTCATCTTATCTCCCTTCGGGTAATCGGCGTGAAGTCAGAACGCGCATAAAACAATCATAACACATCCCCATGAAAGCCGAAACGCCGGCGCTATTTCCTTGACGGAATCGGGATGACGCGTCCACCGTCTCCTGCGGCGCGGAATATCCTAGTCTTCGATCTTGCTTCTCAGTTCGGCGAGTTTGGAAAGCGCTTCCATCGGGGTCAGATGATTGAGGTCGATCTTTTTCAGCTCTTCTTCGACGGCGGAGCGGGGTGGGGGCGCGAATAACTGAAGCTGATCGGGCTCGACTCCGGGCCTGCTGTCGCGTTGTGCGCCCATCGCCTCGAGTTCGGCGAGTACCTGCCGCGCCCGCGCGACCACCTCCGGCGGCAGCCCGGCGAGCTTGGCGACATGTATTCCATAGCTATGGTCCGAGCTGCCCTCGACGAGCTTGTAGAGGAAAACCACCTGGCTGTTCCATTCGCGTACCGCGACGTTGAGATTTTTAACGCGCGGGAGTTCGTTTGCAAGGTCGGCCAGTTCGTGGTAGTGGGTGGCGAACATAGCCTTTGCGCCGATGCTGTTGTGGATATGCTCGGCCACGGCCCACGCGATGCTCATCCCGTCGAAAGTGCTCGTGCCGCGGCCGATCTCATCGAGAATTATCAGGCTGCGTTTGGTGGCGTTATTCAGGATGTTGGCGGTCTCGTTCATCTCGACCATGAAAGTGCTCTCGCCTCCGACAAGGTTGTCGGACGCGCCCACGCGCGTGAAGATTCTGTCGACGATGCCGATTCGCGCGCTACGCGCCGGGACGAAGCCTCCCATTTGCGCCATCAGCACGATCAGCCCGAGCTGGCGCAGGCACGTGGACTTGCCCGCCATGTTGGGCCCGGTAATGATCTGCAACGCGTCCTCTTCGCTGATGCGGATATCGTTCGGCACGAATGGCTGCTCGATATTGATCTGTTCGAGCACCGGATGGCGGCCTTCCTCGATGGATATTTCGAACGAGGCGGACAGCTCGGGGCGGCAGTAGTCGTTCATCGCGGCCACGTGGGCGAGCGACTGCACCGCGTCGAGCTCGGCGACCAGCCCGGCGTTGGCCTGGATGCGCTCGGACTGGTGGCAGACTTTTTCGTTCACGCCTCGGAAAAGCTCGCTCTCGAGCGCCGACATTTTTTCCTCGGCCCCCAAGATGGCGCTTTCGTGCTCTTTGAGCTCGGGCGTGTAGTAGCGCTCGGAGTTGGCGAGGGTCTGCTTCCTGATATACTCGGGAGGCACGAGCGAGAGATTGGACTTTGTGACTTCGATGTAATATCCGAAGACTCTGTTGTAGCCGACCTTGAGCGAATTGATGCCCGTGCGGCGGATTTCGTCCCGTTGCAGGCGCGCGAGCCAGTCCTTTCCGTCGCGCACCAGCGAGCGCAGCTTGTCGAGCTCGGGACTGTAGGCGTCACGGATGATGTTGCCCTCGTTCATCGTGGCGGGCGGCGAATCGACGATCGCGTCGGCAATCAGCGAAGTTACGTCCTCGAGCGGGTCGATCGCCTCGCGGATTTCGCCCAGTCGCTTGGCGGACGCCTCCTCCAACGCTTCCTTGAGCGAGGGCGATTTCGCCAGAGAATTCTTCAGCGCCACCATGTCGCGCGCATTTGAGCCGGGGCCCGATATTCGGCCCAGCAGCCTCTCTATGTCGTGAATCTCCCTGAGGGTGTCGCGCAGTCGCAGGCGAAGACTGTTGGAGTCGACGCATTCGGCGACGGTCTCCTGTCGAAGATTGATTCTCTCGAGGCTCATGAGCGGGTCTGCCAGCCATGCGCGGAGCCGGCGGCCGCCCAGAGAGGTGACGGTGAAATCGAGGACGCCGAGAAGCGAGCCGCGCTTGCTTTTATCTCGCAACGTGCAAAGCAACTCGAGATTGCGCGCGGTGCTTGAATCGATAATCATATATTCCGACCGAACGAACGGCGCGGGCCGCTTGAGATGCTGCAGGGAGGCGCGATACGTCTCCTTGAGGTAATGAATGATAGCGCCCGCGGCCGACGTTGCGAGCGGTAGGTCGTCAAGCCCCAGGCCGGTCAACGAATGAATGTCGTAATGGGACTGGATGAGGGAGGACGCTTGGGGAAACGAAAAAACCCAGTCGTCTATCGGCTTGAAAGGAATCCCGGGGCACAGCTTGTCCAGCATCGCCTTGAGCGTGGAATCCATTTGGGCGGCCGGAAAAATAAATTCCGAGGGCTCAATGTTGAGAAGCTCCTCGATTATCAGCTCGTTCGTGTCCGCGCCCGCGCGCTGCGTGGTCATGAACTCGCCGGTGGATACGTCCGCGAACGCCACGCCTATGGCGCCGTCCTGAACGCTGATTGCGGCAAGATAGTTGTTCGTGTTTTCGTCCAGAAGCTCGGGCTCGAGTATCGTGCCGGGCGTAATCACACGCACGACCTCGCGCTTGACGATGCCGCGAGCCTGCTTGGGGTCTTCGGTCTGCTCGCAGACGGCCACCGTCTTGCCGGCCCTGAGGAGCTTGGCGATATAGCCTCGGGCGGCGTGATATGGAACGCCGCACATGGGGGTCTTTTTGGACGAGTCGCGCGAAGTGAGCGCGATGTCGAGTATCTCCGAGGCGATCGTGGCGTCCTCGAAGAACATCTCGTAAAAGTCGCCCATGCGAAAGAAGAGTATCGAATCCCGATGCATGTCCTTGATTCGCATGAATTGCTTGAACATCGGGGTCAGTTCATCGGCCATAAGGGGAGCCTCTCGCGTTTGTTAAATCAGCCGCCCTGCGGCATCAACGTTACCTCGAGCCCGGCTTCCTCGTATAGCCTTTCGGCCACCGCCAGCGCGGAATCCCGCGACGCGTAGGGCCCGAGCCGGACGGAAACCAGATACGACTTGTCGATGTTTCTCGTTACGAGATAGGCCTGATGGCCCAATCTGGTCAGTCGCGAAACAAGTCTGACCGCCTCTTGCCGCGATTCGAACAGGCCGGCTTCGATTACATGCGGGCGGCCGTTGACAGAGAGATTCACCTTGAGATTCAAGGCGAGATCGGCCATCTTGCGTTCGACCGCAGGCCGTTGGGCGGCGTTCGGGAATATGCTCAGGAACCGCCGGTAGGCCTGGAGCGCGGCTTTGTGGTTGCCCTCGCCGTCGTAGATGCCCGCGATCTTGATGTAGCATTCGGGCGAAACGTCCTCGGGCGCCGACACCTCAGAGATAATATCTCGGTATCTGTCCTGCGCCGGTCGCAGCTCGCCGGCTTCAAACAGCGCGTCTGCGTATAGTTCCTCGGCGCGCCGGCGCCAGGGTTGGCTCGGTCCGTCGGCGAGATAAGCTTCGAGACGCGTATGGGCCGCTTCGGCCTCGCCGCTCAGCATCATGCATCTGGCCGCCTGTAACATGGATTCGTCTCGCGACTCGCTCGCGGGGAAGTAGTCGTAAACTTTGAGATAGAATTCCTGCGCGTCCGCATAATCGCCGTCTAACTCCGCGAGCTGGCCAAGGCTGTAGTTGGCTTCGGCGGAATAGGGGCCCTCGGGGAACTCCTGGACGAATCTATGCATCTTTGTACGGGCCTCGTAGACGTTCGTCTCGAGCTTTGCCTCGAGAAATTGCAGGCGCTCGACCCAGCGGCTGTTGGGATAGTCTGACATGAAATCTCGGATGCAGACGCGCGCCTCGTCGAATTCTTTTCGATTGAAAAGATCGACGCAGCGCTCGTACCCGCGATTGGGCCTGGCGATCGAGAACCATTGCGCGGCGGCCTCGCGAGCCGGAACTTGAAAGATCGTGGAGGCAAGGAGGACAAGAAGCGCGAACCGCGCGCCGGCGCCTGCCAGCCTTCTTAAGTTGGGATAATGAAGACAGGGTCGCATCATCGTTTGTCTCGCGTCTCTCCTATCAGGGTCCACCCGTCGAGTCGCGAGATATGGATTTCACATTCCGCGCCGATAAGATCGGGAGGCGCTTTGAGGCTGGCCACGCGGCGCCCCCTCGTGCGGCCGAGCAGGTTTCCCGCCCGTTTCTTGTCGATGGATTCGGGCAGGACGAATTGCGTTTTCCCGACGACTTCTTTCAGCCTGTCGAGGCTGGCGTCCTTTTGAAAATCGAGCAGGACTCGATGACGGTTCGCGATGGTCTCGGGATCGACGTGGTCCTCGTACGCGGCCGCGGCGGTTCCGGAGCGAGGAGAGTATTTGAAGATATAGGCGCCGTCGAAGCGGACGCGCTCAAAAAGCAGATGCGTCGCCCCAAAATCCTCTTCGGTCTCGCCCGGGAACCCAACGATCACATCGGTGGTCAGGTTGATGTCCGGAACGAGTTCGCGCAATTTCTCGATTTTGGCGATGTATTCATCCGAGGTGTAGCCCCGCTTCATCAGCTTGAGAATTCGGGACGAGCCCGATTGCACCGGCAGGTGTATGTGTTCGCACACCTTGGGCAGGTCGCGAATGGCGAGCATGAGCTCGTGCGAGAGGTCTTTGGGGTGCGACGTGGTGAAACGTATTCGCAGCAGGTCGGGAATCTTATCGAGGGACTCCAGCAGGCGCGCAAAGCTTGCGCCGGCGTCGAGGTCCTGGGCGTATGAGTTGACGTTTTGGCCGAGAAGCGTTATTTCGACCACGCCTCGGCGCGCAAGCGCCCGCGCTTCTTCGATGATTTCCTCCGGCCGTTTGCTGCGCTGGCGGCCGCGAACATAGGGAACTATGCAGTAGGAGCAGTAGTTGTCGCATCCCCGCATGATGGAGACCCATGCGTGAATGCGCGACTCATCGTGGTCGAGCGCCAGGTCGGAGCGAGGGTCGGGGCCGTCGTCCGGGGTCGCTACAACGGGTTTTTCGCCGGATTCGACCCTGTGGACGAGCGAGACGATGTCGTTTATCGCATTGGGTCCGAAAACGATGTCGACGTGCGGGAATCGCTTTGCGAGGGAGGCCTTTTCGTTCTGCGCGACGCAGCCTCCGACGCCAAGGATCACGTCGGGCCTGTCGGCCTTGAGGCGCTTTAGCTGCGATATCCTGGAGTATAGTCTCTGCTCGGCGTTTTCCCTCACGCAGCATGTGTGGAAAAGTATGACGTCGGCCGTCTCGGGAGTTGCAGCGCTCCCATAGCCGGCCCTCTCCAAAAGCCCGCCGACGATTTCGGAATCATGGCGATTCATCTGGCAACCGAACGTGACGATATGCGCAAGCTTTTTTTTCTTGTCTTGGATCATTTATTCGTTTGGATTGTCACAAAGGCCGACTTCCCATCCGTGCCGTGTGGCGGGGAAATCCGGATACAAAAAAAGGCGCGGCAAATATCCGATCGGGAGGCTTGAACTCAGCGGGTGCGGGCGCGTCGCCGACCCAAATGCAGTCTACCATGAACAAGAGCTTTTTTCAAGCGCCGTTGTCATGCCCGCGCGGGGGCGGGACGCGGCGACGGTCGGATTTTTTGACTATTGGGTTCGTCCGTGATAAAATGTTTTTGGTAAAGGTACTTAGGGAGATTCCGGGCCGGCCGCCGGGCAGGATGTGGGGCGCCTGATATCCGACACGGAGACGCCGGCATGGAGGCATTCGATGAAGTGCTCCGTACATACCAGTAGAGACGTCGTGGGCTATTGTGAGGATTGCGGCGCATTTGGCTGCGATCAGTGCCTCAGCTCCCGTGACGGCGGGGTCGACAACCTCTGCGCCGAGTGCCGGAAAAAGAAGGATGCGGCGCGGGGGCAGAGGGGTGGCGGGATTGTCTCGAGGCTTTTGGGCGAGAAAAAATCCCCGAAACAACGCTCTGGCGGCGCAACATTCGCTCGATCCAGCGTGGCGCGCAAGTCGCGGACCGGAAGAATGCTCGAGGTCCACTTCAGAGACGGCAGCATCGTAAAGGGCAGCACGTACAAGCTCGATGTGAAAGCGATCGGGTTCCACCTCGTGCCGATCGAGCCGGTTGACGGAAAGGACCGCTTGCATGTGAATTTCGCCGACCTGAAGGCGATTCATATCGTGAGCGATTTTGACGGCGGATCCGCTTCGTCGCAACCGTCGCGCGAAGTTTCGTCCGAGGGGCAGGAAATCAAGGTCGCTTTCCCTGACGGCAGGATAATCGAGGGCCGCACCCTTCATCGTTTCGATCCGAGCTGCCAGCGCTTTTTCATCGCCCCGACGGAAGGGGGAGGCGGGAGTATCAGCATACTTGTCGAACGCTCTGCGCTCGACGGTATCGAGATGGAAGGTTTTAAGGAAGGCGTCTTTGCCGTTAGCGCGGAGGGCGGCGAAAGCCAGAGGAAACCAGGCGAAAAAGCGCCTTTGAGCCAGAACGAGTCGATGGGTGACCTTTACTTCTCCATGAAGAACTACGACAACGCGCTGGCTGAATATGAGAAAGTCAGGGGGGAATTTCCATACGACAAGCGCCTTGGCATGAAGATAGCCGTCTGCAACTTCAATCGGGGTGTAAATTTTGTCAAATCGCGCCGATACGCCGAAGCAAAGATTGAATTCGAGAAGGTAAGCGAAGACGATCCTGTCTTCTCGAAGGCAAGACGAAAGATCAAGAAGATTGATAAAATTCTGAAGGACGCCGAGAAGATCGGCGGGTAGCTCCCTCGCCTGTCGTATGTTGCGCCCTGGGGGGATGGGACCGGGAGGGGGCCTGATCGCGGCATGGAAGCGGCGGCCGCGTGTTTCTTTAATATAAACGGCAAACTTTGTGTACCAGGGAGATTGTCCGAGCGCCCCGCGGAAATTTCTTTTCTCTTTACATGTTACATGGAGTTTCACTGATGTCCCCTGCGGGGGAAGCAATAATCATTTCGTGGTTTGACGACCATCAGCGGGGTCGATTTGAAAACAGGGATCGATTTGTTATAATGGTTGGTCTTTCTAAATTTAATTCATTTATCGAATTGGATTCATATCGCCCGAATGGGCGACCAAGTCCCATGAGCCACCGCTCTCCTGGCGCGGGGACAGTGTGTGGGAGCGCAAATGCGGTATGCCGTTATATGTGACGTTCACGCGAATCTCGAAGCCTTGGAAGCGGTTCTCGCCGAAATCAAATGTCTGGGCGTTGACAAGACGGTCCACCTGGGCGACAGCGTGGGCTACAACATCAACCCCAACGAATGCGTCGAGATTCTCAGGAGCGAGAAGATAGAGTCGATAATGGGGAACCACGACGCCGCCGCGTGCGGGCTTGAGGACCCGTTGTGGTTCAACTCGTCCGCCAAGGAGGCGATCATCTGGACCCGGAAACAACTGACGAAAGAGAATCGGGAATTCCTGCGCTCGCTGCCTGAGACTCTGATTCTTGACGGCGGCATTTTGCTCTGCCACGGCTCGCCGGAAAACAGAGACAACTACATTCTCGACTGGATGGACGCGATGCGTCAGTTCTCCACGATGGAGAAGCTTTCAGTCAGTATCGGATTCTACGGGCACAGCCATCTTCCCGGTCTTTTTGCGTACAGGGGGTTTAACCACGACCTGGAACAGTCGGGCAAGCATAGGCTGAGCGACAACAACCTTTACCTTATCAACTTCGGCGGGTTGGGCCAACCGCGTGACGGCGACCCGCGAACGTGCTTTGGGATTTACGATTCCGAGGAGATGACCGTAGAGTTTTTCCGCATCAAGTACGACGTTTTCAAGTGCGCTAAAAAGATGGAAAACTCCGGCCTGGATGGATACCTCGCCGAGAGATTGCTAGCCGGTGTGTGACCGGCCCATCACCGGGCAATTGCCGTCAGGAAACAGGAACCCATGAGACAAGCGACCGTAAATAGAAGCACAACCGAAACCAGCATAGAGATCGACCTAGCCCTGGACGGCGGCGGGAAGTATGACATCCGCACGGGTATCGGCTTTCTGGATCACATGCTCTCGCTGATGACCCGGCACGGTCTTTTCGATATGTCGATCAAGGCGAAGGGGGATCTTGAAGTCGATTTCCACCATACGGTCGAAGACGTGGGGCTGTGCCTGGGAAAGGCGCTGGACGAAGCCCTTGGCTCAAAGGACGGGATAGTTCGTTACGGGTCGGCCCGGATTCCGATGAACGAAGCGCTCGCGCAGGTGGATGTCGATATATCCGCGCGGCCTTTCCTCGTGCTCAACGCCGACCTGCCGACGGCGAAGGTCGGCGAGTTCGACTCCGAGCTTATGCGAGAATTTCTGCACGCTTTCACCAATTCGGCCAGGGTTACCTTGCACGTGAACCTGCTATACGGGGAAAATTGTCACCATTGCATCGAGGCCGTTTTCAAAGCGCTCGGCCGGGCCCTTTCACAGGCGGTCCGGATAGATGAGAGTATTGACGGTGTAATGTCCACCAAGGGACGTTTATAAAGCGATGATAGCCATAGTCGATTATCAGATGGGCAATCTGCGGAGCGTGCAGAAGGCCTTCGAATCCAAGGGCTTCGAGGCGGTTGTGACCGACGACGTCGGCGCCATGATGGACGCGCGGGGGCTTGTGCTTCCGGGCGTCGGCGCCTTTGGCGACTGCCACCGGGAGCTGAAATCGCGCGGGCTGATCGATCCGCTTCTCGAATGGATCGATTCGGGACGTCCGTTCCTCGGGATATGTCTCGGCTTGCAGCTATTGCTTTCCGGCAGCGATGAAAGCGAGACGACTCCGGGCTTTGGAATCATACCCGGGCGCGTCAGAAGGTTTGCCGCGGGCGAACTGAAGGTTCCGCACATGGGATGGAACCAGGTGCAATACACGCGGGAGGCCGAAGGAGGAGAGCCTTCGAGGGTGTGCCCCATATTCGAGGGCATTCCCGACGGGACTTATTTTTATTTCGTCCACTCTTACTATGTCGATCCGGAAGACCGCTCCGTGGTCGCGGGAACGACCGACTACGGGCTCTCGTTTGCCTCGGTCGTTTGGAAAGGGAATCTGTTTGCGACTCAGTTTCATCCCGAGAAGAGCCAGCAGGCGGGCTTGAAGGTTATCGAGAACTTCGGAAAGCTGGCCGCCACCGGCTCCGATCTGGCGCACGCGGAGGCCGATATAGGATGAGCCAGGAGGCCCCACAAAGGCGCAGGCCCAAGATCAGTCTGAGGGTCAAGACATTCATCGCCTTTCTTATCGTCGGTTTGCCGCCCGTCTCCATTACTTTGGTTACCGCGTTCGTCAAAGGAATAGAGATAAGGGAAACCAGCATAGCCAGCCGCTTCGAAAATATGGCGGCATGGACGGCCGAAGGAATCGAGTCCGGTTTTTCCAGAGAGATATCGGAAGCGCAGAGCCTCGCTTTGACCCCAGCGCTGCTTGGCGCCGTGGTCGACGCCAACAAGGCTTATGAGGGCAGGGATCAGAAGGCCATCGAAGAGGAAATAAACGCCTTCGACATCGAGTGGCGGACCGCACCCAAGATCAGCGATAGAATTCGGGAGTATCTCTCGAGCCCCGTCTCAAAATACCTCCAGAGCATACTCAATCTGCGCTCGAATAAATACGCCGAAATCTTCGTAACCGACGAACAGGGCGCCTTGGTAGGCGCAACCGGCAAGACCACGGATTTTTATCAGGCAGACGAAGAGTGGTGGAAAAGGGCGTTCAACCGGGGCAACGGGCGGAACATTGTCGAGGGGATCGAGTTCGACGAGAGCACGCAGCGCGAAACCATTACCGTCGCAGTTCCTGTTCGCGACCCGGCGAGCCACACGGTAGTGGGGGTTCTGAAGGTAGTGATGAAGTCCGAATACCTGTTCCGGTCCATAAGCACACTTCAGGTAGAGGAAAGGGGCGGGTACGCGGGACTCACGAACAAGAATCGGGATCTGCTCGCCACGTCGGCCCCCGAAAAGCCGGTCCGTGTTCCAGTCAATTTCTGGGAAACTATCGTGTCCAGGGGCAAGGGCTCGGCGAAGGCGCTTGGAGAGATGGACGAGGAGCATATTATCGGCTTCGCAGTCGTCGAAACGGACGGTATCGACGGCGAGGTGCTGCTGACCGGCGGCAAATGGTATGTCTATTTCTATGAAAGCGCGGACGTGGC
>SDBT01021674.1_pt1 | contig 10041 bp, 6 predicted proteins | sample 2277101 | NCBI WGS metagenome assembly SDBT01 (sample SAMN10404973, study PRJNA504765) | marine sediment metagenome | isolation source: marine sediment core GS10_PC15, 103 cmbsf | place: Arctic Ocean: Southern Knipovich Ridge | collected 2010
TTTTTATAATATATAATTTAATTGTTGTTTTAATTTATGTATGTTTTTTTTTTTTATTTAATGAATAAATAAATTTATTTGAAAAAATAATTAAATATAATTTTAAAATAAAGAAATAAAGTTTTTTAAATTTATATTTTTTTTAACTTTACTTTTTTTTTTTTTTTTTTTTTAAAACCAGTTCAAAAATAGAACAATTTTTTTATATACAAGTATCAAAATGTTTATAATATGAATGTAACATTAAAGTTTTATTTTGTTAAATTTTTAAAACTTTTTTGATCTATTTATTTTTATTATTATTTATATTTAAATAAAGATAAAGAGTTGTCATACACAGCAAAACTCTAAATCATTACATTTTTATTTTTTAAGGGGGGCAGTGATTTTGAGTAACTAAGGCAGCAATTAATTGAATAATAAAAAAAAAATGTCAGAAAATTATTGGAATGGTGTTCCACCTAACAGCCGTAACATTACTGATCTATATCCTAACACAACAGATGGGAACGTTATTGTTGATAATGAAGTTACATTAAATTGTATAGTTGATCAAGATGAATATAAACAAAGAAAATTTAATGAAGAAAATATTGCAGGACAATCCTATCCAGGTTGGAGTAAAGATAATGCTGTTATCACTCCTATGGAGATGGTTTATTCATATAGGGGGCCCAGGGGATCAGTGAGTTCACATTATTCTTCATTAGATACCAATGCTTATTCTTATGTGTTTTCAAAAATGAACGGAGCTAATTTTGGTAATTCTCCAGACCAATTAGCTGATTCAGTTTATCCTGTGGGAATGTCTAAAAACAGATTTGATATGTTCCATGTGGGGACACCTGGTACTGCAATAGCTGTAGTTCATTCTGGTAAGACAACAATGTTTTATCCAACTTTAAAAGGTACACGTATTGGATATCCAGGTGAAGAAGTTGTTTATACTGCAATCCCAACAAATGGTAACAATAAATTTAATAGGCCTAAAGGTCAACCAAGGGACGCTATATATTTTCCCTTCAAACCTTTTGATCGTTTCGATATAAAATATCGATTTGCAATATTGTTTAATAAAATGACAAAACAAGAAGTAGATGGGGGTATAAGTGACATTTCACCAGAACATTTTGATAAAGGAAAAGTTAAATATTTAGATAGTTCAACAGAAGCAAGTTTTAATTTAAGAAACCATGACCTTATGACAACATTGTTGGGATTAAGGGTTTTACAAAGAAGAAATATTGTACAGATTATAACACCAGAAGAAAAACAGAAAAGGGATATTAAAGATGATTTATTACTCACTTTATTGGATGAGTTTGCAGGAACCGATTTTTCTCAAAATGCTGATTCTGAAATCCCTACTTTTGAAAAAATTGATACACAAGCCCCTGGGTTCGATTGGACTGCTGGACAAGGACCAAACATTAAAAAATTGATTAATGCTTATCATGATGTAACGGAAACAAATATAATGGAAGGTAGAGTTGATAAATATTTTGATCATAAAACGGGCCGTGAGACAGGAGAATTGACGGAAAATTACCTTTTTTTTAAAGAAGGATTTGATATTTTACAAAAAAATCCTCAATCAATGCTGAGTACTATAAAATCAAAAAATAAAGAAAAAGACCGTGCTTTTTTGTATTTGTATGGTCTTTTAACAAAAACACAATTTTTTCAGCATTTATTGGTTAATGACATAATTCATGGTATTTATTTTGGTAATTCACGAGTATCTCATAGAGATACATATAATCCTGGCGTAAGTGAGTCTTCTTCCACAAAACATTTTAACAACGCAACTAATCTATATCCCCAAAATTTAGAAAAAGATGCCGTCAAACATACTGAAAGTTTCCTTGTGGCAATCGGTGAAATGGAAAGAAAAATGAATGCAAGAAAGATAGGCACCTTAACTTCAATTGCGAAACCAGGGTTTGGATCAAAAGCAGATATTGCCCTTAAAACGTACAGATGTTGATATTGATGTTTATTATAATTGTAATAAAACAGTGAACAGAACAGAACAGAACAGAACAGAACAGAACAGAACAGAACAGAACAGAACAGAACAGAACAAATCGAATTAAATTAAATTAAACCTACCAAACATATATACAGAGACACTTTTTAAATTGATTAATAAAAAAAATTAAGAAACCAAGTTTGTTTGTTTTTTTGTATTGTTTAAATTTTTTTTTTAATATTGTTGCTTAAATTAAAAGTTATTATATATAAATCTTCTTATATTCTGTATTTAATAATGAAAATATAACGATTCTTGTGATATAATACACTATTTCATTGATTTATTGTAAGTTTATTATTAGTAGGAAGAATAAGAAGACGTTATATTTTTTTTATTTTAAGCACTATAAAACATGATACGTAAAGAAGATCTTGTTCATTTTTTAGTGGAGGCTCTTTCCGAATCCAATTTAGCTAAAAAAGTCAATAATAATGGTTCAACGCATAACCCGTCCCCAATTTCCAGCGGTTATCATCATCAAAATAAAATATCACAAAGAAATAAATTAAAGGAATCAGTTAATGAGTGGTATAAGGATGGTTGTAGGGCAAAAGGTATAAAGTTGTCGGTTAACAATCAAAATGGTGTTAAAAGAATGGAAGGTAACAAAACACCTGATCCATTTAAAACTAACCCTTTACAATTGAAAAAAAAACATGGAGCTGAAGTACAAAAAATAACGAGGTTTACTTTCACTGGAACATTATCACAATTTGCTAATGGTGATGTGAGCACGGAATCATCTCTAGAATCAGCAGATGAAAAAGATTTGAAGAATCCTATTACGCAGGAAAATGAACGTTTGATACTGAAAGAATCGACTCTTTTTTTAGTGCAAAACACAAGCGGTGTTCCCGTTATGATCAATTTTAAGGGGTTGATACAGGGTGTTCAAAATATTTCTCTGACATCACATGGTGAAATTTTGTTAAATGAAGGAAGTTTTGTTATTGAACCTCATACTATTCAACCTTATAACCCTAATATCGTTTTATATAAAAATGAAAAAGTTAATTTTAGTGAAATTGATATTTCCTACTGGGATACTGTCACTCCAGAGAAGGTTAACAATGAAATTTTAGAAAAGAACGAAAATTTTTGGGTTATAAATAATAGTGGAATTCTTCATCATATAGTATATAAGCTTGGTTACGATAAAAATGCAGGTTATAATGTAGATAAAGGTAGATGGGACATACATGACCCATCTAAGTTTATTATGGCAGGGAAAAAAGAGCACTCTAATCAGAGTTTATACGGGACAGCTGTTGACAGCAAGATTGCCAGTGAAGTTTATAATTATGTAATGAATACTATTAAACTTTTACCTTTTGTAAAATTGAATGAAATTGGTGCAGGTATTAAAAGAGCTGATGGTTGTAAATGGGATGATTTGAAGAATATAAAAGATGATTCAAATGAATCTGAATTTAAAATCAATATTGCTCAAAAGGGTATAGTGACAATTACTGCACAACTTGTGAATAAATTTTATGTATGGAATTCAAAAGACGCTGCAAAATATAGAAGAAAAAATAATTGAATTGAATTGAATACATAAAGATTGCGTTTTACCATTGTGTTAATAAATTATCAACCATTAACCATCAACCATTAACCATCAATCATCAATCATCAATCATCAATCATCAATCATCAATCACCAATTAATACAAATTAAAATGCATAAAAATAAAAAAATAATATTATTTAGAATAATTGATGATTTATTTAATTATTTCTCTTACATTATCATTTGATGTTTTACATTTAACAGGTATAAATTGATCATATCCGTGATTCCTATTCCAACCCATCTTTTCAAAGTTATTAAAAATAAATGTTGAAAGTTTGTTATAACCATTTTCATTTAATCTTTCACATACTCTATTGTTTTTTTTAAGTGGTTCAAAAACATATACATCTTTAAATTTTTCATTCACTGCCTTAATTTTTATTTTATCATCATGATTAGCAGGATTTAATATTTTTTTTCCACTACGACGACCTAAACAATAAGGTAACCCTTGAAACAAATAACTTGGTATATTTTCTTTGATTATAGGTAAAATAATAAAACCTTCAGAGGGGTTTAATAAAACTAGATGGTGTTGATATTTAGTAGTTTCTTTAATATCATGGTTTTCTTGTAAAGGGATTTGTTTGTTATTGCATTTTACAGGACTTGCAGCACTGTTATACGAAATTATATATTTTTTTTGAGTATCCTTTATTTCCTTAAAATCCCCCTGAAATTGTATAAAATCAGGTTTTGCCATTTTTGGTGGAAAAAATTCTGAACTTATTTTACCATCTTCCTCGTGTTCTATATCCACTTCAATATTTTCGGCTATATTGAAAAGCAATCTACATGCATTTATTTTTAGTAATTCTTTATATTTTGTGAAATGATAAGAATTATAAAAATTTTGAATTGTATTTTTTTGATCTAAATCAGCATTTTGGGGAGTTGTTTTTAAATAAATTTGTTTATATAAATCTTCTAAATCACAATGTACAAAAAGGTAATAATCCCAATCACCCCTTTTTGATTTTAATTTTTTATATATACCAATAACTCCATTTCTTCCCAATTCAGGAGACCATTCTGAATTATCATTAACTTCACCAATCATTTTTTCAAATGTCATACAATTTTCAGAATATTGATCAATAATATCGTTTAAATTTGATTTTTCAAACTTTTTTTTAAAAAAATCATCTGTTAATTTCTTATTGTTGTTGTTGTTGTTGTTGTTATCTAATCTACTCTTAATCTTGCATAGAACAGAAATTGAGGGGGGTTTTTTATTTATAATTTCTTTATAATTACAAGTAGACCCCTTTAACGCAAAAATATTACCTTTAGGGAATAAGAAAGCATCTATATGATTGTAATTTGGTAAAATGGTTGCACCAATAAAATTTTGAGGATTAATGTTTTCTGCTATTGCACCACTAAATTCAATAAAATCAGCTGGTAATGATTCATGTTTATCGGAAGGAACAAAAGTAGTATTAACTTTTTGCAATAAATTTTTACCCATAGATCAATTCAAAATAAGAGAGAACCCCCCCCCAAGTTATTAAATAATACAGAAAAAAAAGCTTTATAATAATTTATTTATAATTATTACAATAAGTTTTATTTTTTTATCATTTCATAAAAGGTAATAGTAGTAAAAAATAAGAATGAACATCTCTAATACTACTCTTGGGATTTTTTCCCGAGATGTGATTTGTGAAAAATTATCACAATCATCGAACTTTTCTAGGTTTTCTAGGTTTTCTTTAGTTTTCTTTTGATCTTTGAACATTTTTTTCATGTTGAATCTTGTTAATATGAAAAAATTATTCTCAATAAATAGATTTTCATTATTGTTTTTGGTAGAACATTTTGCTTTGTTATTTGTTGTTAAAACAAAATGACTATATTTTGAATTAACAATATCTCTACACGATATTGGTAATATACCATCATCTAAATTTAGATGATTATTATCATACATGGTTTTTAGTCTCTCATATATTATTTTCTTGTTCTTTGAACACCAAACAGAAGATACTTTTAGAAATCCATATTCAATTAAAGCTAAAAATGAACCAAATGTTTCTGCCATGTTATGTGTTAATTCAAAACTTGAAAATAACAAATTTCGTTCCATCCATTCACTTAATAATATATTTTTAAATATTTTTTTTTTATGTTTATCTACTTTATTTTCAAATCCGTGTTGCATTTGTGGTTTTTTAACATGATTTTGATTTTGATGTGTATATTTGTTAGATAGAAAATTAAAAAAATCTATATCAATAATGTTCATAAAATTTACTCTTTTTTTGAAATATTTACTGTAATATTTGATCTTAATTGAAATTGGGGATGTTTTTAAATTTGAGGATATTGTCTCTATGTTACAATAAAGTTGTTTATATGAAATTTTGTTCAATAAATTTTCTATATTCCTTCTATAATTTGGTTCTGAACTTTTTCCATTCATATCAAAAGTGCACATTGACAGAAATAGTTCTTGAGAAAATTTTTTTGTAATATACTCTGAAGCACATAGGTGATAATATTCTTTTAAAAATTCAATTCCCATTTTTTTGTTGTTATTTGTATCTTTTAAATCTTCTTCTTTTGACCACATTCTACCATTATGATCTATACTAAATGGAATGACCAATGGAATTAAAAAATTATTATTTTCATTTATAAAATTATATTCCAGTTTAAATATTGAAATAAATTTTTTTATAATTGGATATTGTTTTGGTGAACATAAAGTCTTCTGTTTATTTTTTAAATTTGTACCACGTCTAAATAAACTTTCTAATTTAATAACAGCTGATTTTTTAATAGCATGTGGTTTTTTCAATAACAAAAAATCTCTTATTGCTGTTAATATCGTAATTTGATTATTATTATTATCATCATTGTTATTGTTATTGTTCATTTCAAAAGCATTTAACGTTTGATTATTATTATCTTTTAAATTTCTAGATTTTTTTTTTTGGGTTGAAAGATTTTTCATATGATCTCTTATAATGGACCTAAAAGCCTGTTCTACAATATTAATTATTCCACTAAGACCGAAACAATCATCTTCAATGTCTTGGTTTGTTGTATTCCATTTTTCAAGTATAAAAAACAATTGATCATAAAAATCAAAATCTTCATCATAAGGATTCAACATATATTGAACAAATGACACTTTCTTATTCCATAACCAATTTAACAATACAGAAAATACATTATATTTACGAAGTCTATCACAATAAACATTCCCTGTTGATAAAACACATGATCTTAACATTAAAGGATAAATTGGTGAAGATAAATCATAATATTTTAACCATTCGCTTTTTAAATATTCCCAAAATTCTCTTTTAATAATCAAATATGATATCTTTTCATTCTTTGGATAAATCATATAATCATCAAATCGATTAAGGGAGGTGTTTTTAAGTTTTGATGATATTTTTTTAGCTATCATGGCAATATACATGTGAATATCAACAAAACACATTCCTAACTCTAAAAAATGGAGTTTCTTTTCATCATTTTTTTGGATAAATCTTTTTAATAATTGAAAAGGAATGCTTTCAATGTTTTGTTGTTGGTGTTGTTGATCATTTTGGATATCAATAAATGATTGTTTTAAGCTGTGAAAATTCATGAAAATCCTCAAAATTTTTATATTCATGTGATTTCCATAGAGTTTCTTCGACATTTTGTTATCCATTCCATTTGATAATAATAAAACATTTTCAATCTTTATCATTGTTAATATGTTATCATCATCATCATCATCATCATCATCGACGACTATTTGTTTCTTATTCTTCTTTTCTTCCTCACACACCATAATAATCTTATCAAAAAAATTAGGTGTTTTAAGTTTTTTATAATTACAATTTTTATTGACAATATAATAAATTAAGAGTGAAGGAAATATAAAATGAACATCATCATTTGAATTCATCATGTTTAGGCAATTATATAAAGTAATGGCATCTTCAAGCCAACAATCATTTTTATTTGTTTTCATATATTTTTGTATCATATCAATCGAATCATTAATAATTATATTGTTGTCCGTATGGTCATCATGGTTTTTTTTAAATTCAACATTAGTGGATTTGTTAGTTCTTTTTTTCTTTTTAATATACAATAAATGTTCATCTTCATATTCCACATGAAACTGATCCCTCTTTCGTTTTAGTTGAAGATTATTACTTTTCATCTATCTCATTATAACTTTTAAAAAATTTAAAAAATTATGATTTATTTTTTATTAATTTTTATTTATTATTTATTATTTATTATTTATTCCAAAAATTAATGACAGATATTAATATTTTTATTTATTTATTTTATGAGTTATCCCAAATAATTTATTTGAAGTTAAAAAGGGAGTCAGTTATTTTATTATCACATCATCGTTTAAGTTTCAGGAAAATTAGATTTTAAGAATTTTTTATGTTCATTGAGATTAAATTTAAGTTGAGCAATTTCCAATTTATCGCCTTTTTGATTTTCTAACAATTCTTCTATTTTATCCTGTAAATGATTGATGGTTGTTTTCATCTGTTCTTTTGCTTCAGAGAAATTTATTTTTTCTTTCTCATGTTGCATCATTAATTTTGAATTTAACTCAATCATTTTTTCTACTTTTCCTTTTATAGGGTCCCCCTTTTTAGTGCTCATTGATGATTATTCACTTCTCTACTATCCCAAATCCTCTAGCATCATTAATTTGATTGTTACTTTTGTTTTATTTTATTCTATTTTTATTTTATTTTAATTTAATTTAATTTATTTAAGCAGTTAATAAATAAATTATGAGTGAGTGAGTGAGATTTGTCAAGCATTGAATGGATGAATCTGTGATTATCAAAAAGATAGTTTTATTAATTACTTTTAAAATTTGATGAGGTTTGTCAAGCATTGAACGGATAAATCTGTGATTGTGTCATTGTTAGAAAGATTGAGTTGAGTGAGGTTTGTCAACCATTGAACGGATGAATCTGTGATTGTGGAATTGCGAAAAAGATTGAGTTGAGTGAGGTTTGTCAACAATTGAACTGATGAATCTGTGATTGTGGAATTGTCATTAAGATAGAGTTTCGTGAGATTTGTCAACAATTGAACGGATGAATCTGTGATTGTGGAATTGTCACAAAGAGCGAGTTCCGTGAGGTTTGTCAACCATTGAACGGATGAATCTGTGATTGTGGAATTGAGACCAAGATGGAGTTTCGTGAGGTTTGTCAACCATTGAAAAGGTGAATCTGTGATTGTGGAATTGAACCAAAGATCAAGTTGAGTGAGGTTTGTCAACCATTGAACGGATTTATCAGTAACGGTTTTACAACCATTGAGATTGAGTTGTGTGAGGTTTGTCAACAATTGAACGGATGAATCTGTGATTGTGGAATTGCACCAAAGATCGAGTTCCGTGAGGTTTGTCAAGCATTGAACGGATGTATCTGTGATTGTGGTGTTATGAACAAGATCGAGTTTCGTGAGGTTTGTCAACCATTGAACTGATAAATCTGTGATCATTGTGTAATTGTAATAAAGATCGAGTTCCGTGAGGTTTATAAATTTTTGAATGAAAGAATCTGTACATAGATAATTAATTTTGTGATGGTGTCATTACAACAAATATTGAGAGCTGTGGGGTTTGTAAACAATTGAACACACCCATTAAGATCGAGTTGAGTGAGGTTTGGAAATTTTTGAATGAAGGAATCTGTCATGAGAGTGTCATCAATGAAATCGATGGAGGTCACCAAATGGGGACAAAGAACGAACCATTTATGAGAAACAGATCGCCATCCACATAAACGTTTTGGATCATTCTCAAAATATTTCAGAATCGCGATGATTAGGTCCTCTAGCATCATTAAATATAATAATAACTAACTAATAAACAATTTTATTATTTTACTTAATTAAAAAAATAAATATATTTAAATGAATATTTTTCATAAATATTAATTATATCGTTTTAGAAATGAATCAATGTTGCTTTTGTCAAGAAAACGAAAGTAAACTATATAGATGTTCTTGTTGTGGAAGTTTATATTGTTCCAAAGAATGTCAAAAAGGTGTACATTGTAATACTCAAAATAACACAAAAATTTCAAATAATTTTATTCAAGGCAAAGGGGAAAGCGAATGGCGACCTGGAGAAGCAGAAGCAATAGTAAAATTAAATCGATTACTTTTTAAAGTCCCCTCGGTTGATGTACCTTTAACATCATTAGCGATAAAAAAAGAATGGAAAGATTTTTTCGAAATTCATCCGTTCAAAGGAACAGTAATAGCAACAGATTTATTAAGAAGTATAATCAATAAATATAATGAAAGAGGACAAACTTTTTTATATGTAGCCGCGCTAAGTTTAGATATAGAAATATTTGATCATTTATTACATGTGTACGGTATAGATAAAAATTTAAAAAATAAGGATGGTAATACACCTGTCCATGCTGCA
>SDBT01021675.1_pt1 | contig 10041 bp, 28 predicted proteins | sample 2277101 | NCBI WGS metagenome assembly SDBT01 (sample SAMN10404973, study PRJNA504765) | marine sediment metagenome | isolation source: marine sediment core GS10_PC15, 103 cmbsf | place: Arctic Ocean: Southern Knipovich Ridge | collected 2010
TTCCATTGTAATAATAGAGCAGAAAGGATATTGATATGCAATACGTTCTTAAAAAAGATTTACCATACGCTAATGCTGGGACGGAAATTGAAGTTGAGGTTAACCTATCAACTTCTGGTATTACTGTTTTCGCAGACCCGAAAATTAAGTGCAATAGCATCCATACGTTATTAGAAGACGGCTGGATAGAAGAAATAAAACCGAGAGAGGTACTGGTGGGAGAGTTCAAGGACAATAAACACAGATATATTATAAATGACTGCGAAATTAGTGTCCAGCCCGATAATGTAGAAGTATTCAAAGCCAGAGAAGTTATAGATGAAAAGGACTAAGAAATATCTCGAAGCCGAAAACAAATGGCTTTGGTATAATTGCATTGAGGCTGATGAGGAAACCGAGCTAATGGAAATCACGGAATACAACAAAAAGGGCGAGGTTATTCGTTGTCGGACTGCAGTATTCCCGCCCAAAAAACATAGACCAAAACATCCGAGTGAAGGAGAATGATATGGAAGGAAACTTAAAATGAAAGTGCGAGTTCAAAAAGTCCCTATTAATCGGAGGTCAGTTAAAAAGACAAAATATGAATCAATTTATTCTCGTATTTTAGAGGCTACAAAAACAAAAGGAGTTTGTGTAAAATGTGTTTCTTTTTCTGAGAAGAGATTAGTAGAGTGCGCAACAAGAAGCCATTTAAATAGAACTGGTTTAGTTAGAAAGTATAAACTTGTTTATGATGACACTAATAATTTATGTTTTTGGATTTTAAAAAGGGATAGGGATTTAACTTAGAATGAAAGTCAGCCCCCTCTATATGACTGGATACACTATGCGCCAGTAGTTAGCCACATTGTAGGCGCATAGTTTTTATAATTAACTTTTAAGGAGAATGATATGGATATTGATTTGAAAGCCGATTTAAGTAAGGCAATTGACCAGTTGGCAGAAAAATTAGGGCTTGCAACAAAAGAGATACTGCCACATTATACGAAATATTATTATGTGGAAGGTGTAACCGGCATTATACACGGAGTAATTATAATACTTTTGCCATTGTTATTATTTGTTTTTTCTGTAGAAGGTTTTACAGATACAATTTTGTTTATGGGGTTGAGGTTAGTGTTTACAATTATAATGATATTAAGTGGAATATACACAATATTTGAAGATATAAAGAAAGTTATAGCACCAAAAGCTGAGGCAATAGACCACTTGATTAACCAATTAAGAAAGATTAAGAAATAATATTGATTAAACCAGATTAATTACTTATGTTTACAACTGAAAAATAAAATATTATGAAAACCTTATTACATTACATACAAGATGAACCCTTTTATATTAGGGCAGAGAAGCTTTTAGAACGCAAGTTCGCAGGTGGTAATGTACCTGAAGGTTTTCGGCTCTGCTCTATTATAAGAGGGTTTTTTATTTTAGGTGATAATAGTAAATGCTCAGCGACCTCTAACGTAAAAATCGTGCCGCCGACAAGTGCACTTGGATTGAGGACGGTGTTAGGGGTAGTACAAGTCAAGTCAAAACAAGCTGTAATATCTACGATTTACTTTATTGCCTATTTTATTTTACCCGTTGTTAGTATGGTGAGGTGCGGACTTGATATTGACCGCTTTAGGATTAATCAACCACGACCGAAAGCAACGGGTTTTATTTTTGGGCTTGCTGGAATTAGTAGGCAGATGAGTTAACCAAGTGAGAAAACAAACCAGAATAGGAAAACGTGAACGAGAGGCAAGAAAACGCTATGAGCGTGGTAGAGTTTCCAGCTCTGCATCCAAGTATGAGTGGTTAAAGCTCGGTCATAAGAAAATGAGTATTCGTTTGGGTTTATTTCTACGGGATGGTGGACGATGCTGAAAACTTTAAGAACATACGTGCTCTGGTGCTCATATAGTAGGATATGTTCCCCAAGCCCCTTTATTTCAAAAATCAATATGCAGTTCAGGAGTTTAACTTGATTCTCCAACACAGAACAAACATCAACACAATACCAATAAAAGTAGTCAGGGCATATCACCAAGTATGCGAAGGGAGTATTTTTTGAGAACACTTCTTTCTATTGTGAAAGACATATAAGAGTAACGATTTAATAGTTCTTAGTTACTACCTTATTGATGAATAGCAGGAGAGTGCTTAACTCTAAGTTGAAATAGTTCTCAAAGAAAAGGATTGGTTTAAATGGCAATAGAAAATATAAACAAGTGGGTTGATGAAAAAATGAGAGAGTGCCGAGTTGATAAAGAACAAACATTAAATGAAATGTTAGAGAATACTACTGATATAATCCGGCAGTTTTTGAATAGCCCAGAATCAAAAGGAGCAAAGAGTGTATTAGAAACTTGCTGTAAAAGTAATGAAATGTTTTTGGAGATATTAAACGGGCAAGGATAATGGATTTATTCAAAGAGGCTATAAAAGGAATAGACAAACAGATTAAAGACTTGAGGTCTGCTATTAAAGATTTAGAAAAAGAAAAACAAGAAATAACAAAAGAGGCCGGTATGATAGTAGAGCATCCCTTACAGACAATTATAAAAAAATATCGTAGGGTTGCAAACTTGAAGCCACCAACAGACGAGCAATGCCAAACACTCATTGACTTGTACGGAGAGGCGAAGGTAGTTGATATGATGGATGCTATGGATAACCACAAAGACATTACAAAGAAGGTTTACTTTTACTCAACTATTTCAAATTGGCTTAGAAGAGATGTTCAAAGAGCAATACCAACAGGACAAAGGATGCCAAACCAAAGCAAAGAATATTGGGATAAGTTTAAGAAAGATGCAGCACAGGCAGAAACAGAAAAGGGTAAATGGAAACCCGGAGTTTTAATATCAGAATTAAGGAGTAAGAAATGATGAGAGAGAAACCGATGATTGAATGGTATTTGCGTGATGCGAGTTGGTATAATTTCCCAGAGACTAAAACTCCTAAAAAATATCATAGAAGCGACCAAAACGGTATGGCATATTGTAATAGGAAAATGCCTCTAAACGAAGACACCGGACAGGGCGAGGTAGATGAAAAAATAAAATGTAAAAAATGTTATTTTGAAGGAGTAAGAAATGAATACAATCGGTAAATATTTTGGTAAAATCTACTTATGAGAATATCATTCTAAGACTGATACAGTTAAATAAGCTTGTATTGTACGATTACAAGCTGAAATCGAATTGGTATGATACTTGTATAATATTAGTATGAAAACAACAAACACAAAGGAAAGCAAAATGGAAACTCTAACAGTCTATAATATTAAAGAGAATTTAATAATTGCATCAAAAGACGACCCCGAATGGGGAACGTTCAGAGTCCTCAACAAATATGATGACGGTATTTGGGAAATAAGAGGAGATTCTGGAGATAGAACTTTATTCCATACCGAATTTAAATATTGGAAAATAATTTAATGAAAATACCACAAGAGATACTAAGGGGACAAGACAACGCTCACAACTACGCTTTAGAAAATGACAATATGGTTGTTGTCCCAATAGACATTATCTATAAATACTTTGACAAACAATCTCTCTTTAAAGAAAAGTTAATATTATCGTTAATAAGCAATCCTGCGATTGTCGGTGCTAACATAGAATTAAACGAAAGTTTGGATATGATAAAAAGAACAACACAAACAATACAGAGAGAATTAAAATAATAACCTTACAAATATAGTAGAAACTAAAAGGAGTATGAAATGAAAATAATATTATTTACAATCTTTTTGTCGGGTTTAATTTATAGTCAATCTCTGGAGTCAAAAACTGAAACCCAAAAACTCTCCGAGTTAAAGCTGCACCAAATTATATTAGTCTCTGATAATGCCGTCGCACAGGGCAGAACAATAATAAAAGTGATGCGTGTTGAGGGCGGATATATCTACATCACCCTTTACACAGGATATGGCAAATTATCATTAACACGGATTGCTTCTGTTTTTGTGCCGGACAAACCGAGACTAAACTTAAATAGTAGAAACTAAAAGGAGTATGAAATGAAATTATATATCAATAAAAAACCAACTAAGAAAAAGAAGAATTTACTCAAAGATAATGAGGATAGAATAATTGGATTGGTTAATGATTATTTATATCCGATAAAAAAGAAAATTAAACTGGTTATAAAATGAAAATTAAAATCCAAACACACAGCGGAGTCATATACTCAAGAGACTTCCCCGATAGGACTTACAAGCAAGCCAGCAACATAATGGCTAAAGAGCTATGCAAAGCCGGATGGGAAGAGGTCGCAAAGATTACAGGCATCAGTCAATTCAAAATACTACCAGAGAAGAAATGAACTTAGCAGACAAACAAGTAAATCCAAGATTAAATCAAGCATACGAAAACCGCAAAGATGGTGGATGGTATATTGAATCTGAAGACGGTATCACCTACAAAGAAGCATTAGTATTGGCTTTGGCAGGGAATCCTGCATTAGTATATGAGGCTTCAGAGGCAACTAATTCCGCACAGGAGATTGCTGATATTTATACGGTGAATGCAAAGATAATAAACACAAGAGCAGATGCAATAATAAAGGAGCTTGAGAAATGAATATAACAATAGACGAACGCCCTGAAATGACGACTCAACAAATCGACCACGAAATTGCTTTCTTAACAGCAGAGATGATTGCGTATGGAAATCAAATGTTATATCCTAATGAAAACAAGGAAATTATTCGGGGTGCTATGAAAAACTGTCAATCAAAAATCGATAAGTATAACCTATTAAAAAAACTAAGGAGCTAAAATGAGATACGAAGGAACTAAAATAGTTTACGAGGTTGGGGATTGGGTGACAAGAACAAAGGAAACGCATCTTGGTATGTATAGTGGAGATACCGATAGAGTTGTCGGTCTTCTTTATTCTGATACAGCCGTTGTACTGCAAAAATTTGTATTAGATGGCAATGACGGTGGCTCTCACGAAAGTAAAAATTTCCATCCAGCAACCCAAGAAGAAATAAACAAAGCCACGAAAGAAGAAAAGATAATGGTGGGTGAGTTTGAGGTTCATTTTTATCAACACATACTTGAGATTGGTTGTGCAAGAATTCCTAAAGAACTATTCCAAAAGATAGGCAAGAAAGCAGGTTGGTTATGAAATTATCAAAAGGGTTTTTCTATCAATTCGATAAACAAGAAATACAAAAAGAAGTATTTATGACAGGAAAATACCAAGTAACTTATGAACACGAAGATAACCGAGTTCTTGGTATTATGGTAAACGTAGGGCTTGACTGCCCGCAGATTTGGGAGAAGATTGATATATACAACCGAGAACTTTACGAAGCGTGCGAGCAACACCTAATTGACATTCAACAGGAGGACAACTAATGACAGACAGAGAAAAACTTTATGAATTGAGGGAATTTGTTGAAACCGAAATGGTTGCACCAAAAGAGAAGTACCACAATAAAATTGGCGACATTACATATTATTTTGCTGCTGATGATTATTTCACCTTCAAGTTGAGGCGGTGTGAGGTCGGTGTCCAGGCAAGTGGTTTGAAATTAGAGCAAGACGGTAACAATCTCACCCTAATCGTTGATGATTTTATAGAAGACTTTAAGGTAACATTATCTGAAATAAAAACAAAGAAAGCGTGGGATTAAATGACTATCCCCGAACACTTCTACGGACTAATAATAACCGTGATGGTAATGCTTTTATTGGCGATGACCCTCTTAAAAGTATGGATATTTAATTGGGTAATATTTATAAAAAAGGAGATAGAATGAAGAAGCTAAAAACCATTATATTAAAACACAAAAACAAAAGCGGGGTTATAGTATCAACACCATACGTCACTGTTAATGCAAGATTAAAACATTTCAGAGAGAGCGGAGAATATGAGGGTTATCAATTAGTTACTGAAATACGACATCCTGAAACTTTCAACATTGACGAATCTTGTCTTATTAAAGCATCGGTGATAAGCCCAGATGGTGTTGTATTATCGACAGGCCACGCCTATGAGCGAGCAGCGCAAGGATTTATAAACAAAACATCACACGTAGAGAATGCAGAAACATCCGCTTGTGGAAGGGCATTAGGAATATTCGGCATTGGTATAGATGAAGAGGTACGCTCTTATGAAGAAATGACTGGCGCATTAGATGGGCAGAAAACACCAGCGAAAAGAAAGCCGAAAGAATCTGCTCACGCTGAAACCGAGACAATCAAAAAAGAGGATTTAGAAAAATTAGTCTTTGATGAAGTTAATTCACGCACAGAATTAAGTCAACTATGGATTGTCTTAACCAAAGAACAGCAGGAAGATGAGGAAATAAAAAACTGGTTCACTGTTCGGAAACTACAATTAGGAGAATAATATGTTCCAGGTACAAGGATTCATAAATAAAATAACGACAATGGGAAGTAATTCACTAAGGTTGCAAGTTGACCTGGAGAAAGAATTAAACCCAGAAGACAACGCAAAAATCTTTCAGCTTTATAATAAGCTCGGCTGGTTTATCTTCAAAGAAACAGAAATAAAAGAAGAGGATTTGATAGACCTGCCGGAAGAGGTAATAGAATTCAAAGAGCAGAAATCACCAAGCCTGATTTTAAGAAATAGAATGTTCGTCTACTACAAAGAAAAACAAGGCAAGGCTGAGGGCTTCGATGAGTGGCGTAAAAAAGAAATGTTAAGATTAGGTCAAAAATATCTTGACGGAATGGAAGAGAGGAGTTAAAAGATGAATAGAAAAGAGTTTGATAAAAAGTTTGGTAGACGAATACATTTATCTTTTGAGTGTTCAGATGCTGAAAGTTTATTTAATGATGTTTGGCAATGGATAGAACAATACGGCACAGAGCAAAGGATTGATGAGTTACAGAAAATTATGATAAAAGATAACGGTTATCACACACAATATTATTGTATTCATACGGATGACTTCAAAAACAGAATAAAGGAGTTAAATGAAACGCTCATTAAATGATTTAACAGCCAAGCAATTAGAAAAAGTCTTAGATAAATGGTTCTCGCTTTTCATCCGAGCAAGAGATTCAGATGAGAACGGTTATATTTTCTGCTGTACTTGTAGATTGATAATAATATGGAGAGCTATCGGCGGTGCTGAGTGCGGGCACTATTCAAAAAGAAATAAGGCACACCGCTTCAATGAACAGAATTGTCACGGACAATGCCCTCGCTGTAATAGTGATAAAGGTGGCAAAGGCGAAGCTGACCTTCACGCAATCCATATTGATAAACTTCACGGCAAGGGCAAGGCACAGGAGCTAAGAGAATCAGAAAACATACTCATAAAGAAACCTCGCGAGTGGTATCTAATTAAGATTGAGCATTACAAAAAAGAGTACAAAAAATTAGTAATCAAAAAACAATTAGAGGTGTGAAATGAAGACTTTATTGATTGATGGTTTTAGCAATGTAACCAAAGAGGGGCTAACATTACATTTTAACGAAAGGTTTTCGCCCCATTTTAATGATGTGGGTTTTAAGACTGACGAGTTATGGGTTTCGTGGGACAAAATTGGTGAGGCTCTTTGTGGTGATAAATATTGTGAAGCGATACAAGTCGCAGAATTAGATAAGATTAGAGGGAGGAGTATGAAATGAAGACAGCAGACAAGTTATACGAAAAATATAAAGATAGATTGTTAAGCGTACACATTTGTGGCAATGCATTTTCAGAAGCCCTAACCGAACACGACAACGAAATAAAACAGTTGATTGATGAGATGATAAAGGCGTTAAAAGAACATTTGATAAGAGAAGAAAAAAGATTAGAAACAGAAAGCCCTGACGATGTACCAGATATTAGCTACTTCGAGGACAAGGGTAAATATAATGTACTAATAGAACTCAAATCAAGGATATAAAATGACACCGGAACCTCACGAAAGACAATGCTCTGAACTTAGCTTAATCACAGGCGTACACAATAGAATTAAATTCTTAGGATGGAAGAAAAACTACATACCCTCATTGGTTAGTGCTGAAAGAAGATACGAACTATCAGAATATTCTAACCGACAAAAAAGAGCGAAGGGTACACGCAAAAGAATATCCACTAATTGCGGGATATGGTGTTGTCCTAAATGCAGGGTAGTATTTGAAATCTCCCGACAATGGGGTTCAAACAACCGGAGACTGGCATTAGATTTTTACGAACACGTTTGCAGGCTTGGTAAAGCTAAAAAAGAATGTCCCAGATGTGAGGGGAATTTGGGTAAGTTTAGGGTGTTTGGCGGAGTGGATTATCAATAAACTAATGCTTAATTGTAGAAAAGGACATGATGACCGCGATGATTTATATTTAGATAAATGCAATAAAAATAAGTGCGGATGGACAAAAATAAAATGCAGTTGTGGTGAAACATTCGGAATGACTTATAATTATATGAGCGATGCAGTATCGTTTGAAATTGTTAGCCAAACAACAAGAGAGGAAACTAAATGAGATACTTATATGAAAGCGGGAAGGGGCGAAGGGTAATGCACATAATGAAATTTGATAAACTTGGCAATGCTATTTTTGAATCTTTATGTAATATTAAGCTTAATTTCAATCGCTCTATAAATGCACCCTTTGGCTTGGGTAGAAAGATTTGTAAAAATTGCAGAAAGGAAATAGAATGAGTAGTAAAAAGAAAAAACGAAATCAAGAATATTTGAAGCGGAAACAGAAAAGAGATGAAGAAAAAGCACGTATGGAGAGATATAATAATACGATGCGGAATGGCACAATGGAGGAAATGGCTGCCGCTATGGGAGTAAAATTAAAATGATATTACTAAGGTCAAAAATAAAACACAACAACTATGTTAGAATAAAATACTACTGTGTTAATTTTAATGTAGATTTTATAATCATTAATAACTGAAAGGCACGATATGAACATTTCACAAATGGTGGTAACACCAAGAATCGCTAATGGTTGGTTAGAGACAGCCAAGTTGAACCGCAAGGTCAGCAAGAAAACTGTGGGAAGGTATGCAGCCGATATGGGAAAAGACCAATGGGCCGAAACAGGGGAATCAATTAAATTTAATGGGGATGGTTCGTTGATAGACGGCCAACATCGGCTTTTGGCTATTGTAAGTTCCGGCAAGTCTCAAAAGCTTGTGATTGTCAAGGGCTTGGATAAGGGAATCTTTGCTTGTTTGGATACGGGCAAAAAGCGAAACCTATCTGATGTTTTGAGTATTGCTGGGGTTGACAAATATAATTCATCTGTCGCAGCCCTGACGAGAATATGGTCTGCCTATAAGATGTTCGGGCTTGAAGATATGTTTAGAGGCGACGGTTTGGGGGGCTTGCGACCCTGCCTTAATAATGCCGAGTATTTGAAGTTTTATTCTTCTCACCCAGAAATAACAGAAAACCACTCTTTCGTAATCTCCCTTAGGAAGGGAACAACCTCTGGCAGAGCCTTGTTTTCAAGTGCGAGTTTGGCGTTTTGGTTCGGCTTGTTTAGAGAAAGTGATGAGGGGCTGGCAAAGGAATATATATCTAAACTAATCAACGGCGATGCCTTGCAACAGGGCGACCCTGTACACAGGTTTAGGGAGAAGGCTATGGGTTATAAATTTAATAAGGTGAGTCTGGAAAGGAAGACGCTGACAATTTTAGCTGTAAAATCTTGGAATTATTGGAAGTCTGGCGATAAGCCAAAGAGCTTGACTGCACATTATAAATCAAAAATGCCAAAAGTATTATAATCAATTATAAAACTAAGCCCGGCAGATGGTCGGGCTTTAGATTAAGGAGTATAAAATGGAAACATTGACACTGGTTAAAATCATCACCGGGAGTCTTGTCTTGATTGCAATATTAGTTTACTTTCTTGACCTTAGAAAAGACCGCGCGGATTTTAAAAAACTATTCAAGGATGATGAATGAACTTAGAAAAAGAGATGCGAAAGATGTGCAATATTGACGACACAGAGGGATTAAATAAAGATACAGAAGATATATTTATACCTAACGCCATTTCAATAGCTAAAGCTTATGCAGAAGAAATGTGTAAGAAGCAGAAGAGCGC
>SDBT01021676.1_pt1 | contig 10041 bp, 12 predicted proteins | sample 2277101 | NCBI WGS metagenome assembly SDBT01 (sample SAMN10404973, study PRJNA504765) | marine sediment metagenome | isolation source: marine sediment core GS10_PC15, 103 cmbsf | place: Arctic Ocean: Southern Knipovich Ridge | collected 2010
GTCATAATGCCCAACAACCCACTATCGAAGTCCTCCGGGACATAGGCCGCGTGGAAAGGCGTGAAAGCGTCAAACCCTCCAATGGCGGAAAAACCATCTCCGTCGGGAGAGCTGAAGCTGAACCAGTTGATGAGGATCGGCTCCAGCCGCGCCCACACCGGCGGTGCCACGAAAACTAACATAAACACGATCAACAAGATGACACCGATCCGCTGCGTGGAGAGCCTCAATCCGGACAACTGACCAGGAAAGGCAAAGGATCCACCCAGCCGGCCTCCAGCTCTCCTCTTCGCTGGCAAACCCTTCTGTAAATTTGACCACGCCGCCACTGAGGGGGCCACTGCTGCCGCTTTCGTCCGAAAATGCTGCTGCAGACCATTTCTCAAGCCATCAACCACCTCAAGCTCTTCCTGGCAGTTCATGCACGTCATCAGATGAGCCTGGATCAATCGTTTCTCGGAAGGTGAGGTCTCACCATCCAGATATGCAGGGATCAACTCTTGAACCTCTTTGCAATTCATTCCGCCACCTCTCGAACGGGCAGCGCCCGTTGCTCGTCATCTTTTAGTTCCTCGCTCGCTTTCTTCAACGCCAGGTTGAGTCTGGACTTCACCGTGCCCAACGGGACATCCAGAACCTGCGCGATCTCGGCATAGGACAGATCCAGGAAGAAACGCAGTACCAGAACTGCGCGCAGCTTGGGGCTCAACCGAGCCAGGGCACCTTGAAGCGCCTGCCCTTCGGCGAGCTCAGTCTCGAGGGATGCAGATACCCCCTCATCAACCTGCTCCCTAGATCGCAATAAGCGGGTGAGTCTGCGGCGCTGGCTCAAGCAGTGATTGACTGTGATGCGGTAGAGCCAGGTGGTAAAGGCGCCCTTCGATGGATTGTAGGCTCCCAAAGAGCGGTAGGCCTTCAAAAAAGTCTCCTGGAGCGCGTCTTCCGCCTCGCTGACGTCGTCCAGGATCAGGTAGGCGGTCTTAAAGACCAGGTTCTTGTGCCCCTCGAAAATTTGCTCGAAGGCCTTGTGATTCCCTGCCAGTGTTCGTTCGATCAATTCAGGAATCGCCATATTGAATGCATCCATGTTTACGCTTTAACAACTATACAGAGCCCACCCCCATTTTGTTCGCTAGATTTGGGATCCGTAACCCTACACCTCATTCAGGAACGTATTCAAGTAAGTCTCCAGGCTGGCAGTCGAGTTCCCTGCAAATGGCTTCCAGGGTCGAAAAACGGATCGCCCTGGCCTTGTTCGTCTTGAGGATGGATAAATTAGGCAGCGTGATGTCAATCGCCTCAGCAAGCTCAGAGAGCTTCACCCCACGTTTGACCAGCATTATGTCGAGATTCACATGTATTGGCATGATTCCTCAAATCGTTAGGAAGCGCTCGCGCTCAAGATCCAAACCGTAGCTCCAGATGTGCGCCAGCAGTAGGATCAAGAGTGATCCCAGGATCAATTCGGTGTTGAATGTGGGACCCGGCTGGAGCGTGGGTACAGCTGTTGGCAACCGATTGAGAATCTCATTGGCCGCGATGTACTGCACAGCATGCTGCAACAGGCCAACCAGCAGCACAGCATAGCCCAACCGCCTGATGCGCTGGCTGTTCTCGGCTGCGAAGGGATTTCCGTCTAGGATGGCCTGTACAACCGCGCGCAACAGGTAGAAGACGTAAGCCAGCCCGATCCCTGTCACCAACTTCGCCGCATTGGCTATCAAGATCAGCAGGAAACTGCTGGTCTCAACTCGTAGTGTGCCTTCTGCCTCGGCCACAAAAGCTGCCTCGATCCCTTCTTTGGGTGAAGCGGTGAAAGTTGCCTCGAACTGGGGCTGCTCGCCCCTTCCGATAAATACCGGCACGGAGGCTGTTCCCCGGAGTCCATCCTGACCGGAGAGCAATGGGAAGAACACCATCCATAGCACCAGCCCGACACAAGCGAAGACCAGCAAACCGAAGAGAAAATCGAGCAGAGTCTTCACAAAGCGAGCCAACCGTAGGTTTTTCGTCGTAGTCATGGTCATTTCTCCATACAATTTATCGTTTATCGATAATAGTTTATCGTATATCGATATATAAATCAAACCTACTTGGGGACCATTTAATACAGTCCAAAAGGACCACAGAAATAACATTTCAGAAGGGTGGCTGATAAACTATGAATTGGCGCTTGTTCATTCTTTTGTAATAATTAGCCGGTAGAATGTGGGTAGTTCGATCTGGACACGAGATTTTTTCCTGCTTTCATAACCGTTTCCAATTTGTCCAACCCCCTCCGAATTGTGGACCAAGGGTAATGGATGTCCAAAACTTAACAAGATGTTTTGAAGTGCCTGTGGGTTTCCATCAGGGAAGGCGGCATAAATCATGAAGAAATTAAGCATTGGAACTGGCGCATTGATCGGAGGGCTTTTAACCGCTTCCCTCACTGGCATCCTGTATCTAGGCCGCCAGTTAATCAACCTTCCCTTCGTCCCCTACGAGGTCTTCAACTGGATCGCGCGCGAGCTGCCTGGGGATCTGGTGACCTTCGGCATCGATTTGATGATCGACACCATGCTGTTATTGGGCATCAGCGTCGTTGACACAGCCAAGACCGCTGAGCGCATTTTGGCCATCGCCCTCTTTTTGATCGGTGGGGTCTTCGCCGGCGCGATTTACTTTGCCGTCATAAAGGCTCGTAGCGCCAAAGCAGACCGCTTCTCCGGCCTAGTCATGGGTGCTCTTTTTGGGTTGCCCGTGATCGCCATCAGCCTGGTTATCACCTCTTCTACGGTGGCTCCGCTCTTGAGTGTGTTGTGGTTGGCCCTCACCTTCCTGGCCTGGGGCGCTGCGCTCAGCTTTACCTACCGTCATTTAGGGACCATCGAACGGGAGGCCGAAGCCGCACCTGCGGCCGAAAGTGGCACTGAAGCCGGCATCGTACAGAGGATCGGTCGTCGACAGTTCCTCGTCCAATTGGGTGCCGCCACAGCCACCATCACGGTGCTGAGCGGCGGGCTCGGCGCGGTCCTGGCTGCGTCAGATCGCCGGCGCCAGGAACAAGCGCTGGACGATTCGATGGCCCACCAGGCCGAGGGGAGCAGCGACTCCCCCTTCCCTAACTCTGACGACCCTGTGATGCCTGTGCCAGGAACGCGGCCGGAGTACACCCCGATCAAGGACCATTACAAGGTATTCCTTCAAGCTGAGCCCACGATCATCGATGGCGCCTCCTGGATGCTGCCCATAACCGGCCTGGTGCATAATCCCCTCATGCTTACTATCGAACATATTCGGGAGAATTATGAACCCCGCCACCAGTACGTCACCCTCACCTGCATTTCGGGCCGTGTTGGCACCGGCCTGATCAGCACCACCCAGTGGACTGGAGCCAGCGTCCAGGACGTGTTGGCCGACGCCGGATTGCAGGAGGGTGCGCGCTACCTTTCGATCCAGTCTGGGGACGGTTTTTACGAGACCGTTGACCTGGACCTGATCGCGGCGGATGAACGCATCATGTTTTGCTATGCCTGGGACGGAAATACACTTCCCAAGGATCATGGATACCCAATTCGCATCTGGATTCCCGACCTCTACGGGATGAAGCAGCCCAAATGGATCACCTCGATTGAGGTAATTAACGAAGATAGGGACGGGTATTGGGTCGAGCGCAATTGGGACAAGGTGGCGCGGGTGAAGGCAACCTCCGTCATCGACACGGTTGCAGTGGATGCCATCATCGAGGATGGCGACCAGAGGTATGTGCCGATCGGGGGCATCGCCTTCGCTGGGGACAGAGGTGTTTCCAAAGTCGAGGTCAGGGTCAATGGCGGCAATTGGGAGGAGGCCCAGTTGCGATCGCCGTTATCCGAAACGACCTGGGTCATATGGCGTTATGAGTGGCCGTTCGCCGCCGGGGACCACACCTTCGAAGTGCGCTGTGTTGAAGCGGACGGCACGCCACAAATTGAAATGGCTAAAAGCTCCCGACCGGATGGCTCCTCCGGCATTCATACTCGAGATGCGCGCCTGTAGACCTTAGGTCCATAGCACCCTCGCGAAGGTTATATAACATGACCATAGGATTAGCGAAAAACCTTCGCAAGGGTTAAATCCCAGAAAGCACAATCCACCGGCAGTTTTCACCAATACTTCTGGAGTGCACAAACATCCTGGTGTTTTTTGCTAGGCATTGCATTCCCTACGGATAAACAAAACCCAGAAATTCCCCGGGGACGAAGGGTTCGGCTTCGATCGCTTCGCCGCTTCCATCGAGGCTCACCACGCTGCTCACCGGCCCAAAGTGCATCACATGGGTCGACCCATCCACCAGTTGACCTTCAAGCAGCAGGACCTCATTGTCGAGCCAGCCCACCGGCCAGGCGAAGACCAAGTCGGGGGCGAGCAATGACCCGGCTGTAGGGAATAGGCTAAAGGATCCGCTTACCCCATCGATGCTGTTGATCTGTAGGTAGTAGGTCACCATCCCCAACTGGGTGCCACTATTGGCCGTATCCCAGGCCAGGTATTGGTTGTTGGGTGAGAAGACCCCAAATCCGGCGCCCATGTCGTAGTTGATGCCAGGCATAACCGATTTGACCTGATCCGGATCCTCTACCGGCTGCCAGAACATGCTGTAGGGAGCCACGTTGGGACCATGCATCGTATAGGCAACCCAGGATCGATCCGATGAAAATCCCGCAGGAGAATACGAAAACTCACCCATATCGTTGCTCTCCGTTGCGGGTAAGTAAATTTCCACCTCTCCGTAGGCTATGTCAAAGTAATACAGTCCTCGTTGGGGCGCAAAAGCCACGTTGCCAATCCCCCACAATTGAGTCGTATACCACACCCCCACCGGCTGCCCGTCGACAGCTTCCACACTCAACGGGTAAAGGGCATAACCCTCTTCATTGGTGATGGTGAGAATTGGATCAACGGGAGGGGCATCCAGTGTGCCCACGTAGAGTTCGCTGCTGGTGTCATAGCCTATTTGCGGGACCACAAACAGGCTGTAAGCAATCACCGGCTGGGCTGGTGCGCCCACCATGGCAATGAGCCCTGGCGCGGCAGTGAAACACACTGCTGTTCCCCCCATCCAGCACCTTGAGCGCCTCACCCCCCTCTAAGCTGAAATAAACCAAGGGGCCATCGGTCGCCCCAGCTTCAAAAGGTCCAGCATAATGGATAAAGCTGGGTCCAGGAAATGTCAGATCGGGAAGCGCGTAATCAACAACGTACTGCCCTTGAGGGTCATAGATCGTAACCCCACCACCCGGCATCCAGGCCATGACCCCCGCAGGCAGGAATCCTTGAGCCTCGGGGATTTCCGTCGATGTCGCTTGAGGCGCTACCACCGTCGGCGTGGAGGCTTCAGGGGCCTCTCCCTCTGGTGTCGGCATCGCTGTCAAGGTTTCCGAAACCGCGGTACTCAAGAGATCGATATCTGGAGTGGGCGTTTCAACCGCACTATTCCCAAGGCTGCAAGCCAGGGCAAAAAACAGGATGGATAGCCCAGCGAGGGTTGGACGTTTCATTCGGTGTTCCTTTCGAACGGCATAAGCATCGCCCCTCTGCCGCATAGATAACAGAGCCAGAGCATTATTAAATCTGAATAGCAAATTGGGGCAACTCAAGCGGCCTCTCACCCTCCCGGAGGTTGGCTATCCTTCGGATAGCTTAAACCTCCGGGAGGGTTAAATACTGCAACAGGTCACGTTGCGCCCGAACCCGATTTCCACCAATTTTCGGTGTTCAGTAAAAGAGATCTACCGAAGCCTCGCCATGCACGTGATCTCGACCCGGCTACCGCCAAAAAGACGCCCCGATTCTGTGGTGGTTCTCGCCGGGTAGAGGCCATCTTCGAAAAAAACCCGATAGGCAGCGTCCATTGCATCAAAGTCGTCGAGGCTGGCGAGATGCACATCTACCCGAACGATCCGGCTCATGTCGAGGCCAATTTCCTTCAGCGCGCCGTCGATGGCATTCAACACTGCGCGCGTCTCTTCTGCGGCGTCTCCGAGCGCTGCCTGACCTTCAGGAAAGTCGGCAGCAACTACACCCGAAATATGAGCATACGTGTCGTCCATCACGATCTGACTATAAGGTGCTTCTGGTTTGGGAATAGACTGCGGTTGCATACGGCGAATCATAAACGCTCCTCAAAAAAAGCTTCATGCCAAAAGCATGTACAGCATGGTTTCGACGTTCCTCTGTCGTACTGCTACTCTCATTCTACGTTCAGCGGCCTGGGCAGCAAGAACATGCACAATTTCCTCTAGCCTTGGGAAGGCTTCATGACATGACCATGGGTTTGGTGAATAACCTTGGCAAGGGTTACCTCTAACCAGACCGCGAGGGTCAAGGACAATAATTTACTGGCAACTAGCTCGATAGGGTATAACATGAATACTAACTACTAATTGACGGAGACATTGATAATGACGAAATATACGTTATGGCTGGCAGTTGGTCTTTTTGCCTTTGTCGTGGTTGGGTGCACAGAGCAGACCGCTCCTAGCGCAACCCCTACACAGCCCGTAACCGTCGCCAGTGCGGCCCCGGTTACCCCGACTTCCACGCCCGAGTCAGACCCAGCGACGCCCACACCCGAGTTAGCTACTCCGACTCCCACACCCGAGTTGGACACACCGACCCCTGAACTTCCGGTGCAGGTCATTGAAGTAGGGTTCAATGACGAGTTAGGGGCGCCGCACGACGTGGTTGTGTCTGGTGACTACGCCTACATCGCTGATTCTTCCAACGGACTCCGAGTAGTGGATATCTCCGATCCGACCAATCCCCAGGAAGTGGGACACTTCGATCCTGCCGGATCCACTGCGGGTCTGGGCGTATACTTCTCCGCTCCTTATGTGTACCTTGCCGATGGCCTGGGGCTTCTGGTATTGGATGTTTCTGACCCATCCGCTCCTTTAGAAACGAGTTTCTACAACTCGATTGGATTTGCGGTGAAGGTGCAGCTTTCCAGCGCGTATGCCTTTGTGGCTGGCCGGGAGGGCGGCATGAATATAGCAGAAATCTCCGACCCGGCCGATCCCCTTCATATTTCCAATTACTTTAAGGCGGGGAGCGTCCAGGTCCTGGATGTGTTTGTCTCTGGTTCCTATGCCTACGTGGCCATGCAACAAGATGGTTTAAGGGTGGTCGATGTCTCTGATCCGGCCAATCCTCAAGAAGTGGGCTTCTACGATACCGCAGAAGTTGCCGAGGCCATCGTTGTTTCTGGCTCCTATGCCTACCTGGCCAATGGGGCAGACGGGCTGCGCATATTCGACATTTCTGACCCAACCGATCCGCAAGAGATCGGCTTTTATGACACCCCAGGATATGCCCAAGACATCTTCCTATCGGGCGCCTACGCCTTCATAGGGGACGGTGATAGCAGTTTACTCCTGATTATGGATATCTCAGACCCGGCAAACCCTCGACTGGCAGGCGAATATGAGACATTGGGCTTCGTCTGGGCCATAACTATCTCTGACACATACGCCTATGTGGCTAATGGGGATCATGGGTTGCGCATCTTGCGCTTGGAATTTAAATGATCGATGGGGGGGGCGGAGACTGGAGATTAAAGACTAAAGATCGAAAGCTGACGGCTCAGCCCAAAGCTAAACCGGAAAACTTTTGGTATGGCTGCTAACTGCGTGTTGGCTCGAGAAGAAGGTTATATCAAGTCAAAAAGGTTCAGGATGAACCCGGGATCAGATTTTCCGGCATGCGCACACATACCACTTCCCCCGTGGCGCAGACTTTTCCATCCGCGGAGAGTTCGGTCAGAACGATCACTTTTCGTTCCTTGACCTCTTTAAACGTGGAACGAAGGTGCAATGGTCCAGCCAAAGGAGTGGGCTTGAGGTATTCGACGTGCAGCGCGGCGGTCACAAAGCGCAGGCGCGGTTCGGTTCCCATTTTGCGACCTTCTGCTTTATAAGCCGCAGCTGATGCAGACCCGGTGCTGTGGCAATCAATCAGCGAAGCGACCAGTCCGCCGTAAACATAATCACCAAATGCGGTGTGTTCGGGTCGGGGCTGAAATTCACACACCGCTTCATCCCCATCCCAGTAGCTCTTAATCTGCAATCCCTGATCGTTCAAGCGACCGCAGCCATAACAATGGCTGTTAAATTCGGTGTAGTAGTCCTGAAAAGCCTTTTGTGTCATATGCCTCTTCCAAATATCGCTGGTCTGAAGGTCAATCCTCGAACAACGATCCCTGATCGATAGTTCGTTTCGCTTCATCCACCATGTAGTTCGTCCCGCAATTTGGGCATTGAAGGTAATACGCGAAGTAATAAGATTGTGAGGGCTTTTTCTTTCGCTTTGGGACCCGTTTCACGACTGGGGTCTCACATTTTCGACACGGCTGTCCAACCTGTGTTATTTTCGATGGAGATTGTTCTTCCCTCGCTAGCTGTTCTAAGTATCCTTCATCTTCGATCTTGTCATCATGTATTATCGCCTCATAGGAGAGCGAATCGGCGATCTCGTTGTATTTATTTCCAGCGTGCCCCCTCACCCACAGGTATGTGATCTGGTGCATTTGCCCCAAGAGCAGCAGCTTCTCCCAAAGATCCCGGTTGGGGACTCGGCGGCCTCCTCGTCGAACCCATCCTGATTCTTCCCATTTTTCAACCCAGCCCTTGGTGATTGCATCGACAAGATATTTCGAATCACTGTACAGGGTCACAGGGGCAAACCCCTCGACCATTTCAAGCCCCGTGATCGCCGCGCTGAGTTCCATGCGGTTGTTAGTCGTAAATCGGTATCCCTGCGAGAGTTGTTCCTCCCCGCCCTCCACGAGCAGCACAACGCCTATCCCGCCTGGTCCAGGATTTGGCTCACATGCACCATCGGTATAGATGATAAACTGACGATCTGCCAATGCGTTATTCCTCTGCGTGAGCGGTTCGATCGAGTATCTCCCGGATCATGGTGAGGTGCTCCTCATAATGCTCGTAGGTATTCCCGATGATATAGTTTATCAAAGGATTCTGCTGAGGAAACCTCAGCGCCATAATGGGCCGGAGGATCGGACAGCGCTCCCTCCGGCAGTGCCTCGAGGATCTCGATAAGGTGTTCGTGTGTGGCTCGAGCAAATGAATCCACCTGCTCTCCTGACCAGTCCCGATAGCGTTGGTAGAAACCCTCGTTGATCTCATCTTGCTGGGTATCCCAATAATCGGCTGATTCCATTCCGACGACCTGATCGAAGGGTTGCGCCTGGACGTGAAATCCCCTCAAGACATCTTCCCATGCGGCGATGTGAGCAAGGTGGTCCTTAATGGTCCAATCGTCCTTCTCCAGGCTTTTAGTGATCGCCGCTCCCTCCAGGCCCTCTACAAAGTCGTAGAGCCTCGAGTATGAGGCTTTTATCTTCGAAAGCACATCCTCTTTATTCACCGATGTGGGGTTTTTTTTGGTCATGATCGTTGCTCAACTCCTGTGACCAGGTCCATCCTATTTTCACTTTCGGGGGTCCGGTAAAGGATCCCCCTCAGGGATGAATTCCAACGCCAGCCCATTGTTGCAAAAGCGTTGACCCTTCGGTTCAGGGCCATCTTTGAAAACATGTCCCTGGTGCCCCCCGCAGCGAGCGCAGTGGTACTCCGTCCGTGACGCAATAAGCTTGAAATCGCGCTTCATCTCCACATTCCCCTGGATCGGTTGGTTGAAACTGGGCCAGCCAGATCCACTATCGTATTTCGTCTCGGATACGAATAGCGGAAGATGGCAGGCTGCGCAAACAAAGGTGCCGGATCGCTTTTCGTTGTTCAATTCGTGTGAAAAGGCTCGCTCGGTGCCCTCCTCGAAGAGGACCTTATATCGCTCCGGCGAGAGCAGTCGACGCCATTCCGAATCTGATTTGACAAGATCATGGCCATGTTCATGGCTTGGGTCTTTTCTTTTCACCACAATATTAATGTCTCTGTCTAGTTTCGTTAGAAACATAAGGATTTTGTCTATGGAAAATCCATAAAGCCTGCCGTTTAACAATGATGAAACTTTAGGCTGGGGAATTCCTAAAATCTTTGC